>QWBY01003553.1_pt1 | contig 16465 bp, 15 predicted proteins | sample 1972471 | NCBI WGS metagenome assembly QWBY01 (sample SAMN09866722, study PRJNA288562) | Human gut metagenome isolate term6_stool, whole genome shotgun sequencing... | reverse complement strand
GTTTCGATTTCGATATAACCGTGATTGGCTACGGCTTCGTCGGTTTGGGTAATTTGGTAGCCCTTGGTTAAGTCGGGATAGAAGTAATTCTTTCTGGAGAAAGTCGATTTGTGATTGATTTCCATATGAAAGGCCGTGGCGATTTCAATGGCACGCTCTACGGCGCCTTTGTTTAAGACGGGGGTGGCCCCGGGAAGGCCAAGGCACACCGGACAGGTGCAGGTGTTGGGCTCTCTGCCGTAGGCGTTTTCGCAGCCGCAGAAGGCCTTGGTCTTGGTGGATAATTCGACGTGGATTTCTAATCCCACGATTGTCTTGTAACCCATTAGATATTTCCCTCCAATTCTTTCGCCGTGGCAAGGGCTTGATGATCGTTGCTCTTCTTCGGAATAATTTGAATGCCCACGGGAAGCCCGTCCTTGTCCTTAGCCGGCACGCTGATGCCGCCGGTGCCGATAAGGTTCACAGGAACCGTAAATAAATCCAGCATATAGGTTTGAACCGGGGACATATTTTTGTCGATAGGCACAGCCACTGTCGGCGAGGTGGGACAGAGAATCACGTCGTGGTTTTTATAGACCTGATTAAATTCTTCCATCATGCAGTGACGCATTTCCAAAGATTGCTCGAAGTATTCCTTGGAGTGATCCATGCTCATAATATAGGATCCGATCATGATGCGGCGCTTGACTTCGTCGCCGAAGCCTTCGCTGCGGGTCTTGATATAGAGATCGTCGATGTTGTCGTAATCGTCGGCGATAAAGCCGTACAAAATACCGTCGAAACGGCTCATGTTCGGCGCAATTTCGCCGTTGACCAAAATATGGTACACAGCGATGGCCAGATCCAGACTGGCGATGTGGACGTATTCCACTTGTGCGCCCTTTTCCTTCATAAAGTCCACGGTCCGTTGGAATGCTTCGCGAACGGAATCTTCCACGTCGAAGGTCTTGAAGGTGTCGGGAATGGCCACTTTCAATTCGCTCAAGGGTTTGGCGCCTTTCACGGCTTCGGCGGTAAGGGAGTCGTTGCCGATGCAGGTAGCATCGCGCATATCGGAGCCCTTGAGGATTTCCAGGACGTATTGAACGTCGTCTACGGTGTGGGCCAAGACGCCGACTTGGTCGAAGGTGTTGGCCATGGCGGCGACGCCGTAACGGGAAATACTGCCATGGGAGGGCTTCATGCCCACGACGCCGCAGAAGGACGCCGGCTGACGCACGGAACCGCCGGTATCGGTACCTAAGCTGACGGCACAGAAATGAGCCGCAACGGAAGCGGCACTACCGCCGGAAGAGCCACCGCTGACACGGGTTCTGTCAACGGGGTTTTTCGTCGTGCCGAAGTAAGAGGTCTTCGTGGAAGAGCCCATGGCAAATTCGTCCAAATTCACTTTGCCGATAAGAATGGCATCTTCAGCCTTTAATTTCGCCGTAACCACGGCGTCGTAGGGCGAAACGAAATCGGCGAGCATTTTCGATGCGCAGGTCATACGCACGTCCTTCATGGCGATATTGTCCTTTAAGGAAACGACGATGCCCGCCATCTTTCCCAGGGGTTCACCCTTTTCGCGCTTCTCGTCCAATTCCTTCGCCTTTTCCAGTGCAATATCGTCGGTGAGGGTGATGAAGACATTCAAATCCTCGTCGTCCCGCTTAATATTTTCCAAATAGGCTTCCACCAGTTCCGTACAGGTGATCTCTCCGTCGAGAAACAGTTGTCTGGTTTCCAGGCCGCTTAAATGGGTCAGATTCATAAGACCTCCTTATTCCACAAATTTAATAATTTCGAAGTAACCGTATTTCACGGCGACGGCATTGCCCGTAGCGTCTTCCCTGTCCAAGGAAGGACGGATCTCATCGTCGCGAAGGCGATTGGGCAAAGTGTTCGTATGGAAGGTCGGTACGCAGTGGATATCCGACTGTTTAATCGTGTCGATGAGATCCATGGTGTCGGAAAATTCCTTGACCATGCCGTCTAATTCCTCGTCTGTGAAATAGAGCTTGGAAATTTCCGCAATGTGCTTTATTTGGTCTTTATTCATAGGAGGTTCCCCCACTTTCTATTAAAGGCTTCTTCCGATAAGACGGGTACGCCTAATTTTTCCGCTTTTTCCGCTTTCGACCCCGCCGCTTCTCCGGCGAGAACCAGATCCGTGTTCTTCGAGACGGAGCCGGTGATCTTCGCTCCTTCGGCTTCCAGTAAGGATTTTACTTCGCTTCGGGGCCGAGACAGGGTACCCGTGAGCACCACGGTCATGTCGTCGAGAACGCCGGATTTTTTCGTTTGCTCGTAGATCAGCTCCATGCCCGCGTCCATTAAGTCGTGGACGTAGCCGCCGATGACGGGATCCGTAAAGAATAGATGAATCTCTTGGGCCGTTTCCGGACCGATGTCCTCGATGGTCATAAGCTCCGCTTCATCGGCCTTTGCCAGGGCGTCGAAGTCGGCGAAGTGATCCGCCAAATCGCCGGCTGTTTTGATGCCCACCTGGCCGATGCCCAGGGCGTAGATAAAATGCTTAAAGCTGATTTTCTTTGATGCCTCAATGGCGTTTAAGAGATTGTCCGCCTTCTTTTCGCCGAATCCCTCGAGGGTCATTAAATCTTCCCGCTTCAATGCGTAAATATCCGGAATCTCGTGTAGTAGGCCCGCTGCGATTAATCGCCCCGCCGTCTTTTCGCTGAGGCCCGTAATGTCCATGGCGTCGCGGGAAGCGAAGTGATCGATCCGCGCCACCAATTGGGGCTCGCAGCCGATGGTATTCGGGCAAAAGCTGTGCACGCCTTTTTGCACCAGCTCCGTGGCGCAGGCGGGACAATGGGTGATCATCTCTATTCTATCACCTTCTTCGCCGATTCCCTCTAAAATTTCCGGAATCACGTCGTTACTTCGTCGTAGAAGCACCTTTCCGTTGATTCGCACGCCTTTGCGCAGGATGTCGTCGTAATTATTCAGTGTGGCACGCTGTATGGTGACCCCGTCGATGTCCACGGGCTCCAGTATGGCAGTAGGCGTCACCTTGCCCGTGCGGCCCACATTCCATTCCACATCGAGAAGTTTTGTGACCACTTCTTTCGCTTCGAATTTATAGGCGATGGCCCAGCGGGGAAATTTCACCGTGTAGCCCAGGGCGTCCCGCTTGGTGACGTCGTTGATTTTGAACACGACGCCGTCGATCATGACGTCCAGATCGTCCCGAATCTTCTCCACCTCTTCGATGTAATCGAGTATGTCCTGAAAGTCCTTGCAGCGCCGGGTCATGGGGTGGACGAGAAAGCCCTGCTCTTTTAAAAAGGCCTTCACTTCCTCGTCGGTTTCGAAATTCATGCCCTCGGCGTCGATGAGATTGTATAAGTACGCCGTGAGCCTGCGCCGCCTGGTTTCCTTGGGATCCAGATTGCGCAAAGCGCCGGCGGCACCGTTTCTCGGATTCTTTAAGGGTTCCGCTGCCGTCTCATTGTATTTTTTGAGGCTGGCATAGGGCATGAGTCCTTCGCCCTGAACCACTAAGTGCCCGGTAAAGGGAATGCTCAAAGGCACGGTGGATATGGTCACCGCCTGCTCCGTGATCACTTCGCCCACGGTGCCGTTGCCCCGAGTGACGGCCCGGGTGAGCTTGCCGTCGTCGTAAGTCAGGGAAATGGTGAGACCGTCGAATTTCAGCTCCGCCATATAGCCCATATCGTCGGCGCCGGCCTCGTGCATGCGATCACACCAGGCCTTTAGGCGCTCGTAGCTCTGGGCCTTGTCCAGAGAGTAGAGGGGCTTCTCGTGTGTAAACTTTTCGAAGCCCTCCAAGAGATCCCCGCCGACGCGGCGAGTAGGTGAATCGGGCGCTACTTCCCCCGTCTCCTTTTCCAGGGCGACGAGCTTATCGTAGAGGGCGTCGTAGGCCTTGTCCTCCACCAAAGGCGCGTCCAAGGTGTAGTAGGCGTGGGCCCAGGTATTTAATTGGTCGATGATCTCTCGCATCTTCTCCATCTTATTCCTTCTTTCGAATCGGCGCCACCTTTAAATTCAAAGTCTTCAGCCCTTTTCCTTCAAAGGAAATGACGCCTTCGTCCCCTTTTAACTGAACGATCATCCCCTCGCCCCATTTCTTGTGGACGATGGTATCGCCGAGATGTAATTCGGGTAAATCTTCCGCCACTTCCCTCGCGGGCCTGCTGTCCATGGCCGCCCCGGTGTAAATCTCGTGGCGGCTCTTTAAGTCTATTTTTCTGCTCTCTTCTTCGTGGACGGAAATCTTATCCTCGATCTCTTCCACGAAGCGGCTCCGTACGGCGCCGCTGCGCTTGCCATACAGGGTGCGCGACTTGGCAGACGAGAGGAAGAGTTTTTCTTCCGCCCGCGTCACCGCCACGTACATAAGCCTTCGCTCTTCCTCCATGCTCTCTTCGTCGTCATAGCTTCTGGAGGTTGGAAAGAGCCGCTCTTCCAGCCCGACGACAAAGACCACGGGAAATTCCAGGCCCTTGGCTCCGTGAATGGTCATGAGCTTCACGGCATGGGATTCGTCGTCCAATTCATTTTTATCGGCAATCAAACTGAGGTTGCCGAGAAAATCCGTGAGACTGAGATCGGGATTGGCTTCTTCAAATTCCGCCGCCGCGGAAACAAACTCTTCCACGTTTTCCAAACGGGTGCGGGATTCCACCGTGTCTTCCCGCTTCAACTCGTCGGCATAGCCGCTTTCGAACAGAATGGCTTCGACTAATGCCGCCAAACCGATCTCGGCGGCTTTATTTTGCAGAAGGTGAATCAGATTCACAAATTCTCGTATGTTTTTATGGGCGCGGATCTTCAGCTCGGGATAGTCCTCAAGATTTTCCATAAGGGCAAAGAGACTCATGCCCTTTTCGCCGGCGAAGGCCCGCAGCTTGTCGATGGTCGTATCACCTATACCCCTTTTCGGCACATTGACGATACGGCTCATGTTCACATCGTCTATCGGATTGTCCACCGCCGCCAAATAGGCGATAACGTCCTTGATCTCGCGACGATCGTAAAAGCGCAACCCGCCGACGACGCGGTAGGGAATGCCTTCTCGCATCAAGGCCTCTTCAAAACCCCGTGACTGGGCGTTGGTGCGATACAGAATCGCCATATCCCCGTAAGCCGTGCCCTTGTAATTCAAGTGCTCCATTTTTTGGATCACGGCCATTTCTTCTTCCGTGTTGTGGTAAAACTCCCGATAGACCACGGGATCGCCGCCTTCATTGGCCGTCCACAAATTCTTTTCCTTCAGCGTGGGATTGTTGGCGATGAGGGCATTGGCGCAATCCAATATGGGCGTGGTGGAGCGGTAATTCTGCTCCAGCAAAATCGTCTTTGCGCCGGGAAAATCTTTTTCGAAGGAAAGAATATTGCCGATGTCCGCCCCCCGCCAGCGATAGATGGATTGATCGTTGTCGCCGACGACGGTGAGGTTTTTCGCATTACCCGACAGCATCTTGACCAGTAAGTATTGAATGTGGTTCGTATCCTGATACTCGTCCACGAAAATGTAATCAAATTTCTGTTGATAGTAGGTGAGGACGTCCTTCTTCAGCTGAAACAATTCCACGGTCTTCACCAAGAGATCGTCGAAATCCAAGGCGTTGTTCTCACGCTTTTTCTTTTCGTAAAGGCGATAGGCCTCCGCCGCTTGTCGCATGTGGTAATCGCTCACGCTTTTTCTTTTCGTAAAGGCGATAGGCCTCCGCCGCTTGTCGCATGTGGTAATCGCCGAAATTTTCCTTCATGGCGCTGTCCGGATCCGTGCCCACGTTTTTCCACGCGGAGATTTGGCTCAAAAGACCGTAGGGATTGTACATATCCTTGCTCAGATTTAATTCCTTCATGCACTCTTTCATCAGCGTCTTTTGATCGGCGCCGTCGTAAATGGCGAAGTTTTTGTCGTAGCCTAAGAAGTGAATATCGCCGCGAAGAATCCTCACGCACATGGAGTGGAAAGTACTGATCCACATGCCGTCGATCGTTCGCCCCAATTGACTGGCCACCCGGTCCTTCATTTCCTTCGCGGCCTTGTTGGTAAAGGTAATGGCGAGGATACGGTATGGAGAGACGTTTTTCTTTTCAATTAAGTAAGCGATTTTGCCCGTGACTACGCGGGTCTTGCCGCTGCCGGCACCGGCCAGGACCAAGAGGGGTCCCTCCGTGTGGAGTATTGCTTCTTTCTGGCGATCATTATAATTTTCTAACAACACGATCCTCTTTCTACTCTCGGACTAAATCTCTGATGACCTTTGATGCCGCGATCAAACCCGCCGTCGACGGGACGAAGGAAATACTCGCAGGCGAACGTTCGTCGATGCCTTCTACCTTCTTCGGCTCCTCCGTGGAATAAACCACGGGGAAATCGCCGAGGCCCCTCTTCTTTACTTCCCGGCGCATGACTCGTGCCAAGGGACAGACCTTGGTTTCGGAAAGCATGGCGATCTCCAGCGCTTCCGGATGTAATTTATTGCCGGCGCCCATAGCCGATAGGACGGGCACGCCGGCCGCCTGCGCCTTTTCGATAATCAATAGCTTCGCCGTCACCTGATCCACGGCATCCACGACGTAATCGTAGTCTCCGAAGTTGATCTCACCGGCGTTCTCTTCGTTAAACATGATGGGATAAGTGCGCACCGCCGTCTCGGGAACGATGGATGCGAGGCGCTCTTTCATCACATCCACTTTCAGCTCGCCTACGGTTTTCGTGGTGGCGATGATTTGCCGATTGATATTCGTCACATCCACCCGGTCGTAATCCACGATGTCCAAGGCGCCGACGCCGGCCCGCGCCAATGCCTCGATGCAAAAGCCGCCGACGCCGCCGACACCGAAGACGGCGACGCGCGTCTGTTGCATCCGATCGACGGCCTCCGTGCCGATGAGCCAACGGGTTCGTAAAAACGGATCCATTCCAAGTACCTCCTGTCCCATACTAACATCTCATTATATCAAAAAAGACCCTATGGGGACAAACCATAGGGTCTTTTGATGCTCTTTACTTGGTCACGGTAATGTAACCGAGAGGATAAAGAGGGATTTCTTTGCTATAGTATCTGCTGATTACCCGAACGTTGGAATAGGACTCTTCACCTTTTCCGTTGACGAACAAGTCGAAAACTAGTTGTAAAGAGCCGGGGTTCGAGGAAATATAGCTGTTGTAATCATTGGACAGCTGTCCGCTCAAAGAAGTTTGCTTGACATTGACATTCGTCTTTTCGAAGTCAAAACGATAAGCCGTAAAATTATCGATAGAGTTTACTGCCCAAGTACTCGATTGATAGGACGGATCCCCTGCGCGCTTGGGTAATGGAGTAACCATTGTAACATTAACTCGTAGATCCTTTGCAGCCAATTTCGACTTGACGGTGACTTGATCTACCTTTCCGCCGGTCAAGTGTAGCTCGATGTCAGCTTTCTTAAGATACTTGGAAAGTGCGTCGTATAATTGATTCGGCGTGCAATTGGATGCCGTAGCTACACCCAGATCAAAAAACTTAATATTGGAATCCAATGCGTAGGAACGCTTACCGTTGGATGTCGTGATATCGATGGTGCCGTTATCGTAGTTAACCAAGCTCATGCCTTCAAAGAGACCGCTTAATTCGCTTTCAGCCGCCTTTGCACTAACTACCTCATGGTATCTGGTGCTTAAGGTTAAGGGATAGCCTTTGTTGATTCGTTGAGACAGGTCAAAAAGTTCTTTGGCGACTTTTTCATCCTTGACGATGAAGTCTTGTTCTTGTTTGTTTTCAAGCTTCAAGACGATGCGGGAAACGCCGAAGCGATTGTATTCGTAGTTGACGAATTCACCGCTGACCATGCCGCTATAGGGATAAACCATGACTTCCTTCAAGACGCCGTTGCGTGATTTGAAGCTGACCAGGTCTCTGACATTGATGGCGCTCTTGTCGATTTTCTTGCCTAAGCTGGAAATGACCGTATCTTTATCGAATTTGAAGTTAGCGGTTTTTTCCGGCTTAAAGCTGCTGTCGACGACGACGTCTTTTTTCGTGGAATAGGAAATTTGGATGTCGTCGTTCTTTCGGCTGTCGACAATGCCTTTGCCTTCGGCGTCGTTGCCGATAACGTCGACGGAAACGGCTTTGTAAGGAGCGACGCCGCCGCCTTGAGCAAATGCCTTGACTTTGACGGTGCTTCCTACAGTAATGTCGCTAAGTTTTCCTACTTTACCGTTTAAGGTAACGGCGGTGTTGGAATTAAGAACGAATCCAATGGTTTTTCCCGCCTTGTCCTTAATGCTGAAGGTGGCCACATTGTTAATGACCGTATTGTCGACGACGTCGCCTTCAAAGGACTGAGACGATCTGTAGTCGTAACTAAAGTCGGTGATAGTCGCCATTTGCTCACGTTTTAAAGGAGCGTTGGGATTGAAGAAGCCATCATCTCCGGTTTCGTGGAAAATGCCGGCTTCGATCATTGCGGCATAGTAACCTTTAATATCTACATCCCCGGTTAAGTCTTTTGACGTCTTTCCGATCAGAGCGTTATCTTTTACCTTAATCTTCGTTTTGTCCTGAATCGGTTGAATGCCCAATGCTTTGGCATAATAAACCATAATCAGCTCGCGACCCGGGAATTGACCGGCTTTCGGTGTGTCGGTGATGTAGCCGTGCTTGTAGGCCGCCTTCAAGTTCGTTTCCGAAATAACATTATTTTGAAGAGCGATACAAACAGCAGGCTTTGCCCATTTAGGCACTTTATAGGCATCGGAAATGTGCCCTTGTGTAGCGATCGCTTGAGTCAATTCCGCCGATGTTGGATTTTGAATCCCTTTCAGTAAAGTGAGAACTTCTAAATAGCTAACCGAACGGGCCGGCTTAAAGGTACCGTCGTCGTAACCGCTGATAATGCGTAAATCGCTTAGTTTAGAAATGTGACTATAGGCCCAGTGATTGGCATTCACGTCTTTGAAACTGGCGGCCATAGCCGTCAAAGGCGATGTCAATAATGCGCCTGCTAAAGCCAAAGTGGCCACTGTTTTTGCTTTGTTTTTCTTCATATTTTCCTCCTAGAATTCATAAAAAATCCTACCTGCTCCTATTATAACATGGTGAAAGCCCTTCGCTGTTACGTTTTCATTTCAAGTCCTAAGGTTTTATCCCGTCTCTTTGATATAATGGTAAAAGCAAATGTGAAATTAGGAGGGCCTATGCGATATTTTCCTCTCATGGTAGACACACAAGATAAAAAAGTGCTCGTCATCGGCGGCGGGAAGGCGGCGGCGACAAAGATTAAGGGACTGCTCCCTTCCTCGTTCAGCTTCTACTGCCTCGCTCCTGTCTTCGACGAGAGCTTGTCCGAATTGGCGGAAGAGCATTCGGATCGAATTTTCTTGAAAGAAAAAACCGTGGATGCCGACTTCCGCTTCTTCGCCTACGATTTTTTAATCTCGGCCACAGATGATGAGGCATTAAACGACACCCTGGTGCGGCGGGCAAAGCTACCTTCCGTGCCTGTACTTTCCACATCGGATCCCGATGCATCGGATGTTCACATGGCATCCGTGGTGAATCGCGGGCCTCTCGTGGTCAGTATTTCTGCGGAAAATCCCACCATGTCGAAGCACGTAAAGGAAGATATGGAGACTTTTCTCGAAAAATACGACGAGGCGAAGCTGGAAGAGATGAACAAAATTCGAAAAATTTTATTGGAACGAAAGAGCGAACACATTTCCCGAATTATGGAAGATTTGTGGCAGAGAGAAAAAATCAGCAAGGTGCATTGGGAGGAAAAGTATGACCCTGAGGGTGGGAACGAGAGCGAGTAAACTGGCGCAGATTCAAGCCACGAAAGTGGTCGGCATATTAAAGGAGGCGGGCTTGGATGCTGAGCTGGTGACTATTTCCACAAAAGGGGATCGTTGCAAAACCCTGCCCATTCACAAGATCGGCAAAAACGGCGTCTTCGTCGGCGAATTGGAGCGGGCCCTTCGAGAAGGGACGGTAGATTTGGCGGTCCATTCCTTAAAGGATATGCCTTCGAAGATCCTCGCCGGCTTTACTCTCGCCCCGCCCCCGGCGGCGCCTGCTGACGTGGACGTCTTTGTGGGAAAGGTGAATAGTTTTAAGGAGCAGGATCTTGCCCGGATGGTGGTGGCCACGGGAAGCAACCGACGCATCGCTCAACTGAAGCATTTTTACCCCGATGTGGAAATTGTGCCCATTCGCGGCAATGTGGAGACACGGATTCAAAAGATAGAAGATGGCTTGGCCGACGGCACCCTTCTCGCCTACGCCGGCCTCGCCCGATCGGGCCTGGCCCACAAGGTGACGGCCCCCTTGGATCCGACCCGCTTTATTCCCTCGCCCTCCCAAGGCCTGTTGGGCATCGAGCTCGCCGAAGATCGACGAGAACTCTTGAAAATTTTTGCCGAAGCGTCCGATTCCCATGCCGCCCTTCGCATGAAGGTGGAGCGGGCCTATCAACGGGCGCTGGACGCCTCCTGCGAGTCCCCTATCGGTATTCACATGGAACAGAACGGCAAAGACATCATCCTCCACGGCTGTTTTGCCGAAACCGTGGACGAGCCCCTGATCTATGCCACCGTCACTACCACGTATGAAAAAGCGATGGACGATGTGTTGGAGCTTGTGAGGAAGGTGAAGGGCCATGAATAAATATCCCGTCATCCTCGCCGGCGCAGGCATCGGCGGCCGCGACAACATTACCCTCGCCCTCTATAAAGCCCTGGTTCGCGCCGACTTTATCGTCTACGACCGGCTCATGGATCCCGCGATTTTGGATTTCGCGCCGAAGGCGGAGAAGATTTACGCGGGAAAGGCTGCAAGTAATCACACCCTGTCCCAAGATGAAATTCACGCGCTCTTGGAAAAGGGCTACAACTCGGGCAAGCAGGTGATTCGCTTAAAAGGCGGCGATCCCTATGTCTTCGGTCGCGGCGGCGAAGAGGCCTTATACTTATCTGAGAGAAATATTCCCTTTCGCGTAATCTCGGGAATCACCTCGGGAGTCACCGTCCCCGCTATGGCGGGCATTCCCGTGACCCACCGGCACGTGGCACAGAGCGTATCCTTTATTACGGGCCACGGCGCCAAAGGCAAGGACGACTTTACGGTCTACGGAAAAGTGCCCGGGACCTTGGTCTTTTACATGGGACTGAAAAATGCCGCATCCATCGCCCGGGACCTCATGGCCGGCGGAAAAAATCCAGCTACACCTGTTGCCGTTTTAAAGCTCTCCGACGACGGCGAAAGTTTTTCCTTTTATACGGATCTTGAAAAAGTTGCCGCCCGAGGCCTTCCGCCCGAGGTGACGAGTCCGGGCCTCATCGTCGTCAGCGAGGTGGTGGATCTACACGAAGAGCTCACACCCTTCAACCACTTGCCCCTTACCGGGCAAAAGATCATTTTAACCGACGAACATCCCGAGGCCATGGCGGAGCCGCTGAGGGCATCGGGCGCCCAAGTGATTCTGCGGCCCATGATACGCACCGAAGCCGTGAATAGAGACGTGCTTCAAAAGGACATCGCGGATTTTTCCTTCGACACTTTGGTCTTTACGTCGAAAAATGCCGTGGAATATTTCTTCGACGCATTTTTAAAAGCCCACGATATTCGAATGCTTGGAGGCGTGTCTATCTATGTCGTCGGCGAAAAAACCGCCAAGGCGCTGGCCCCCTACGGCCTGCGTGCCGACGGCCTACCCGACATCTACGACGGCCGGCACCTGGCGGAGTTTTTAAAGACGCGACTGAAGAAGACGGATCGCCTTTACTATCCTCACGCCGCGGCGAGCGATCCTTATTTAGGCGTCGTGCTAAAGGAAATCGCCTGTACCACGGATCGCATTATCTATGATACCGCCCTTCCCTCCGATCCGAAACCTCTGCCCGATGATTATAGTGCGTCGGTCTTTCTGTCCCCATCGGCGGCAAAAAATTTTCACAAGGTCTACGGTCTCTCGGCTTTCGGCTCGGCGGTCTTTGCCATCGGCGAGACGACGAAACAAAGCCTTGTCAAACTGGGAATAAAAGAGGAAAATATTTATTCGGGAGAAAAAGCTACACGCGAGTCTCTCCTGGAAATTATACTAAAGGAGTTGTCACAGCATGCGCATGCGCAGAATTCGAAACAATAAATTGCTTAGAAAAATGACCGAGGAGACCACCCTCTCCGTTTCCGATTTCATCTACCCCCTCTTTGTCGTGGAAGGCGAAAACATTAAGCGGGAAATTCCCTCCATGCCCGGTGTCTACCACTTCTCCGTGGATCGGCTGGAGGATGAGATCAAGGAGCTTGTTGCCCTTCACATCCCCGCCGTCATTCTATTCGGCGTCGTCAATCACAAGGACCACGTGGGCAGCGGTGCTTACGACGAAAACGGCATCGTGCAGGAAGCCTGCCGTAAGATAAAAGCCCTCACCGACGAACTCGTCGTCATCACCGACGTCTGTATGTGCGAGTACACCGACCACGGCCACTGCGGCATTTTAGACGAAAAGGGCATGGTGGATAACGACGCCACCATCGAGTACATGGCGAAGATCGCCCTCTCCCACGCCAAGGCGGGAAGCGATGTGATTGCGCCGTCGGATATGATGGATTTTCGCGTGGCGAAAATTCGCGAGGTCTTGGACGCAGGCGGCTTCAAGGACGTGCCCATTATGTCCTACGCCGCGAAATTTGCCTCAAGCTATTACGGTCCCTTCCGTGACGCCGCCGACAGCTGCCCCGCCTTCGGCGACAGAAAATCCTATCAAATGGATTTCCACAACGGCGACGAGGCCCTACGTGAAATCGCCCAGGATTTAGATGAGGACGCGGATTTTATTATCGTGAAGCCCGGCCTCGCCTATTTAGACGTCCTGGCACGGGCATCGGATGCCTTTAACACGAATTTCGTCACCTACAATGTCAGCGGCGAATACACCATGATCAAAAACGCCATTCGCGACGGCGTGTTCAAGGAAGACATTATTTACGAAAACATGATCGCCATGAAGCGCGCCGGGGCCAAGCTGATTATTACCTACCACGCCAAGGAACTGGCGAAGAAAATGGAAGGCCTTCAATGATTAAAAACGACTTTCTCATGCAGCAAATCAAGGAGCTGATTCAGTTCCTCCTGGGCCTCGCCTATCCCATGGGCTTCAGCGATGAAAAAAAGGAAGCGACAGAGGCAACGTCTATTTCTCAAACCCTCTATTCTCTTGCCCGGGAAGGCAAATACGGTGAGGCGGAAGACGCCCTCTTCGACGCCTTTGACGAAGGCGAGGCGGATCTCGCCACGGGAATTCTCTTCTACGAATCCCTGCTTCGAATCGACGAAAAGGAATTGCGGCGAGGGGATTTTTCTTTAAAGGAAATCGAAACGGGCCTTCGCGATTACGCCAAGCTGTTTCACGTGGATCTTTAATCCATTAAAAAAGTTCGAGTGCGTGCTCGAACTTTTTTTGTGCCATTTTTTATTTTGCCTCGAACAAAATGACTGACATGAAAAAATCCGCCGGCTTTCCGACGGATTTTTGTCTTGTTAGTTTTGTTCTCTTAATTTGCGAAGAATCATTTTTTGTTCCACGCCGGCAACTAAGCGACGGGTGTAATCCACCGTGTCCGGGTTGACGGACATGGAGGTGATTCCGCATTCTACGAGGAATTCTGCAAATTCGGGGTATTGGCTCGGGCCTTGACCGCAAATGGAGCAGGTGATGCCTTTCTTGTTGGCGGCATCGACTAAGATTTTAATGGCGCGCTTCACGGCTTCGTTTCGTTCGTCGAAGTAGCCCATACGGTTCAAGATACCGCTGTCGCGGTCGGCACCCATGGTAAGCTGGGTCAAGTCGTTGGATCCGATGGAGAAGCCGTCGACCAGTTCGGCGAATTCTTCCGCTTGGAAGACCACCGAGGGGACTTCAGCCATGATCCAGATCTTGAAGTTCTTGGATTGCTTCAAGCCTTCTTCCGCCATAATATTTTACGCCATCCGATCATGGGGTTTTCTTCGTGGGGTTCCACTTCGTCGCCGCCCTTGAGGCCGCGGAATTCGTTGGTACGGAAGTCGCTCATGCGAACGACGACTTGTTTCGGGTAGATGGCACCGGCAACTTCTGCAATGCCTTCGGCCAATTGATCGATAAGGATGTCTCCTTGATCGGTCTTCGCCAGGTACATGGGGTGAGCGCCGATTTTATTGGTGAAAATAAATTCCGTGCGCATAAGGCCGATGCCGTCGAAGGGCAGGTTCTTATATTTTTCGATCAACGCCGGTTCGCCTAAGTTCATGTAGATCTTGGTTGCCGTCGTCGGTGCCACGATTTGACGAAGCTCTTCGGCGGAAATGCCAATGCCTGCGGCTTCGCCTGCGTTTTCGTCTTTTTTCTTGTCTTTATCCTTCAATACATCGCCTTCGTACACGACGCCGCGGGTGGCATCGACGGTAATGAATTGGCCGTCTTCCAAAACGGATGTCGCGGTGTTGCTGCCGACGATACAGGGAATGCCTAATTCCCGGCTGACGATGGCGGCGTGACAGGTTCTGCCACCTTCGTCGGTAACGACAGCGGCTGCGGTACGCATGGCGGGTACCATGTCGGGGTTGGTCATGCCTGTGACGAGGATGTCGCCTTCTTTAACCAGATTAATTTCGCTGACATCTTTAATCTTTTTAACTTTGCCTCGTCCGATGCCCGGCGATGCAGCCAAGCCGCGAACCAGGGGATTTAATTTTTCAGGTGCTTGATTCATGCCTTCCTCTTTCTCACCTTCCGATGCGCTTTCCGCTTCACCTAATGTGGTAATGGGTCTGGATTGTAAAATGTAGAGGCCTTTGGTGTCTCTGTCCATGCCCCATTCGATGTCTTGAACGCTGCCGTAAAGGCTTTCGATTTTAAGACCCGCATCGATTAAGGTGCCTAATTCTTCCTTCGTCAGGCATTCTTCCTTGACGGCGCCGGCGCCTAAAATATCTTCCACATCGGCTTCGTGGGTACCGATACCCGAATCGTTTTGTACGACGATTTTCTTTTTGTCTGCGATGACCTTTTCGATAATCGACTTGTCGCTTTTCTTGATGACGTATTCGTCGGGAGTGACGGTGCCGCTGACCACGGCTTCACCTAAGCCGTAGCTGGCGTTAATCATCATTTCGTCGCGGCTGTTGGTAATGGGGTTGGCCGTAAACATAACGCCGGATTTTTCCGAGTTGACCATTTTTTGTACGACGACTGCCAAGGAAACGGCGAAGTGATCGTAATTTTGTTTTTCTCTGTAGTAAATGGCGCGAGGCGTCCATAACGAAGCCCAGCACTTGCGTACGTGGTGAACCAGCTCTTCTTCTCCGGCAATGTGTAAGTAAGTATCTTGTTGGCCGGCAAAGGATGCGTCGGGCAAGTCTTCCGCCGTAGCCGAAGAGCGCACGGCCACTTGGGGATCTCTCAAGTCGATGGAGCGACTGAATTCTTTATAAGCTAATACAATTTCTTCTTCCAGGGCAGGATCGATTTCGCCCTGCTCGATATTTCTGCGAATGTCGTTGGAAGCCGCCGTGAGCATGTCCACGTCGTCCACGTCTAAGTCTTGCATTAAAAAACGGACTTTTTCGTCGAGACCTGCGTATTCGATAAAGGCATCGTAGCCCTTCGATGTAACACAGAATCCCGGAGGTACGTCCAAACCGAAATTGGTCATTTCGCCGAGGTTGGCACCTTTGCCACCGACGATGTCCACGTCGTCCTTGCGAATTTCATGAAAAAAACGAATGTACTTAAAACCTGTCATAGAATTCCTCCTCGGGATTTATTATAACACAATCACCATTGTGTTGTACTATATATTCCAAGATTTTTTCAGCTCGGCGATGGATTTCGTGCTCACCTGCTCCCGGTCAATGGAAAGGGCGACGATTGCCTTATCGATGGCTTCCCTGTTCGGCCCTTCGATTTCCATATAAGGCTCGGGAAAGCTTTCGGGATCCCACCGGTCCAAATCCATGCGGCACTGCTTAAAGGCATAGCTGATGCGGTGCTTCTTCGCCTCCTCCACCAGGTCGTAGCCCAAGAGGGCGAAGATGGCGCGCATCTCATGGGCATCGTCGATGATCACCGTGTGCTCGTCGTAGGCCCGCACGCCTTCATCGCACTTCTTCTCCTTGAAGGTGCATTGAGTAATTTCGCCCTCGTTCTTTTCGATGTGGCGAATGCGCAGATAGCCAAGCCCTGCGGGAATGGGATGGGCCGAAGAATCGATGAGGTAGTTGGTCTGCTGCTCCTCGCCGATTTTCTCCCCGCCTAAGTCGACGAGCCTTCTTTCCATCACATCTAAGTCCACGTGAAGGACTTTGACCTCGATTTCTTTTTCCATCCTACACCTCGATCTTTCGCAGCTCGAAATCGATGTAATCCGATGACACGCAGTAATACTCGATGCCGTTGATATTTCCCTCGACGATGAATTTGTGGCCGAAGCTGTGAAGATGGCCGTAAATG
>QWBY01001169.1_pt1 | contig 16465 bp, 11 predicted proteins | sample 1972471 | NCBI WGS metagenome assembly QWBY01 (sample SAMN09866722, study PRJNA288562) | Human gut metagenome isolate term6_stool, whole genome shotgun sequencing... | reverse complement strand
TATCCCCTTTATCCGTCAGGGGCTTTTTTATCCCGCCAGCCCTGTGGAAATTGTCGTTTCGCTGTGTCTTACCTTTTCTGTTTCTGTTGTGTTTTTTGTAGGGGCAATTGTGGGATGGATTTTGGTGTCTGAAATATATTACAGCCGCATGACCTGTCTGCATGAATCATCAGAAATATCAGAGGAAACTTATGATGACAGAAAACAAAAAGAATCAGGAATTCAAAATCAGAAAAATTAAACGGAATATTGAGCGCAGTTGTGATAACGCCATAAAATACTTCTGGCTTTTTGTGGTTTTCTTTGCTGCCGGATTGATTGTAAGGAACGTTATGCATGATTTTTTCAGTGCCGGTATTGATTCGTGGAAAGCTGACCCGGAATTAAATAATTTTCGTTATATGTGGAACACCCTGATGTATGTCATTCCGATTATGTTATATGCGCTTGCAGCTGGTTTTCTTGCTGCGGCTTCTCTGTCGCCGTTGTGCGAAATAATATTTGGGGGTGTCCGGATATTCCTGCTGAAACGCCGTATGCGTCGGGAGAACAGTTTCAGGGAGGGGAATAACGATGCCGTGCATTAAACCTCTTCTGGTTCTTTGCGCCGCTTTACTGACGGTCACACCCGCAGCGTCAGCGGATGTGAACAGCGACATGAATCAGTTCTTTAACAAGCTGGGCTTCGCCTCCAATACCACACAGCCGGGCGTCTGGCAGGGGCAGGCCGCCGGGTATGCCTATGGTGGCTCCCTGTATGCCCGCACCCAGGTCAAAAATATCCAGCTGATTTCCATGACGCTGCCGGATATCAATGCCGGATGTGGCGGCATCGACGCCTATCTCGGCTCGTTCAGTTTTATTAATGGCGATCAGTTGCAGCGTTTTGTTAAGCAGATTATGAGCAATGCTGCCGGTTACTTTTTTGACCTTGCCCTGCAGGCAACGGTGCCGGAAATCAAAACCGCAAAAGACTTCCTGCAGAAAATGGCAAGCGACATTAACAGTATGAACCTCAGCTCCTGTCAGGTGGCGCAGGGGATTGTCGGAGGATTATTTCCTCAGACTCAGGTGTCACAGCAGAAGGTCTGTCAGGACATTGCCGGTGAGAGCAATATTTTTGCTGACTGGGCCGCGTCCCGTCAGGGCTGCACGGTCGGAGGACAGTCATCGTCTGTTCGTGACAAGGCCAGTGACAAAGATAAGGAACGGGTGCTGAAGAACATCAATATCATCTGGGACTCGCTGTCCAAAAACAGGATGCTTGATGGTAACAAAGAACTGAAAGAATTTATTATGACGCTCACCGGTACGCTGATTTTTGGGGAAGACAGCGAGATTACCCCCCTGCCGGCGCGTACCACTGACCGCGATATCCTCCGGGCGATTATGGAGGGGGGAACGGCAAAAGTTTATCACTGCAACGATTCGGACAAGTGTCTGAAGGTGGTGGCGGATGCAAATGTGACCATCGCCCGGGATAAAGCCCTGAAATCACAGATTACAAAACTGCTCACCAGTATTCAGAATAAAGCGGTGAGTGATACTCCACTGGATGACAGGGAAAAAGGCTTCATTTCCAGCACCACCGTCCCCGTCTTTAAATATCTTATTGACCCGCAGATGCTCGGTGTGTCCAGCAGCGTGGTTTACCAGCTGACGGACTATATCGGCTACGACATCATGCTCCAGTACATTCAGGAACTGCTTCAGCAGGCCCGGGCCATGATTGCCACCGGGAACTATCCACAGACCGTGCTGGACAGTGTGCTGGAGAATCTGAATCAGGCACAGCAACAGATTGCGGTTTTCCAGGGGCAGGTAAAGGTCCAGCAGGATGCATTGCTGGTTGTTGACCGTCAGATGAGCTATATGCGCCAGCAGCTTTCCGCCCGCATGCTCAGCCGTTACCAGAACAACTATCACTTCGGAGGGAGCACGCTGTGAATGAAGTCTATGTGATTGCCGGTGGTGAGTGGTTACGCAATAACCTGAACGCCATTGCCGCCTTTATGGGGACCCGGACGTGGGATTCCATCGAAAAAATTGCGCTCACATTGTCTGTTCTCGCGGTGGCCGTGATGTGGGTACAGCGGCACAACGTGATGGATTTGCTGGGCTGGGTGGCCGTGTTTGTGCTTATCAGCCTGCTGGTTAATGTCCGTACATCGGTGCAGATTATTGATAACAGTGACCTGGTCCAGGTTCACCGGGTGGATAATGTGCCGGTCGGACTGGCGATGCCACTTTCACTGACGACCCGTATCGGGCATGCAATGGTGGCCAGTTACGAGATGATATTCACCCAGCCTGACAGCGCCACCTACAGCAAGACAGGCATGCTGTTCGGGGCGAACCTGATTGTGAAAAGCACCGATTTTCTGTCCCGGAATCCGGAAATCATCAATCTGTTTCAGGACTACGTCCAGAACTGCGTGCTGGGGGATATTTACCTGAACCACAAATACACGCTGGAAGACCTGATGGCCTCCGGTGACCCCTACACGCTGATTTTTTCCCGGCCCAGCCCGCTACGGGGCGTTTATGACAACAATAATAATTTCATAACCTGTAAGGATGCGTCGGTCACGCTGAAAGACAGGCTGAATCTCGATACAAAGACGGGAGGCAAGACCTGGCATTATTATGTGCAGCAGATATTTGGCGGCAGACCGGACCCGGACCTGTTATTCAGGCAACTGGTGAGTGACAGTTACAGTTATTTCTACGGCTCCAGCCAGTCTGCCAGTCATATTATGCGCCAGAACGTCACCATGAATGCCCTGAAAGAGGGTATCACCAGTAATGCAGCCCGTAACGGTGATACCGCCAGCCTGGTCAGTCTGGCCACGACTTCGTCGATGGAGAAACAGCGTCTGGCACATGTCTCCATTGGTCATGTGCTGATGCGAAACCTGCCGATGGTGCAGACCATTCTGGTGGGCATTACCATTGGTATCTTCCCGCTCCTGGTACTGGCGGCTGTCTTCAACAGACTGACGCTGTCTGTTCTGAGAGGCTATGTGTTTGCTCTGATGTGGTTCCAGACCTGGCCGTTGCTGTATGCCATTCTGAACAGTGCCATGACATTCTATGCAAAGCAGAATGGTGCACCGGTCGTGCTCTCTGAACTCTCTCAGATACAGCTGAAATACTCCGACCTGGCGTCCACTGCCGGATATATATCTGTCATGATACCCCCGTTGTCATGGATGATGGTAAAAGGCCTTGGCGCAGGTTTTTCCAGCGTGTACAGCCATTTCGCTTCCTCTGCTATCAGCCCGACTGCCAGTGCGGCAGGTAGTGTGGTTGACGGTAATTACTCCTACGGCAACATGCAGACGGAAAACGTGAACGGCTTCAGCTGGAGCACCAACAGCACCACGTCGTTTGGTCAGATGATGTACCAGACCGGCAGTGGCGCAACTGCCACACAGACCCGTGACGGTAATATGGTGATGGATGCGAGCGGGGCGATGTCCCGGTTACCGGTCGGCATCAATGCAACGCGTCAGATTGCGGCGGCACAACAGGAAATGGCCCGGGAGGCGTCGAACAGAGCAGAAAGCGCCCTGCATGGTTTCAGCAGCAGTATTGCCAGTGCCTGGAACTCGCTCAGTCAGTTTGGTTCTAACCGGGGGAGCAGTGATTCTGTCACAGGTGGTGCTGACAGTACGATGAGCGCACAGGACTCCATGATGGCCAGCCGTATGCGCAGTGCAGTGGAAAGCTATGCGAAGGCGCATAATATCAGTAATGAGCAGGCGACTCAGGAACTGGCATCCAGAAGTACGAGAGCTTCTGCCGGGATGTATGGAGATGCTCATGCTGAATGGGGGGTTAAACCTAAAATTCTTGGTGTTGGTGGAGGATTAGGCGTTAGAGGTGGTGGTCGGGCTGGTATTGATTGGGAAGATAATGATGCGCATACGGCAAGTAGTAATACTCAGTCGAGCCATAATGCTCGTCATGATATCGATGCCAGAGCTACACAAGACTTTAAAGAGGCCAGCGATTACTTTACCAGTCGCAAGGTCAGTGAGTCCGGCAGCCATACTGACAATAATGCTGATTCCCGTGTGGATCAGTTGTCTGCAGCCCTGAATTCAGCGAAGCAGAGTTACGACCAGTACACGACGAATATGACCCGCAGCCATGAATATGCTGAAATGGCATCCCGTACTGAAAGCATGAGTGGGCAGATGAGTGAAGACCTGTCGCAACAGTTTGCACAGTATGTAATGAAACACGCGCCACAGGATGCAGAAGCTATTCTGACAAACACCAGTTCACCGGAGATTGCAGAACGTCGTCGGGCGATGGCCTGGTCTTTTGTGCAGGAACAGGTACAGCCTGGTGTTGATAATGCCTGGCGGGAATCCCGTGGTGATATTGGTAAAGGAATGGAGAGCGTACCTTCGGGTGGTGGCAGTCAGGATATTATTGCTGACCATCAGGGACATCAGGCCATTATTGAGCAAAGAACGCAGGACAGTAATATCCGTAATGATGTAAAACATCAGGTTGATAATATGGTCACAGAATATAAAGGGAATATAGGTGATACTCAGAACAGCGTACGTGGCGAGGAAAATATTGTAAGAGGACAGTATTCTGAACTGCAGAATCACCATAAAACAGAGGCATTATCTCAGAATAATAAATATAATGAAGAAAAGTCGGCTCAGGAAAGAATGCCCGGGGCTGACAGTCCACAGGAACTTATGAAAAGGGCAAAGGAATATCAGGATAAGTATAAGCAATAATGCTGTTTTTGGGAGATGATAATGAGATGTTTAACCCATATTACTCTGGTAACGGTGATACAGTTTATCGCCTGTTATCTGGCTGGTTGGGGGAATGCCGAAACAATTTTTATGCTGTTCTTCATAGTACTATGGCAGGGACTGTTTATATGGTTGTTCTCTCAAATACGAAAAAAACGGAATGTGTCGGATGAGTTTAAGTTTAGTAAAGGCGTTTGGTATATAACGATGCCAGTATCTTCCTTACTCTCTCCATTATTAAGCCTGATGGTTTTTATCATTGGTACACTATACGAATTAAGGCGAGTTAGTGGTTGTGTAAGCGTAAGAGAATGGATGCAATCTCAGGTAAATGAACAAACTAATGAAGATTTGCATCTGGATTTTGATAATATGGATTTTCATCGTACTAATCCTGCAACAGGGTTACCTATGTCAGGTATTGGTGTGGATATCGGTGGTAATTCATATGGTTATAGTTCAAAACGATATGATGAGTGAATCTTAATTTGTATATTATGACGTTTTATTCAATATGAAGGAACATTGATGAAAATGAAAAAATTGATGATGGTTGCACTGGTCAGTTCCACTCTGGCCCTTTCAGGGTGTGGTGCGATGAGCACAGCAATCAAGAAGCGTAACCTTGAGGTGAAGACTCAGATGAGTGAGACCATCTGGCTTGAACCCGCCAGCGAACGCACGGTATTTCTGCAGATCAAAAACACGTCTGATAAAGACATGAGTGGGCTGCAGGGCAAAATTGCTGATGCTGTGAAAGCAAAAGGATATCAGGTGGTGACTTCTCCGGATAAAGCCTACTACTGGATTCAGGCGAATGTGCTGAAGGCCGATAAGATGGATCTGCGGGAGTCTCAGGGATGGCTGAACCGTGGTTATGAAGGCGCAGCAGTTGGTGCAGCGTTAGGTGCCGGTATTACCGGCTATAACTCAAATTCTGCCGGTGCCACACTCGGTGTAGGCCTTGCTGCTGGTCTGGTGGGTATGGCTGCAGATGCGATGGTGGAAGATGTGAACTATACCATGATCACGGATGTACAGATTGCAGAGCGTACTAAGGCAACGGTGACAACGGATAATGTTGCCGCCCTGCGTCAGGGCACATCAGGTGCGAAAATTCAGACCAGTACTGAAACAGGTAACCAGCATAAATACCAGACCCGTGTGGTCTCAAATGCGAACAAGGTTAACCTGAAATTTGAAGAGGCGAAGCCTGTTCTCGAAGACCAGCTGGCCAAATCAATCGCAAATATTCTCTGAACCTCGTCAGGAGGCTGATCTGACCGGCCTCCTTGCTGACGCCTCGCGTTGCTCGTTGTCCAACCCCGGGATGTAACAAAATAAATTTTGTCACCTCCCGGCGTTTCCGAAATAAATATGAAAACACTGAGCGGTTGTGCAAATTCTTTGTGCGACCGTGAAGTGTTGCCGGCGAAGCCGGGATCTTCCGGAGAAAGTCATTATGACATCAGACAATATCGCTGAATATGTTGGTGAGAATAATCAATTTACTGAGAAGCCTGCAACTGAATACCCCCCGGTGATACAGGATAATACAGTGACCACTAAAGACTATCTGTACAGCAATAATATTGATACTGACCTTTTAGTGGTTATCGGAGGGCTTATTGTTATATTGTTTCTCATGATGCTTATCATGTACTTTATTAATTCTCTCAGGCATAAGGAATTAACTGAAATACTGACAAAAATATCTTTTCCTGAAAAATCCGGGAGCAATTTGCTTAAACCGGAGGCGGTCAGCTGTAATTTGTTGTCCCTGTGTGTGCTGGCACCGGTATTCTGTACACCCAGAAAGCTGGCTGAAGTTTCCAGGGAGATCATCGTGGCGAGTGCGCAGGAAATTGCATGGACGCCGGGGAGCAGTCGTATTGATGGCCACCAGGCGGAGAATATCACCTGGGCGATTTCATCGCAGTCTCCTGCCGATAAGTATGATCTCATCAATAAAACGTCCCGTGTTTCTCCTGACAGTGGCCGTTTTTATGAACCGGACACAGTTCTGGATCACCGTGAACGGGTACGCCTTTTTATTCAGATCCAGTTTCCGCATGGGAGTGACTGGTCTGAAGTATTGCGCCTGACTGACATTGTTACAGAGAAGGTCTCTTCCGGCAGGACTGCAGGCGGGCATCACCACCGGCATACAGGGTACACCTGGTCTGTTTCTGTGAATTAACCCCACATCATCCTTTTCTGCCCTGTTCCAGATTTTCCCGGAGTTTCATCATGAGTTTTAACGCAAAGGATATGACCCAGGGCGGTCAGATTGCGTCCATGCGTATCCGCATGTTCAGCCAGATCGCCAATATCATGCTTTACTGCCTGTTTATTTTTTTCTGGATCCTCATTGGTCTGGTCTTATGGGTAAAAATAAGCTGGCAGACGTTTATCAACGGCTGTATTTACTGGTGGTGTACGTCACTGGAAGGCATGCGGGATTTAATAAAATCCCAGCCGGTCTATGAGATCCAGTATTACGGCAAAACCTTCCGGATGAACGCTGCCCAGGTACTGCATGATAAATATATGATCTGGTGCGGAGAGCAGCTATGGTCTGCATTCGTTCTCGCGTCTGTCGTGGCCCTGGTTATTTGCCTGATCACCTTCTTTGTTGTCTCCTGGATTCTGGGGCATCAGGGGAAACAGCAGAGTGAAAATGAGGTGACCGGCGGGCGTCAGCTGACGGATAACCCGAAAGAAGTGGCCCGGATGCTGAAAAAAGACGGCAAGGACTCCGATATCCGGATTGGCGACCTGCCGATTATCCGGGATTCCGAAATCCAGAACTTCTGTCTGCACGGCACGGTCGGGGCCGGTAAGTCGGAGGTTATCCGTCGTCTGGCCAACTACGCCCGTCAGCGCGGTGATATGGTGGTGATTTATGACCGTTCAGGGGAATTTGTTAAAAGTTACTATGATCCCTCCATCGATAAAATCCTGAATCCGCTGGATGCCCGCTGTGCCGCATGGGATTTGTGGAAGGAGTGCCTGACACAGCCGGATTTTGATAATACCGCGAACACGCTGATCCCTATGGGTACAAAAGAGGACCCGTTCTGGCAGGGTTCAGGACGTACCATTTTTGCGGAAGCGGCGTACCTGATGCGTAATGACCCCAACCGCAGCTACAGCAAACTGGTGGACACACTGCTTTCCATCAAAATTGAAAAACTGCGTACCTTCCTGCGTAATTCACCGGCAGCCAACCTGGTGGAAGAGAAAATTGAGAAAACGGCGATTTCCATCCGTGCTGTGCTAACCAACTACGTGAAAGCCATCCGTTACCTGCAGGGGATTGAGCATAACGGTGAGTCTTTTACCATCCGTGACTGGATGCGTGGTGTCCGGGAAGATCAGAAAAACGGCTGGCTGTTTATTTCGTCGAACGCCGACACCCATGCCTCCCTGAAGCCGGTGATCTCCATGTGGCTGTCCATTGCCATTCGTGGTCTGCTGGCAATGGGAGAAAACCGTAACCGTCGTGTGTGGTTTTTCTGTGACGAGTTACCCACGTTACACAAACTGCCGGACCTGGTGGAGATCCTGCCGGAAGCCCGTAAGTTCGGTGGCTGTTATGTGTTTGGTATCCAGTCCTATGCCCAGCTGGAAGATATCTACGGTGAGAAAGCGGCGGCCACGCTGTTTGACGTCATGAACACCCGTGCCTTTTTCCGTTCTCCCAGCCATAAGATTGCAGAGTTCGCTGCCGGTGAAATTGGTGAGAAAGAGCACCTGAAAGCCAGCGAGCAGTATTCCTACGGTGCTGACCCGGTACGTGACGGGGTATCGACCGGTAAGGATATGGAGCGTCAGACGCTGGTCAGTTATTCCGACATTCAGTCTCTGCCGGATCTGACCTGCTATGTCACTCTGCCCGGACCGTATCCGGCAGTCAAACTCTCTCTGAAATATCAGGCACGACCGAAGGTCGCTCCGGAGTTTATTCCGCGTGACATCAACCCGGAAATGGAGAACCGTCTGAGTGCCGTACTTGCCGCAAGGGAAGCAGAAGGTCGTCAGATGGCCAGCCTCTTTGAACCGGAGGTTGCCTCCGGAGAAGATGTGACTCAGGCTGAACAGCCACAACAGCCACAACAGCCACAACAGCCACAACAGCCAGTGTCTTCTGTCATCAATGATAAGAAGTCAGATGCAGGTGTGAGTGTTCCGGCAGGGGGGATCGAGCAGGAGCTGAACATGAAACCGGAAGAAGAGATGGAACAGCAACTGCCACCCGGGATCAGTGAATCCGGTGAAGTGGTGGATATGGCCGCTTATGAGGCGTGGCAACAGGAAAATCATCCGGACATCCAGCAGCAGATGCAGCGTCGTGAAGAGGTGAACATTAATGTGCACCGGGAGCGCGGGGAGGATGTTGAGCCGGGAGATGATTTCTGATGTTGAGTTTCAGCGTTGTTAAATCGGCAGGCAGTGCCGGAAACTATTACACCGACAAGGATAATTACTATGTGCTGGGTAGCATGGGAGAACGCTGGGCCGGTCAGGGGGCTGAACAGCTTGGGCTGCAGGGCAGCGTCGATAAGGATGTTTTTACCCGTCTTCTGGAGGGCAGGCTGCCGGACGGGGCGGATTTAAGCCGCATGCAGGATGGCAGTAATAAGCATCGTCCCGGCTACGACCTGACCTTCTCCGCCCCCAAAAGTGTCTCCATGATGGCCATGCTCGGGGGGGATAAACGTCTTATTGATGCACATAACCAGGCTGTGGATTTTGCTGTCCGTCAGGTGGAGGCGCTGGCCTCCACACGGGTGATGACGGACGGACAGTCAGAAACGGTGCTGACCGGTAATCTGGTGATGGCACTGTTTAACCATGACACCAGTCGCGATCAGGACCCACAGTTACACACGCATGTGGTGGTGGCTAATGTCACGCAGCATAACGGCGAGTGGAAGACACTGAGCAGTGACAAAGTGGGGAAAACCGGATTTTCCGAGAACGTGCTCGCGAACCGGATTGCGTTCGGGAAAATATATCAGAGTGAGTTACGTCAGCGCGTTGAGGCGCTGGGCTATGAAACCGAAGTGGTCGGTAAGCACGGTATGTGGGAGATGCCGGGCGTACCGGTGGAGGCCTTTTCCAGTCGTTCACAGGCTATCAGGGAGGCCGTCGGGGAAGGGGCCTCCCTGAAATCCCGGGATGTGGCGGCACTGGATACGCGTAAATCCAAACAGCACGTCGATCCGGAAGTCAGAATGGCTGAATGGATGCAGACGCTGAAGGAAACCGGGTTCGACATCCGGGCATATCGTGACGCGGCGGATCAGCGTGCGGAGATCCGCACGCAGGCGCCCGGGCCTGCTTCACAGGACGGGCCGGATGTGCAGCAGGCGGTGACACAGGCGATTGCCGGATTAAGTGAACGAAAAGTGCAGTTCACGTACACGGACGTGCTGGCCAGGACGGTCGGCATACTGCCGCCGGAAAATGGTGTGATTGAACGGGCACGCGCCGGTATCGATGAGGCCATCAGCCGTGAGCAGCTTATCCCCCTCGATCGTGAGAAGGGGCTGTTCACGTCCGGGATTCATGTGCTCGATGAGCTGTCAGTCCGGGCACTCAGTCGTGACATCATGAAACAGAACCGGGTGACCGTACATCCGGAGAAAAGTGTCCCCCGGACGGCCGGTTACAGCGATGCCGTCAGTGTTCTGGCACAGGATCGCCCGTCGCTGGCCATTGTGTCCGGGCAGGGCGGTGCAGCCGGGCAGCGTGAGCGGGTGGCTGAACTGGTCATGATGGCCCGGGAGCAGGGGCGGGAGGTGCAGATTATCGCTGCTGACCGTCGCTCGCAGATGAACCTGAAGCAGGATGAACGGCTGTCCGGTGAGCTGATAACCGGACGTCGTCAGCTGCAGGAGGGCATGGTCTTCACGCCGGGCAGTACTGTTATCGTCGACCAGGGCGAAAAACTCTCCCTGAAAGAGACGTTAACCCTGCTGGATGGTGCCGCACGTCATAACGTACAGGTCCTGATAACCGACAGCGGGCAGCGAACCGGTACAGGCAGTGCGCTGATGGCCATGAAGGATGCCGGGGTGAACACATATCGCTGGCAGGGGGGAGAACAGCGACCGGCCACCATCATCAGTGAACCGGACCGTAATGTCCGCTATGCCCGGCTGGCCGGAGATTTTGCGACCAGCGTGAAAGCCGGAGAAGAGAGCGTGGCACAGGTCAGCGGAGTACGGGAACAGGCCATACTGACACAGGCCATTCGCAGTGAGCTGAAAACGCAGGGCGTACTCGGGCAGAGGGAGGTGACCATGACGGCGCTGTCACCGGTCTGGCTGGACAGCCGGAGCCGTTATCTGCGGGATATGTACCGCCCGGGGATGGTGATGGAGCAGTGGAACCCGGAGACACGCAGTCATGACCGCTATGTTATCGACCGGGTGACGGCGCAGAGTCACAGCCTGACCCTGCGGGATGCGCAGGGCGAAACGCAGGTGGTGCGTATTTCCTCCCTGGACAGCAGCTGGTCGCTGTTCCGGCCGGAAAAAATGCCGGTGGCAGACGGCGAGCGACTGAGGGTGACAGGGAAAATTCCCGGACTCCGCGTCTCCGGCGGTGACCGCCTGCAGGTGGCATCCGTCAGTGAAGATGCGATGACGGTTGTTGTGCCGGGGCGGGCTGAACCGGCCACCCTGCCTGTGGCTGATTCACCGTTCACGGCACTGAAGCTGGAGAACGGCTGGGTGGAAACGCCCGGGCATTCCGTCAGCGACAGTGCGAAGGTTTTTGCCTCCGTCACACAGATGGCGATGGATAACGCGACCCTGAACGGTCTGGCCCGCAGCGGTCGTGATGTCCGGCTGTATTCCTCACTGGATGAAACCCGTACTGCGGAAAAACTTGCCCGCCATCCCTCCTTTACGGTGGTTTCTGAGCAGATAAAGGCGCGTGCCGGTGAGACATTGCTGGAAACCGCTATCAGTCTGCAGAAAGCCGGGCTTCACACGCCGGCACAGCAGGCCATTCATCTGGCCCTTCCTGTGCTGGAAAGTAAAAACCTGGCCTTCAGCATGGTGGACCTGCTGACAGAGGCGAAGTCGTTTGCTGCAGAAGGAACCGGTTTTACTGAACTGGGAGGGGAAATCAATGCGCAGATAAAACGCGGTGACTTACTGTATGTGGATGTGGCAAAAGGCTATGGCACAGGCCTGCTGGTTTCCCGTGCGTCGTATGAGGCAGAAAAAAGTATTCTTCGCCATATTCTCGAAGGTAAGGAGGCGGTCACGCCGCTGATGGAGAGAGTACCCGGCGAACTCATGGAGACGTTAACGTCGGGACAGCGTGCCGCCACCCGTATGATACTGGAAACGTCCGACCGTTTCACGGTGGTACAGGGTTATGCCGGTGTGGGTAAGACCACACAGTTCCGGGCGGTGATGTCAGCCGTGAACATGCTGCCGGCGAGTGAGCGTCCCCGAGTTGTGGGGCTGGGGCCCACGCACCGTGCGGTCGGTGAGATGCGCAGCGCCGGCGTGGATGCACAGACGCTGGCGTCCTTTCTGCATGACACGCAGCTGCAGCAGCGCAGCGGAGAAACGCCGGATTTCAGCAACACGCTGTTCCTGCTCGATGAGAGCTCAATGGTGGGCAATACCGACATGGCACGGGCATACGCCCTGATTGCGGCCGGTGGTGGTCGTGCCGTGGCCAGCGGTGACACGGACCAGCTGCAGGCCATCGCGCCCGGTCAGCCTTTCCGGCTCCAGCAGACGCGCAGTGCTGCCGATGTGGTCATCATGAAAGAGATTGTGCGTCAGACGCCGGAACTGCGGGAGGCGGTATACAGCCTGATTAACCGGGATGTGGAAAGGGCACTGTCCGGGCTTGAGAGTGTGAAACCGTCTCAGGTTCCCCGTCAGGAGGGCGCATGGGCACCGGAGCACTCCGTGACGGAGTTCAGTCACAGCCAGGAAGCGAAACTGGCAGAAGCGCAGCAGAAGGCGATGCTGAAAGGCGAGGCTTTCCCGGATGTCCCCATGACACTGTATGAAGCCATTGTCCGCGACTATACCGGCAGGACACCGGAAGCACGGGAGCAGACGCTGATTGTCACGCACCTGAATGAGGACCGGCGCGTACTGAACAGCATGATTCATGATGCACGGGAAAAGGCCGGTGAGCTGGGGAAAGAGCAGGTCATGGTGCCTGTCCTGAACACAGCGAATATACGTGACGGGGAGCTGCGTCGTCTCTCCACCTGGGAGAATAACCCGGATGCCCTTGCCCTGGTGGATAATGTGTATCACCGGATTGCCGGTATCAGCAAGGATGACGGGCTGATAACCCTGGAGGATGCGGAAGGTAACACGCGGCTGATTTCGCCCCGGGAGGCGGTGGCTGAAGGTGTCACACTGTACACACCAGACAAAATCCGGGTGGGAACCGGCGACCGGATGCGCTTCACGAAGAGTGACCGGGAGCGCGGTTATGTGGCCAACAGCGTCTGGACGGTGACAGCGGTTTCCGGTGACAGTGTCACACTTTCTGACGGTCAGCAGACCCGGGTGATTCGCCCCGGCCAGGAGCGGGCAGAGCAACATATTGACCTGGCCTATGCCATCACCGCCCACGGTGCGCAGGGGGCGAGTGAAACCTTTGCCATCGCGCTTGAAGGCACGGAAGGTAACCGGAAACTGATGGCCGGCTTTGAGTCAGCCTACGTGGCCCTGTCGCGTATGAAGCAGCATGTGCAGGTGTACACCGATAACCGTCAGGGCTGGACGGATGCCATTAACAATGCCGTACAGAAAGGAACGGCCCACGATGTATTTGAGCCGAAACCGGACCGGGAGGTCATGAATGCAGAGCGGCTGTTCAGTACGGCGCGGGAACTGCGGGACGTGGCGGCAGGGCGTGCTGTTCTCCGTCAGGCGGGGCTGGCCGGGGGAGACAGTCCGGCACGGTTTATTGCACCGGGGCGCAAATATCCGCAGCCGTATGTGGCACTGCCGGCGTTTGACCGTAACGGCAAGTCAGCAGGTATCTGGCTGAACCCACTGACCACGGATGACGGAAACGGGCTGCGGGGATTCAGTGGTGAAGGACGGGTGAAAGGCAGCGGGGATGCGCAGTTCGTGGCCCTGCAGGGCAGCCGTAACGGAGAGAGCCTGCTGGCTGATAATATGCAGGATGGTGTCCGGATTGCCCGTGATAATCCTGACAGCGGTGTGGTGGTGAGAATCGCCGGTGAAGGTCGTCCGTGGAATCCCGGTGCCATCACCGGTGGTCGCGTGTGGGGGGATATCCCGGACAACAGTGTCCAGCCGGGAGCCGGAAATGGCGAACCGGTCACGGCAGAGGTGCTGGCACAGCGGCAGGCTGAAGAGGCCATCCGCCGTGAAACGGAACGCCGTGCAGATGAAATTGTCCGTAAAATGGCAGAGAACAAACCTGACCTGCCGGATGGCAAAACAGAGCAGGCTGTCAGGGAGATTGCCGGGCAGGAGCGTGACCGGGCTGACATAACTGAACGGGAAGCCGCGCTGCCGGAGAGTGTGCTGCGTGAATCACAACGGGAGCAGGAAGCGGTCCGGGAGGTTGCCCGGGAAAATCTGCTGCAGGAGCGTCTGCAGCAGATGGAGCGGGATATGGTCCGTGACCTGCAGAAAGAGAAAACCCTGGGCGGAGACTGATACAGGAAGACAAACACTGATGACAACGGATAACACGAACACGACACGTAACGATTCACTGGCTGCACGGACCGATACCTGGTTTCAGTCATTTCTGGTCTGGTCACCCGGACAGCGGGATATCATCAAAACGGTGGCACTGGTGCTGATGGTACTGGACCACATCAATCTGATATTCCAGCTGAAGCAGGAATGGATGTTTCTGGCCGGGCGAGGAGCCTTTCCGCTGTTTGCCCTGGTGTGGGGGCTGAATCTGTCCCGTCATGCGCATATCCGGCAACCGGCCATTAACCGGCTGTGGGGATGGGGGATTATTGCCCAGTTCGCATATTATCTGGCAGGCTTTCCCTGGTATGAGGGGAATATCCTGTTTGCCTTTGCAGTGGCGGCACAGGTGCTGACGTGGTGTGAAACGCGCAGTGGGTGGCGTACAGCAGCGGCCATTCTTCTGATGGCCCTGTGGGGGCCTTTGTCCGGCACCAGTTACGGCATTGCCGGGCTGCTGATGCTGGCAGTCAGCCACCGGCTGTACCGGGCGGAAGACAGAGCGGAACGTCTGGCGCTGGTCGCCTGTCTGCTGGCTGTTATTCCGGCGCTTAACCTTGCCACCAGTGATGCAGCGGCGGTGGCTGGTCTTGTGATGACGGTGCTGACCGTTGGTCTGGTGTCGTGTGCAGGAAAATCATTACCCCGTTTCTGGCCCGGGGATTTTTTCCCGGTATTCTACGCCTGTCATCTGGCTGTGCTGGGCGTTCTGGCGCTGTGACGGGTGTGGTATCTTTGACCGTAACAGGATGATTCGTCAGAGGCAGAACACAGCATGACAGAGCAGAAGCGACCGGTACTGACACTGAAGCGAAAAACGGAAGGGGAGACGCCTGTCCGCAGGCGGAAAACCATCATCAATGTCACCACGCCACCAAAGTGGAAGGTGAAAAAGCAGAAGCTGGCCGAGAAAGCAGCCCGGGAAGCGGAGCTGGCGGCAAAAAAAGCGCAGGCCAGACAGGCGCTGTCCATTTATCTGAACCTGCCCTCGCTGGATGAGGCCGTGAACACCCTGAAACCCTGGTGGCCGGGATTATTTGACGGTGACACACCCCGACTTCTGGCCTGCGGTATCCGGGACGTGTTACTGGAAGACGTGGCGCAGCGGAATATCCCGCTCTCGCATAAAAAACTGCGCAGGGCGCTGAAGGCCATCACCCGTTCAGAAAGCTATCTGTGTGCCATGAAAGCCGGTGCCTGCCGGTATGACACGGAAGGGTATGTGACGGAGCATATTTCTCAGGAGGAAGAAGTGTATGCGGCAGAGCGTCTGGATAAAATCCGCCGCCAGAACCGGATAAAGGCAGAACTTCAGGCCGTGCTTGATGAGAAATAAAAAAAAGCCTCCATCAGAGAGAGGAGGCAGGGAAATAAGGCTTAAAAGGAAATAACTTCCGTACCCGAAAGGAAGCCAGTCCACTGAATTATTTACCACAATAATACTGACGACTAAAGGGGGGACAGGAAAATGAATGGATTCAGAAACAGTTCACGGAACGGCCAGGTCTGGCGTTACCAGCGTGCCGGAAGCCGGGCCGTTATTCTGGAGGTCAGTGGACGCTGGATGGAAGCGGCAGAAGCATGGCGACGGGCTGCAGGTGTTGCGCCCCGGACAGACTGGCAGCAGTTTGCCCGAAAAAGGGCTGCACACTGCCACCGGCGCTGCCGGGGAAGGGTGTAACGAAAAAAGCAGCCTTCATTACTCCAGGGATTCAGAAGGCTGAATAATGCATGAGATTTACTTTTTTAATCTCCGGTCGGGCAGTATGACCGGACAGTTCTGAGTAGCACAGAGTTTTTTCCGTATTAAGTCGTGATTTTATATTTTGTGATTAATTTCAAAAAATAAGGTGTTATTCAGTGTGTGCTGCGATATTCAGGATTACCTGAAATACAGGTGCCATTTATCTGATATGGAGAATAACATGAGGAAATATATTC
>QWBY01001168.1_pt1 | contig 16469 bp, 14 predicted proteins | sample 1972471 | NCBI WGS metagenome assembly QWBY01 (sample SAMN09866722, study PRJNA288562) | Human gut metagenome isolate term6_stool, whole genome shotgun sequencing... | reverse complement strand
GGGAACAAAAGCAAAGATAACAAAAAGGGCTGATACCTCGTGAGAAGTGTCAGCCCTAAATTTGTATCTTAACCAAAAGTTTAGCGGACAGTAATAAAAGAAAATATTCCAGGATGAGATTCTCTTTGATGAAGAGGAACTCACCACTCCTGAAACTCAGGAAACTCCATCTACAGATGTACCTACACTCGTGGATGATGAGGTCAACCTTCGTCTCCTCCATACTTTGGAGCAAATCGTCACCACATTCACCACTATGAAAGGCGACATCAACGACTCTGATGAACTGATCAGCAAACTCCGAGAAGATATGCAACTCCTATCTTCCGAGCAAAAAGAGTTTGTTGAATATGTGGTGAAGAACTACAAGTTCCACTTCGGCATGAGTAATGAGAGCCTTCAAAAGGTTCGGGAGGTAATAGCCTCTGAACTTGAAGTCGTAAAGACTGGCATACATGCCACCACAGATGCAGAACTCAAGCGCTTAAAGCATGCTTACGGTGATGAAGAGAACAATATCGATGTTCTCCGTCTCCGTTGGTGGCCACATGGCTACATCCTCATTATCATCATCGAGATACTTTTCTGCAGTAACCTATTCCTTCTCATGAAGGTATTAGGATTCTGAACATCAAACCATTGATTGCCAACTCATCAAAACCTCATTGGTGAATTGGCAATTTGGTTATAGCGTATCATTGTGCAATCATAATAAAAGCAATGAAAGCGCAATAATCCGAAATGTCTAAATGATATTTCAGCATGTAGAAGAAACCAATGTAGGCAAATGCTGGAAGCAATGCCAACTCATAGGTCCTTCTCATAAGTTGTAAAGCCTTTGTCATAATGCAGCCGCTTTTATACGTTACCCCTAACCAAAGTCCAGTCCCCATTTGTTCCTGTGCATGAATACAGACGAGAGCAAGCCGTATATTGGTGGAACCACATTTCCCCCGGGATCTTTTAATCTATCCATCAGGTATTCACAGTCAGATACAGTATAAGGTTAGCACTTTTCTTTTAATGTGTTCGGTAAATGAATGGCTCCTGAGTTAGGAACCATTCATTTCTTCATCGCATCGAGATTCAATCACATACAACCTTGCTAACAAGGAGTTCTAGTAATGTGGTCACTCTGTAAGGTGTTACTTCGCTTTAGCACGTTGTTTCTGCTTCTTGTCAAAGAAGACTTTTGCAGCAAAAACAACGGCAGTAGCAGCGATAGTAAGTACCGGGTGACCACCAAATGTTGGTTTAGGGCAAACTGTCATGGCTTGTTGTTTTTGAGGTGATACAGGAATAAGCCTGCGCTTCTTTTTGTATGGGGAGAGAGTGAAGTACTCTTCCACATTGTGCTTTAGTGAAACCAAGAGCAAATGCCCCTGACAACACTTGAACCTGCAATACCACCGCCAACACCACCGATGATGCCGCCAATGACTGTGCCAACACCAGGGAAGATAGCGGTACCAATAGCTGCACCAGCTGTTGCTCCGGCATATCCTCCACCAAGACCAGCAGTGTTACTTGCAACATTTTCGCAGAACTGTCCACCAGACATCTTGCCTTGGCAAACCTTTACTGCATCAGGTATTGTCTGAGCAGCAAGCATCACTCCGCCAGTCACCATATTTGTTCGCATGCCTTTGGTGAGTACATTCTTTGCTGCTTGACCTACAACCTGTCTGCCGACGAGAGCTGATGCGGTTTTCTCAACAATCTGTTGGCCAACCTGTGTCTTGCATGCTGCATTTACAACTGCACGTGATGCATGTGTTGCTGATGCTGCCATGCTCCGACCTACAGAAGTTCGAAGTAGTTGCTGTGTGCCTACGCCTACAACCATTGCTGTTGTTCCACTCTTTGCGGCCTGCGTTGAAGCATCCTTCAGTGCTTGCTTGTGGGTTTTACCACTGTGAACACTGTTGGCGTAAGTTAGAGCGAATGACATGCCGCAGGTTAGCGCACATGTAACAGACTGCGTCTTCACATCAAACTTTATTGAGTCGATGTTGCCTGCCTTTGCAATGTTTCTGGCCTCTATGTAGGTGCAGCTACCTTTGAGAACCATATCCTTTGCCGCAGCAGGATCTGTAATTCCTGGAACCTGGCCATCACGGATCTTGGTTGCCATCAGCTTGACTGCTTCGTCGTACTGGTCTTTTGGTACCTCGAGTTTCATGCCGTCGTAGCGATACTTGCAGTCGTGGAAGGCTGCGTTGACAGACTCCTGTACCGAAGCACAATATTTTGTCTGTATCTCCACTCCACCGACTATACGGTCTGCTCCGTTACAGCTGTTGTTTGTACCAACCTGATCAACCACCTTTCCAGATAGGCGGTCTGACATTGCGTTAGCATCTTCTGCAGCCCATCCGTGACCTTGTTTGTTACGGTACTGAGTGTACTGCATGTATGAGTTTGTTGACTGGGCACTGCTTGCAGCAGAACCACCATTGATTGCGCTTGGTTTCACAGTCTTCTTCATTGTTTTTTCGAAGTTTCGTGATAGAGCCTTTGTATCTCGATAAGAAACAAGTCCTACAAGATCCCGAGTCTGGGCTCCGATTCAGGTCTAGGATGTATAATAAATATAAGTAAAGTAGCACGATCAAAATATCAACTTCCTATACTTCAGTAACTTAGTACAGTAGTTAGATGTGTATCTCAATATCTCAAAGAACGCTTTTGTCGTAATGACTGTGCAAAAGTACTATTTTGTTTGCGAAAGTGGAAAAGAACTTTCGACTCTATTGGTACCTCTCGATTTGGAACCATTAATTGTAGTATATCTAATCTACTTTTTGAGTATAGCTTCCCCTTATGCAGCCGCTTTATACATTAGCCCGACACCAAAGTTCAGTACCCATTTGTTCCTGTGCATGAATACCGACGAAAGCAATCCGCATATTGGTGGCACATCATTTCCTCTGGATCTTTTAATCCATCCATCAGGAATTCATAGTCAGAGATTGTCTGCACAATATCCTCTCCCAAACAGCTTTGGCTCCTTGGTTGTTCCACCCACACTCACAAGACTCAACGTCACATGGCAGAAATCTGTATTCATGGTCTCGTTGGTGAAGCAAGTTACATCACCTTCATTAGACAATATTTCCTTGCAGATGCCAGCATCCTCCACCACATGCTTTGTCATGATTGTACTGTTTGCTCCAGAGTCAGCTACAAGTATGTACTCTTTCTCTCCACTTGCAATGCCTACAATCGGCAGATTGTACTTCTTCAATCCGAACTCCATAGGAAAGAAGAACTCGTAATCGTTCACGTCTTCTGCTAACTTGCCATCAGAATAGCACAGTTCTTCCTTATTATAGTCAAGCACAAGTTTGTTCTTTCGCAGAAACTCATGACCGATGATACCGATCAGTACGCCATCGAACATGGCATTAAAGTCAATAGTTTCGTTTACGTAGAATGTGTCCGCAAACTCACCATTCCCCATCTTGAAGTTGAATGATATCCCCTGGCACTTTACACCTTTTCCCTGAACAGAATGTATGTTCATGGTCTTTCCTTCTATGACGCACGACTCATCTATCAATGGTAGGACCGACTTGTTGAGTATGCAATGTACCGAACCTGTATCAACCATCATTGCTCCAATGTACACGTTTCCATCCTTTCCCTTGAATGCTGCCTTCACGATAGGGAACTTCACCTGTTCTATGTTTCTCAGTTTTGCTGTAAATGTTTTCATCCTTTTTTTGCTTGGTTGTTGTTTTGTGAAGAGCCACCTATCATTCCGCGATAGGTTGCTCCTCGTTGAACTCCTGCTTCTTGATTCTGCGAATCAGGTAAGCGATTGACTTTTGCGCCTTCTCACGACACGCCTTCAGCTGTGCAAGAAACTCTTCTTCTGTAGCATCAGAGTTAAAGAGATCCACCAACTCGCAGTTGTTGTCCGACTGTTTGTCCAACTTCAGGTTATGGCATTGCATCAGCGTACGCAAGGCAAGGATGCCAAGGTCGTACTTCGGACGTGCCTCTACGAGTTTGCGCATCAGGTCAAGCCCTGGATCGCCGATGTGCATCTCGTTGAGCATGGCTATCATGAAGAGAACCTTTGCATCGGGTGTTGCCATCTCGAACACGTTAGCCAGCTGGCAGTTGGTCTCGTCTGCTTCCTTGTAGCGTTCAAGTTTTGCCAAAGCACGCGACTTGATGTACATGGCTTCGGGGCATTGATGCTTTGCTAGCACCTTTTCTATGCAAGCCAATGCATCTTCGTACTTCTCTGCGTAGAGGCTGAGTAAACCTGCAAGGAACTTTGGTGCCCAATGGCTTGCGTGAAGCAGACACTCCGATACACTCTTGATGGTTCCGTAGAGGTGCTCGTCGCACACTAGGATGTCGAGGAAACGCTTTGCCTGTTGCATAGCCTCCTTGATGTCGCCATCCTCAGCCTTCTTTGCTACGAGCATAAGGTACTGCTTGGCAGCCTCGTCGTAGTCGTTGTGCTGGAGCGCACCATAGACAGCCTTTCCACTCTCTATCTCGTTGCCAATCTGCTGCTCGTTGTTGTACTCGCTTGCATAAGTGAGCACTTCACGACTTGTATGGGCATACTGAGGGATGACGTTTTTCGAGAGGTAGAGCCCTTCGAGCGAACGTACACGGCTTAGCGCTACGTAAAGTTGTCCGGCAGCAAACATGCCACGACTGAGGTCGAGCGAGAGACGGTCGAAGGTCATGCCCTGGCTCTTGTGCACGGTGATTGCCCAAGCGAGCTTCAGAGGGTACTGGGTGAACGTGCCCGTCAGTTCCTTCTTCATCTTGCGCTCTTCCTTGTTGTAGTCGTAGCTGTATGACTCCCATGAGCAGCAAGGCACCACGTATGTCTCGCCATTGTTGAGTGTCACGCTGATCTCATCCTTGGTGAGTTTCGTCACCTTGCCGAGTGTGCCATTTGCCCAACGCTTCTGTTGGTCGTTGCGAGTGAACATCACCTGTGCGCCGACCTTCAAGCGAAGTTTCAGGTCAACAGGGAACTTCTTTTCCTCGAACTTGCCGTCCACGATTCCTTCATAGACGAACTCCTCTTCTTCAATCTCCTCCAGTCGCTGAAGGTTGATCTTGTCTGCCGTCTTGTTGATGGAAGCCAGCGTGATGACAGCTCCATCCTCTGCAGTAGGAACGTGTACGCGACCGTTGAGATGCATGATGTTCTCTGGTGTTACCTTGTTCATACGCACGTTCTCCAGAATGTGAAGGAAGTGCTCGTCATCCTGTCGGTACACCTTGCGGAACTCTATCTTCACCAATCGCATGCGCTTGATGGCATCTGACTTGTAGAAGAAGAAGTTATCCGTTCTGTAGATGTCTTTCAGCATGTCCTTCTCGGGGCCTTGCTTCACCACTGGTGGCAACTGGAACATGTCGCCAACGAAGATCATCTGTTTGCCTCCGAATGGCATGTTGTTCCTGAGTGCCTTGCGCATGGTGTAGTCGATGGCATCCATGATGTCACATCTAACCATCGACACCTCATCGATGATGATGGTATCTGCATGGAGCAACGTCAGGATCTTTGCCTCGTTCATCTTACCACAAGTGCCTGGTACGCACACTTCCATTGGCAAGCCAAAGAAGCTGTGTATCGTGTCACCACCGGCAAGGATGGCTGCCACACCTGTAGGGGCGAGAGTGATGAACTGCTTTCCTACCAACTTCTGCACGTTGTGGAGGAAGGTTGTCTTACCTGTTCCAGCACGTCCTGTGAGGAAGAAACTGGAGTTTGTGTTGGCAATGAGCTCGTATGCAAGCTGCTGCTCGTGGTTCTGTGGGTTTATCTGTGTGTTCTGCATGTCCTACTTCTGTTCGATTTGTGGGAGGATTTGGGTGAGACGTGTGTTGAAGTCGCTGTCGAGGAAACTCTTGTAGCAACCTTCGATGATTGCCTTTGATTTCTCTTCCAGTTCTTCCTGTGGCATACTGCTCTTCTGGGCCTTGAGCACTCCTTCGAAGTAGTTGCGCACCATGGTTTCCGACTCCTTGCGGATGAACTCCTCGTTGCGGTGTTCCTTCTCGTAGTCCTTCTTCTGTACCAGCTCCAGTCGCTTGCCATTGAAGGCATAGACCTCGATGCCATCGATGTATGTCCAGTTGTGGTAGAGTCCTACCTTCTCGACAACTACCATGCGGTCGCAAAATCTCACGCCTTTGTAGTAGCGGTGTCCGTTTGCACTCTCGTATTCCTCACAGAGGAACATCTTCTGTCCTTCGTCCCAAACAGGAACGTGAACGCGTGGATTACCAAATGTCGGCAGGATGCTGTCGAACAGGTCTTTGTTGATTGCTTTTGTTAAGCTTGCCATGTCTTTTTGTGTTTTTCTTGTTTCTGACTTTGGTTTGTTGTTCTCTTGTTGTGTACCCGGTGGTTAACCGAGGCACTTTTGATGAGTTGCCTCAATCATGCTTCGTGAGAAATCTAGAAGCTGGCTCTCTGCCACCATGCTGCCCATCGCCTTGGCTTGGCCCTTCAGGAAGTCCTTCAACATGAGGATGCTTTCTTCCTTGGCACTTCGTTCGTTGAAGCATCGCCAGTTGCAACCGCCCCAGAACTTCTGTGCAATGATGTTCGCCTTCTGACCGTTCCATGCAAACAGCGTGATGCCGTTCAGGAAGGTGTGGGCATAGCCTTCGCCGATGTGGTAGTAAACTGCCAATCGGTCAGAGAGACGGATTGCTCGGTAGTAGGTGTTGCCAGCAGCGCTGGTGTAACCGAGGGTTACGTACACCTTCTTCTCTGGGTTGTAGGTGAGAGAACTGCCCGAGAGGGCTGGGAGTGCCTTTGCGGCAACGAGTGCGAGTGAGTTTGTCATCGTTCGTCTGATTTTGTTTGTTTAGCGGAATAGGCCGCCACCTCTGTTTTGATAAATAAAATAATGTATAAACAAAACCAACTCTCTCGCAATTGTGATGCAAAGTTACAGGGTTTTCTTAGACCTTGCAAGCTTTCTTTCAAGAGTATTGAATCCTACCTATTTGGAACCAATCACTCTCTTTTTAGTACGTTCATGCAGCGTGTCTTTTCTTCTTGATGTCCTCCATGCACTTGCTTGTGCATGTGAGGGTGATGTGCATCGTTGTGAGGTCTTCTGATCTGCCATGCTTCTTGTGATTTGCCTGTGCCTGACGTTTCTCTACGATGCGACGGAGAATTCTATCCTGCACTCTTGCTGGCTTCACCTGACTCTTGATGCTCAAGTTAAGAAAAATTCCATCAAGTACCTCAATCTCAATCTTGTTTATGGTCACGTTGCAGAGTTCTTCGGTAGCAGCTTTGCGGTAGCGGTCTGATTTTTCAACACGCTCCCAACGCTTATTGGTTCTTCTGCGTGCATCTGCTTCGACCTTCTTCTGCTTCTTTGTCTGCTTTGCTGTTTCCTTGTTGTTCATGGTTGCTTTGTTGTTTGGTGTCTGTTTCATAGTCGTTCGTTTTTGTTTTCGGTTGCAAAGTTACTACCTGTTTCCAGAACTGAAGAATGTTTTTGTGAGAACAATGGTTCCTCTCGTTTTGGAACCATTCTGCCTCTTGGTTCACTAACTTCCACCAACGAATTGCAGCGTCAACTTCGTGGTGGTTTCGAAGTTTGACGCTGCAAAGCGTACGAACTATTTCTGTAAACGAAACAGAAACTTATAACTGTAATGGTTCCTCCCGATTTGGAACCATTTGCTATTGCTTTTCTTTTGGCTTAAGGTAGTGTGAAGCTAAGTCGCTAACTCTTTCTATGAACTCGTCACGAACTTCTAGTGGTGACATTACCTCAAGTCCTGCTCCCATCTGTAGCACACGACCGATGAACTCGTTGTTCATCTCCACATCTACAGAGAACTCAGCATACTTACCATCTTTATATTCATCGAACGGTTTCACAACTTCGTAGGTAGAATGAAGAGGCTTTGTGTCCATCAATTTAAATATATAATGTTCGTGCGCACGTATGATAATATGTTCCTTTTTAGGAAACTCCTTCAAGTGGCTCACGCCAACGATATCCTTGAAGAACTCATCATAAAAATGTTCTGGTGCAGATACATATTCCACCTTACTTCTCTCACGTGGCTTGGCTTGTATGCGATCAAGAGCGATGTTGTAACCATTCTCTGGTTCTCTTCCATCTACATGACCAAACAGATGCCAACGTCCGTTATATTCCTTCAAGTAGTGTGGATGAAACATCAATGTCACCTGGTCTTCATCAAACGGCTTATATTCAATCTCCATCACTGTCCTGTTGGTAATGGCTTCATAGAGTAGGGGAAGATATTCAATGTTCGTAAGTATGCGGTCAAGGCTTGTTCCAATCACCTGCTCACCTTTTTGATGCTTCGTCTTCATATCAAGCAAGTCCTGGCAATCCTTGAAAAAGTATTCCAACCACGATTTAGGAAAGAATCCAGCTGAATCCTGGCAGAACTTCCAGTACTGACGCAAATCGTTTATGACCTTGGCATTTCGCATATCTGCAAGAGGATCATCGTCTTTACCGATGTAACGGAATCGCTTGTTGCGGTTGTTGCCATCTTCCTCTATACTTTCTTTTCCAAGTTTCTCTCTTATTGCTTTACATACGTCAGGGAAAGCTTTCTTAAGCTCTCTAAAGCCTTTTTTATCCTCATCGTCCTCGTTGGTATATGTGAAGTAAGAAGAAATACTATACTTTAGTTCCTTTGCTGAAGATAAACCTAAATATTCAGCCAAGACATCTGCATATGTAACCCACCGACGACTCATCAGCCGTCGGTAGGTTATATTTGCAAATTGAGCCTTCAATTCACCGTCAAAGAGGTTCTTGCGTTGCATTAGTCCTGTATACTGACATTAACAGCCCACATAAAACGAGGACGTTTGGCATCTTCTTCTATTTCAAAAGTTACATCTGCTCCATCATACAAATGCTCTTTAAAACTTTTGACTTTATATCTAAACTCTTTATCATTTTCAGACACAACAACAGACTTAATATCTGATTTGTAAACACCAATAAGTTTACGTATTCCTGCATTATTGGCGACTATCAGTTTTACATCCTTTGCCCATTGAAAATTGGATTGATCAATTTCTAGAATAAATGAAACATTATCACCATCAAATACGGTATTACTTTCGCTAAAGTTCTTTACTTTATAGTATTTCCCGTATACACATACGGATTTGCGCACAGCGCTATAGTAACCCTTTAGTTCCATGCCATCCATGATGTTTTTTGTTGTCTCTTTATCTAACTCAGAGCTTTTCAATGCCCAAACATAGGTATACATGGATGCAAACTGATATATTTTACCTCCAGGCTTAACCTTTTCTGCAACTATGCCATTTGCATACAAGAGAGTCTTTAAATCATCTTGATTTCGCACACTCTTAAACAATCCCAAGTTGAAGTAATCGTTAAAAACAAACTTTATTAACAAATTAAATGTCTCTTCAGGGAGAGATTTATATCTGAATTCTTGCCCCTTATCGCTATTGATAAAATCCTTAAAACATATCAGATCTTTACTGAAATCATCTTGAGTCAAATCATCAAAATATGAAGTGGCTGTTTTTAATCTAACATCACGAGATGCATATATTTCGGGTGAAATTATCTGCTTTACATGCTTTTTTGTTTTTTGTAGAGCTAACTCTACCGCATTACCATCAAGCATATTGATGAAAGGACGCAAACTAATAGATTTGTTATCAGCGTTTGCCAATTCTTTCCAAAAGTAATCCCAAGGATTTCCTAAGTTAGCTTTATTCACAAGAACTTTACTACCAAAGAAAATGTCAACAAGAGGACCTATTTGTGTTCTTTGAAGTGTAACAAATTGATTGTCATTTGCGGTAAATTCTTTCTGAATTCCATAACGATGCTGTTGATGTAAATTTGTTTTTTCTGATATTGCCCAAAATGCTTTTGCTGCATTATTATTTGAGAAAATTAATTTGAAAAAATACGCGAAGACTTCTTCTATACTCCATTCTATGCTTATAATATTATCCTTTAATCTTTCTTTATTTGTTCCTTCTATTCTACGATACAAGTCTGTGCGAACAAAAATTTTGGGTATAATATTACTATTTACCGTGTAGTTTTCTCTCCAATATGCGATCAGCGGTGAAACAGCCTTACCCCAATAGATTGGATTAATGCGTGTATCGAGTTGATCGTACATAAGGAATAATTTTTTATTGTTATCTTTTAAATACTCATTTATTCGGGTGAAATCTTCCTCAATAGTTATCAGAGTGTTAATGCCCGCTGTAATTAATTTATGAAATCGGCTTACAGCCTCTGCTCCTTTGATAGGGGTTATATATTCGCTTAAGGCACTACTCTCCCTTATCGAACTAAACTCGGGATCAAGTAGTACAGATATCCATGTATGTATTTGCCAAAAACTATTAAAATAGTATTCTGGTTCCTCTATGCTACTGAAATTAATATTTTTGAAATCAAACCTTTTATCACCATCTTCATTAAATGAAAGAATATCGATAAATTTAAGGCAACAATTCAATTCCGGCAAATGTTTCAACTTTCTTTCATGGTTTGCTTTATGCAATATTCTCTTTGCAATGTTAGCTTGAGATGGGTCCGATAGGGCTTTGTATAGATAAGTTTTTCCAGTTCCTTTATAGCCACATATCAAAAACTTCTTTTCTTCAAATAGTTCATTCATACAGTTTCTATAGAAGAAAAGACTTTCATTAACATCAGTAACTTCCGCAAATGACTTTATAGATGAAAGATTGTCTTTCAACGCTTTTAAGACAATATTGCGAAGTTTGAGTGCTGGTTGGCTTGAAGTTATATATAGTTTATTATCTTGGTCTTCAATATTCGTTGCTACAGATTTTGGCAGTATATTTGTTGTAATGTTGTCAAATATTGTATTATAATCGTTTATTGTACGATTTTTAACAATGTCTATATAATCGCTATAACTCAATTTTGAAGAACCAACTTTTTCCAAAGTCGAATTGCGATGCAAAGGGAGTAATTGCGGCACGTCTTTATTGTATTTTCCTTCGTTACCGAACTTGATATCAATATACCGATTAATCCTGTTTATTTCGTCGGTAACTAACTCTTCGCTATTCTGAACAGGAAGTATTGAGGATACTAAAAGCAGTTTGAAATTATTATTATAGTACGAATCTATGAGATTCAATAGTCCTGGGATGGTTTGTTCGTTGAATCCAAAAAAACCGACTATCATATCTGCAAGATATAAAGATGAATTTCCAATAATATCATTGAATCCTGTTCTTGAGTCGATCAATATTATATCTGGACAAATCTCATTCTTTATCTTATTAATAAGAATTTGAAGAGATTTGATAATAGAACTCTCATTTGAAAGATTAATGCGTGAAAGTCCTTCAAGATATTGTTTTCGATTATCTCCCGAAGAAAAATCAAAATCTTCATTTAAGTTTCCTGCTGGCATAATATAGATATTATCCAAGCCATCTTGTTGCATATCATCGTTGCCAAATGATACGTTTACTAAGTATTTGTTAAGATCTAATGTTTTTTCATCACGAGAAAATTGCAAATCGCTCAAAAATTCAACAAGACCATTAACCTTACCACTTGATAAAGTTTTGTGTTGAGACAATCTAAAGAAGTTTAAATAACCAGGTGCCTCCAAATCACAATCTATAATAACAACACGCTTATTTTTGTTGGTTGCTAAATCGATGGCATAAGATATCATTGTTGTTGTACGTCCCATCCCCCCCTTGTAACTATAAAATGTTACAATTGGAGTATGACGTTCAAACTTTAGATTTGTTTTCTTGTTTAATAAAGAGTTAAAACGTAAACGCGGTCCTTGTTCAATGTCATTGTTTTTATTATTGAACATATCTTCAAACAAAGAATCTCCTGATAATTCAGTAGCATCACAAAGGCTAATTTTTACTTTAACATCGTTTAAATCAATAACATTTTCAGGGTAATTATTCACTAGATATTCTTGAAACTGTTGCTTGAAGTCATTAGGCGTGTAATTATTCTTTGTTACAGCATATAGATCAATAGAGAAGTTAAGTCTAATGTATATTTTAAACTTCTCAACTAAAAGATTGCTAGAACAAAATTCTTGCAATACTTGTGATATAAATGTTATTCCTATCATATGTTTCTATTTACTTCGTTGTATATTGTTTTACATGCATATACTAATTTCTCTATTTCAGGCTTAGAATGTCTATTAAGATGACCATATTTATATCTTAAATCTGGCTTCCATTCTGAAATAAGTTTTATGACTAATTCCTCAGCATCAGAAGATGCGTCTATATAGGGAATATTAGTGCCTTGAAATGGAATGGCTAAAAGTTCGACATATTGACAAAAACCATGACTTGTTATATAGTATTGTGCATCTGTTTTTACTACATGCCCATTATCTAATCTATTTCCATTTTTATAATAGTCCAAGCCTGTTTCGCGAGTAAAGTCTTCGTCATATTCTTTTATATCTCGATCTTCATCCCATTCATAGTGCTTGTATATTGCATATACACAAACACCTTCTATGATGTAACCTGTCAAATAGTGTATTTCTCTTAACACAGCTTCTGGAACATTTGTATCGGAATACTGTTTGAGAATGGAAAGACAAGCTTCAAGATGTTTCCGAGCATTGATCTTATAATCTATGTACTTCATGAAAAATATCTAAATGATTTTATCTACTAGAATTTCTCTAATGTTCACTTTAAGCAGTTCTGATATCCTCGCCAATGTCTGCAAGTCCGGCTGTGAGGTATTCGTACACCACTTACTCACGGTAACAGGATCCTTGCCAAGTTGTTCTGCAAGCCACTTGTTTGTTTGGCCAGCATCTGCAAGAACTGCTTTGAGTCGGTTTAGGTTCTTAGGATTCTCCATATTTAAATAATTAACGTTGAGTGTAAATTTACTAAATTTATTCTTTATAAATGAGAGAAAAAGGATAAATCTTTATAAATCAACGATAATTTAACATTTATAGCCCCTTTTGGATATAGATATGTAACAAAATGGTATTGTCCGAATATTAATTTGTAGGAATCTATGGCGTAATTACAACAAACTATTACCAATTCCCACCATCGCATCCGCAATCACAATCATCGTGGTATGAAAAATCATCGTGGTCGTTGTAGTCGCATGAACTTCATCTTTGCTACATCCATCCTTGTTCAACTAAATAAGCTTCCAGGTCTTCATGAATCTTGATCAATCCAGAGTCTGGTGATTTTGCTGCAGCTTTGGCAATGCTCAGGAAGTCACCGTCGCTGAACCAATCCTTAAAGAAGTATTCTGTGAAACGAGCTACGCCCTCAAGGCGGAAGTCGAGATAGATGGCGATGTTTCGAGTATAATGAGCGATGTCCTGAGTGGTTAGGATAAGTTCATCTGTATTGATCTTACGTTTGCGTCCACGCTTTCTTGCATCCACATCCTTGAATGGATTCTTGATAGGACTTGGCTCTGTCTTATCAAACTTGCCACCGGTCTCTGCTAACGTGCAGACCTTGCTTTGGATAAAGGCATAGCATTCTGTGGGAAATTCGAATTGTACGAGATCCATAGCTGCATAGGTTGTGACAGTCTTAACACGTTCAGAGTTTTCTTGGAGGAGTTTTTCGCGTGATTCTTCCAGTGCAGCTGTGACCTTCTTATACAGGTCGAACTCATCGGTACGCAGTTCGTTGATGGTCTTTTGCTTGAAAAGCTCCATCTCTTGCTCTTGTTGTGCTTTCAGTTCCTCAATCTGGCGGTTATAGGAGTTCTCTGTCTCAGAAATATGCGCTTCAAGATTTACGATGTTCTGCTCCTTTTGTGCAATATCTTTGTTCAGATTGTCTATTACTTGCTCTGATTCCTTGCGGGCATTCTGAAGTTCTTGATTGAAATTGCTTTTGCAGGTTTCTAATTCCTGTTTCTTCTGATCGATTTCATCTTGCAGAGCCTTGAGGCTTTCTTTTTGTCTCTCTCGAATGGCATTAAGTTGAACTTTCTGCTGCTTGTGACACTCCAAGATAACCTGACGACGAACCAGTTCATTCTCTCTTTGCATACGAAGTTCCGTTTCCTTGTCGTAAGCCCCCCCCCGGAATGCTTCGACTACTCTTTGGATGTCTCGCGTTTTGTTTCTTCTCCTCAATCTGTCATAAGGAAAGTCGCTGAGAATATGGCGGTCAGAGCGATGATGGTGCATAATACAATCACCGCAATACACCCTGTAAACTCGCATGTCAAACTGAAGAGTGAATGAGGATGCGCTCCAGCCTGACTTGTTGTGTACATAATGGCTATGAACACTCCCAATGGGTAGTACAAGTATCTTGCCCATCTCGACATCGCAACTTCACATAGAAATTGCTTCAGTTCATTTGAGTATTCGTGCCATGTCTTCTTCTGAATCATACGTTTATGAGTTTTCTAATGGGGTAGAATATCGGTGTCTAATCTTTGAGACATGCCAATGGGATAACCTTCACACCATCAGGACGAGTGTATGCCATGCTTCCTCCCGTCAGGATGATAAGCAGGTCTGGTTCACGCAGAGGCACTTGCTTCTCTGTTTTGTTATGCTCCTGTACAAGTCGTTTTATCTCCAAGAGGTGTGCAGCACCATCATTTATCTCACGACTGCCAAGTTTACACTCGATAAGTGCATAGCGGCCGTCAGCAAGATGCAATACAAGGTCTGCCTCAAGTCCATATCGGTCATGGTAGTAGGACAAAGTGCCATCATGAGCTGCCGAATAAACACGAAGATCTCTGGCACACATCTGCTCAAAGATGAAGCCGAAGGTCTTCAGTTGCGTCATCAACGCTTCAGGGTTCAAGCCTAGGGCTGCAACGGTAATTGATGGATCACAGAATGCACGTTTAGGACGGCTCTGAATGACTGTCTTGCTCCTGATGGTAGGGCACCATGCATCTATATCCATGATAACGAAAAGCTTTTCAAGAGCTTCAACATAACTTTCGTATGTATTGCGGCTACACTCTATGCTATCTGATGCTGTAACATCGCTGAGGATGGATGTTGACTTCGCAAGCGTGGAAATGTTTCTTGCATACGACTTCAGAATCATCCGCGTCAGTTTCTGGTTTCTCTTGACACCATCTATACGTGAAATGTCGTTCTTATAGACCGATTTGAGATATTCTGTTGCAACAAGCAACTTCGACTTGTCATCTTTCAGGTTCAATGTGGCTGGCCAACCTCCCCTACAAGCGGAAAAGATGATCTCCTCCATTGTTAATTCCGATTGAGCAAAGACTTCCTTTCCGGGATTGTCAAACATGTCCATCAACGAGATAGAGCCATTTGATTCTCCATACTCCCACAAACTCATGGGGAGCATTTCCATTCGTGAAATGCGTCCTGCACCGCTATGATGTATCTTGCTGTCATCAACAGCATTTGATCCTGTCAGTATGAACTGACCAGGCAGTCCTCTTTCATCAACTTTTGTTCTTACTGCATCCCATAGCATAGGTGCATCTTGCCATTCGTCTATAAGACGTGGCACCTCTCCCTCTAATAGAAATGAAGGCTTGGTGGCGGCTGTTGCCAGGTATTCCTCGCGATGATCAGTATTTTGAAGACTGATAACACTCTTTGCAAACTGAGCTGCAGTTGTAGTCTTTCCGCACCATTTAGGTCCTTCAATAAGCACCGCCCCCATTGCATTGAGATGTTCTTTCAACCGAGCATCAAAGACTCTTTGTAGATATGCCATATCGTATTATCTGATTAGATATTGTTATTTCGGCTGCAAAGTTAGTCATTTCTAATCAAATAGCAAAACGATTTTAAGTTTTCGACATTTTTTAATTGTAATTTTTGAGATATTTCATTTATAATATTTGATGTAAACAATTTAGCATTTTTGATGTAGTTCGTTAAGTGTTTTTGAGGTAAATCATCAGGTATTCTTGCGATAATCTGCTTTTGACTTTTGTGGTACTTCTGTTTTGATTTTTGCGCTAACACCTCCATCACGCACGTATATATAATAATGTGTAGCATCCAAAATGCTCCAGTCGTAGCATTTGCTATCTGGACATATCAATAAATAAATCTATATGGCAGAATACCTCTTTCCTAAAACATCTTATCTTTATCTATTTTTGTTTGGCTCTCATGCCTTTAATACGTTTCCAAAACGTTCACGTGTAATTGTAATTAATTGATACACAATTATTACTGTCCGCTAAACTTTTGGTTAAGATACAAATTTAGGGCTGACACTTCTCACGAGGTATCAGCCCTTTTTGTTATCTTTGCTTTTGCTTCCAAACTCAGATAACATGGGCAAAAGTACACATTTCTTCGGACAGCCGGTATATGGTCAGCTGATAAAATCTCTCGACCATGATAAAATAGTTGAAATAAGCCGTCGAAACGGCGGTGAGCGGTATGTGAAAACCTTTGACGGCTTC
>QWBY01001527.1_pt1 | contig 16489 bp, 16 predicted proteins | sample 1972471 | NCBI WGS metagenome assembly QWBY01 (sample SAMN09866722, study PRJNA288562) | Human gut metagenome isolate term6_stool, whole genome shotgun sequencing... | reverse complement strand
TAAATCGGGTCAATCTCTTTTAATAAGGAATGGTCTTCTTTTTAAGAACTCCTTTCTACTGGGTTTCAATCCCCTTAAATCGGGTCAATCTCTTTTAATTTTGGTATTGACTTCTTTAAAATCAAAAGTGAAGAGTTTCAATCCCCTTAAATCGGGTCAATCTCTTTTAATGAGACTGAGACAGAAGTTAGGAGGTGGAATATACTGTTTCAATCCCCTTAAATCGGGTCAATCTCTTTTAATTCCTTATCATTCAGTAAGGGAGCAAGTCATTGCTCTTCTGTTTCAATCCCCTTAAATCGGGTCAATCTCTTTTAATAACTTAAAAAAGGAGTCTAATCCATTTATCAATTATCGTTTCAATCCCCTTAAATCGGGTCAATCTCTTTTAATGAAAGAAAACTCTCCTATTAAGGAAACTTTTGTGTTTGTTTCAATCCCCTTAAATCGGGTCAATCTCTTTTAATCTTAAAGGATCTACTATGTTTAGGCTAGTTGGTTTGTTTCAATCCCCTTAAATCGGGTCAATCTCTTTTAATTCGTTAATAGTTGTCCTCTATAATACATTTGTAGAGGAGTTTCAATCCCCTTAAATCGGGTCAATCTCTTTTAATATGGTAGAGTAATAAATAGTTTATTATCAGAACTAACAGGTTTCAATCCCCTTAAGTCGGGTCAATGTCTTTCAATGAAACTTTATTGTGGACTTCTGCATTAATAATAATATCGTTTCAATCCCCTTAAGTCGGGTCAATGTCTTTCAATTAATATCAGGATTTAAAGAAGAGCTTCATGAATGTTTCAATCCCCTTAAGTCGGGTCAATGTCTTTCAATTTGTTACAGATGCGTTTAAGTCTCTTAGTGAAGAAAATATTGTTTCAATCCCCTTAAGTCGGGTCAATGTCTTTCAATTCTCCAATTAAGGAGAGTGTAATATTTGGAATAGACTTGTTTCAATCCCCTTAAGTCGGGTCAATGTCTTTCAATTTCTGAAAGGCTTTTTGAGTTTGAAAAGGTAATAAAAGTTTCAATCCCCTTAAGTCGGGTCAATGTCTTTCAATAATATTTGTTTCAGAAATGGAACAAATAAAAGATAAATTAGAAGTTTCAATCCCCTTAAGTCGGGTCAATGTCTTTCAATGTGTTTGAGACAGTAAGAAATGTCTCAGATAGTATTGAGTTTCAATCCCCTTAAGTCGGGTCAATGTCTTTCAATCCACAAGATATAGAAGTATTTAAAGATGATGAAATACTTGTTTCAATCCCCTTAAGTCGGGTCAATGTCTTTCAATTATAGGGATATGCCAGAGGATATAGAAAATCACTATAGAGTTTCAATCCCCTTAAGTCGGGTCAATGTCTTTCAATAAAGAAATAGTATTTGAAACAATAAAGAATGTTTCAGGTTTCAATCCCCTTAAGTCGGGTCAATGTCTTTCAATGATATTGATAAAGAAAACAGTAAAACTGTTTTTCATTATGCGTTTCAATCCCCTTAAGTCGGGTCAATGTCTTTCAATTAAAGGAAGAGCTTAAAACTATTGACATATCTTCTGTTTCAATCCCCTTAAGTCGGGTCAATGTCTTTCAATCAAAAGATGGCTTTAATGCAAACAAATGCATTATGTTTCAATCCCCTTAAGTCGGGTCAATGTCTTTCAATTCTAAACAAGTTCCTACAACAAAGTACTAGCTTTGTTAAGGGTGTTTCAATCCCCTTAAGTCGGGTCAATGTCTTTCAATAATATAAAAATATACACAACTGCATAAAGAGTCAAATTAGTTTCAATCCCCTTAAGTCGGGTCAATGTCTTTCAATAAAGACTCTATAGGAGTAAGAATAGACCGAGAGTTTAAGGTTTCAATCCCCTTAAGTCGGGTCAATGTCTTTCAATATTAACCAAAAAAGATAGCGATTTTTTACAATAAAATAAGTTTCAATCCCCTTAAGTCGGGTCAATGTCTTTCAATAAAAACATTAAGAGTCTTGAAGATGAGGGTATAAAACTTGTTTCAATCCCCTTAAGTCGGGTCAATGTCTTTCAATCTAGAATTGAGATCACAAGTGAGAGCTGAAATAGAGTTTCAATCCCCTTAAGTCGGGTCAATGTCTTTCAATCTGATGAAATCGGGTATAGAATTAATGACATTGAAAATCACGTTTCAATCCCCTTAAGTCGGGTCAATGTCTTTCAATCGGGAGTTGCTGTGGTAGGTGGTCTTGCCTACATGTTTCAATCCCCTTAAGTCGGGTCAATGTCTTTCAATGAGACAATAAAAAATGTCTCAGATACTATTAAGAAGTTTCAATCCCCTTAAGTCGGGTCAATGTCTTTCAATTGAAGAGGAGAAAAAACAAAAAGTTTCAGCTCAACTTGTTTCAATCCCCTTAAGTCGGGTCAATGTCTTTCAATACAAAATTATTTAAAGATTTTAAAAATCGCTACTTTAAAGTTTCAATCCCCTTAAGTCGGAAAAGACAATCAAAATTATATCAAATTTGGCTTTCTAAATCCTTATATTATCTAAATTTCAAGCAAAAAGTTCGCAAACCTAGTGAAATTTACAAAGAGCAACTTAGGAATTTTGACTACTTTTTTTATAAAGTATCCTAAATTTGGCACTTTCAAAAAATAAAAAGTTCGCAAATCGATTTGAAAAAAGCTAAAATTTCTAGATTTGCGAAATTTAAGCGAGAGTTAAGTTTGGCAATACCCTTAAAATGGCCAGTTAAAACTTAAATCAAACTAAAAGTTCGCAAACCTAAATTTAAAAAGGTCAAATTCATAGATTTGCGAAGTTTTTTTCATCTTAAATTTATCAAAGTCCCAAATTTAGCCACCAAAAAGTTCGCAAATCAATTAGCAAAGATGTTGATAAAATCACCTAAATATACAAATTCATATCTGCAAATATCTCATCTCTCATACATAGTCCAAAGCTTTTTTTAACACAGTTTTCACAAATCCTATAAATTCTTATACTATCTGTCTTTGGATCTGATTGTTTTAAAAGCTTTGTCTTAAGATGCTTTAGTTTGGTATCGTTTAATTCACATTCGAAAACACTTAAATTTACTCTTTTTCCAACACCTTCTAAAATATCAGCTATTTTTTTTCTTCGCTTGTTACTTATGATGTCATAAGTTATGAGATATTTCATTAAAATTTCCCTATGAATGACTTATAACTACTTGATTTTTCGTTTATGAAATTTGATAAGGCATAGCACTGTTTTTCTATGATGCTTTCTACTTTTACAACCTGTTTTTTGTAGGTTATGTAGCTTCCTAATTTTTCATTTATATTTTTAGCTATAAGTTTTTTTGTTTTGTCATTTAAAAATCCATCTTTATTTAGAGTCATTGGTTCGTTTTTGTTTATCATCGAAACTATAACTCTATCTACGATAAAAGTTCTAAATTCTTCTATCATATCAAAGCTTAGTGTTGGTTTTCTCTCATCAAGTGCATGCAAAAACGATATATGTAAGCTAAGTCCAGCAACAATCAAATAATATCTTATTTTTGTATAAAGAATTGCGTAAGCATAATTTAGCGATGAATTTACTATATCTCTTGCTTGATAGGTTATCCTGCCATCAAATGGAGCGTTTAGTATAGTTTTGATACAATCCCAATAAATAGCTGACAGACTCCCTTCATATCCCATAAGTTCTGGCACTGTTTTTGCTGCTAAAATTTTTGGAATAAATTTTTGGGATTTAATGATATTTTGATTTAGCATTTTGTGGTATTTATTGAGATATTTTATATAATTTATTTGATTTTTGGCTTTTGAAAATATAAAAGATTTAGCTAAATAGAGCTGTTTTTTTGTTCCTAGTATAAGGGCTTGTTTATGTATAGCTTGTGTAGTGGTGGCTTTATACGTGGTAAGTATGGCATATGGATTGGCTAGTTTATCTATGAAACTGATATGGATATTTTCTCTAGTACATCTTTTAACAAAAGCTGCCGATATAGAGACTGAAATATCTTCTATAATGATATGTTTTATCTGATACAATGGAAATTTTTTATATAATTTGCCATATTTTTTAAGTGTTATTGTATTTTTGCTAACTCCTAAATAGATTGCTTTTTGATTTATAATTAAAGTTTGGTTATGTGCTATTTTTTTGGCGTATGCGTTTCGCTTATCATTTATTTTGGATGTTATATTGGTTTTTGATGAATTTATCTTATTGTAGCCTTTTTGGATGATAAGTTCTACTGTTTGTTTGATGATGTTTGGACTAAAAATAAGGTTTAATTGGATTTGATTTATAAAGCTTCTTAACTCATTTTTATTTGTTGTGGTGCTTGCTTTTTTTGTTAAAAATACTTTATGAGAAATGCTTTTTATAACAGCTTCTTGTAATAAAAGATGTTGTGGGGAATTTGGTTTTATGATTTTTAGATAATAATTTTTAAGACCTTCTAAAAATTCATTTATCTCTTGTATGTATGTCATAAATTTGCTGTTTTTAGAGGCTAAATTTGTAAAATTTCTTATAACATTATCCAGTTTTTTACTATCAACTAGTCTAGTATTTCCTATGAAGTGTATGCCCAAAAATGTAAACCCACTATCTATATGCACGATGTTGGTTTTATCTAAATTAAGTGATAAATCTATCGTTTTTAGCATATTTATGAGTTTTGGTTTAAATTTAATAGCTTTATCTTTTTCATCAAAAAACATGGCAAAATCATCTGCAAATCTAATGAAATTTATATCATTTCTTTGTAGAAATTTATCCATTAAATCAAGATAGATGTTTGATAGTAGCGGAGATAAAATATCACCTTGATGGACTCCTTTGTTATGTGCTTGAAAGGTTTCTTTTTGAAAACCACCGGTTTTGATAAATGTTGTTATTAGATTTATAATATTTTTATCTTCTATGTGACGCTCTAAAATTCTTAAAAGTTTATAGTGGTTGATTGACTCGAAAAAATCTTTAATATCTGTTTTAAATATCCAAACATTACCTTGGTCAATGTAAGATGTGGTTCTATTTATGGCTGTAACTGCTGATTTGCCAGGTCTATAGGCATAAGAGTTTGATAAGAAGTTTTTATCAAAATAGAGATAAATTTCATTATAAAGTGTTTTTTGAACGATTTTATCTTTTATGCTTGCTATTGAAATAGGGCGAAACTCGTTTTTATTTTCCTTTTTTATTTGTATTTTTTTTATAGGTTCTGGCATATATTTTCTATTTAAAATATCATTTTTAATAGTATTTAAATTTTGACTTAAATTTTTACTAAATTCAGTATAACTTACACCATCTAAGCCTTTAGAGACCGATGAAATATTCTTAAAGGCAAAATTTAGATTATTATATGTAAAAATATCAACTAATTTTTTATTAAACATTTTTATCCTCTAGTATCAATTCTTCAAATTTAGCTGATAAATTCTCATATTTTTTGTGTGGGTTTTTAATAATATCATCACTATTTGCATGTGCTAAATTATTTCTTAATTTATCTAAATCTTTATATAGATTTTGAATATTTTTATAATTCTTCAAATTTTTTAGATAATGTTTTATTTGTTTATCAAATTCAGAACTTAATACTTTATTTGTATTTTTATTACCTCTATTTGCAGAACAATTTTTAATAAAACTCATGCAAAAATTTGTAACTAAATAATTTGTATTTTTTGATTTTTTTGATATAAATTTATATAAATTATTACTAACTTCTTTAGATGAATGCCTAATAATAGCCACGCTATAATATCCAGCTGCCTCATAAAGACAAGTGATAGCATTTAGCATATATCCTTTTTGTGCAAAATCTTTTGAAATTTTTAAAAGTCTTATATAAATAAGTTCTTTTTCCAAACTAAGTAAATAGTCTATGTAGCTTATTGTATTGTCCATATTTACTTTAAAGCAATCAAAATATTTGTTTTTTGAAATTTGTAATAGCGTATTTTTTGTTTCTAATAAAAGGTTTTCTTTGTATAGATTTTGAATTCCATTTGATAAGATATTGTGTGATAAATTTTCAAGTCCATCTGCAAGAATATTATAAATAGGATTTGAAAATTCTATCTTTGTAATAGTATAGTTTTGATTAAAATTTTCAAGTATAAACGATAAATTTGCTATATCTAAAAGCTCTTTTAAGTCAATTATTTCATATTCTTTAAATTTAGTTATCTCTTTTGCAAAAAATATATTCTTAATTCTAGTTGGGTTTTGAATGTTTTGAGATAAAAGTGATATGATAGCAAGGATTGGTAGATGTCTAAAACCATGAGATAAATCTATTATAAATTCATCATCTGCTTTATCTATAGCTTCATTTATAACCTTAAATGCCATATCGAGATCGTTTTCATCTTTTATGTAAAAATCAGAATTAAATTCATACATAAGTTCTTCATCTTTTAAAACTTCTTCTTGAATATCTTTAGCTTTTTTAGTATATATAGCTAAAACATCACTAAAATTATCAATTAAAAGTGTAAACATATTTGTGTATGAGTGTTTTTTTAATTTGTATGTTTTAGATAAATCTTTGCTAAAATTATAAATTGGCTTTTTAACTGTTTTTGAAATGGTTCCTAGTATGGTTATAACTTTATACATTTCTATCCTTTAAATACTATAAAAATCCCTATCATCTAAATCAAATTTATCTTGACTTAATATTTCTATTGTTAAGTCATTTTTCTTACCCTTTTGTACTAAAAATATGTCATTCATAAATTTTGAGCTTTTTAAATAATTTATAGTATAATTATGATCTTTATCGAAATCACTCATAATCCCTTTTATTTCTGCTCTTGTGACATTTTTTCTTGCTATTTTTATTGGTATTAGTTTTTTAACCCCATCTATTACTATGTAAATTTCAATTTCTTTAAGTTCTTTTCTTCTAGCGAAAAAATTATATCCAGATGCCATCATGGCAAAAAATGCAAAAATTATTGTTATGTAATCCAAATAAGTTATAATGGTTGTAAAAAACATAGCAAAACCTAAAATAATTTTATTTTAAATAATAATAATTATTATAATTAATTAATTTTAATAATTATTTAAATTTTTAAATTTGCTTATAAGTTTTTTTACATTCAAAAATTTCAACAAGTTCTAAAATATCTATAACAAATCGTATGTTGTTTTATAAATAATAATTTAAAAAGGAAAAGGATATTTTTTGTCTTTTATATAAGGCTATAATTCAAGCATGTTAAATAAGAAAGGAGAAAAAATGGATAGTATTTATGTTGCAGGAATTGTTTATGGCAGTATGCTTGATGGTCCTGGTCTTAGAACCGTTATATTTCTTTGTGGATGTTCTGTTGGTTGTCCAGGATGCCACAATAAAGAATATTGGAATAAATTTAATGGCAAAAAATACAGCGTCAAAGAGTTATATAACGAAATACTTCCTTTTACTCCGCAAAAAAAGATAACTTTTTCAGGAGGGGAGCCCTTGGAGCAAAAAAAAGAATTAAAAAAATTTATAAACTTATGTGTGGATTTTGATTTAGGGCTTTATACTAGTTATGAGATAGATGATATAGATAAAGATATATTAAATAAATTAAGTTTTGTTAAGACTGGTAAATTTATGAAAAATCTAGCAATCAAAAATGAATATTATGGTTCATCTAATCAAAAATTGATATATCTACAATAAGGAGTTTAAAATGTATAATAAAGATAATACCAATAACTACAAATCAGCAAGTGATGTTATACATCAAACAGGCGTTAAAATTCATAAAAAAAATTTTTCAAAGTATCTTAATAGCGAACAAATAGAAAGTATAAATAATAATATTTTATACATACATGATAGTGAATTTTTCGATATTACACTAAATTGCTGCTCTATATCATTAAGAGATATTTTTAATGAAGGGCTAGTTGTAAATGGTGTAAAGTATAAAAAGCCAACAAATTTATTTGAAATATTCAGTCAATTAAACATATTTATAGTTAATTTATCAAATGAAATTTCTGGTGGGATAACATTAGTAAATTTTGATTATGAATTAGCGAATTTAATAGACGAATTAAACATAAAATTTCCAAAATATGATGAACTATATAATCACATACATTCATTTTTTTGCCAAATAAACTCTTCAAATAGCAGGTTTGGAAACCAATCTGCTTATGTTACTCTTACTATAGGTATAGTTTATAATGAAAATCAAGCAATAGTTTGTAAAGGCGTTCTTGAAGCACTGTTAAAAGGATGTGGAAAAAATTTATCTTTTATATTTCCAAATGTAATTTTTAGAATTAAAAAAGGGATAAATAAAAGTAAAAATGATAAATTTAACTCTTTATATGACTTATCACTAAAAACTACATCTTCACAAATGAATCCTACATATATATTAGCTGATAGTAAGATGAATATGGATATAAATCCTTTGCACTTACACATAGTAGGATGTAGATCAAGACTTTTAAAAACTTTAAATGGTGATAACTATGGAGTAGGAAGGACAAATATAGGAAGTGTTTCTATAAATTTAGTAAGAATGGCTTTAGATAGTAAAAATTTAGATGATTTTTATAAAAATCTAAAATATCAAATGGAACTATCTTGCCAAATATTGATAAAAAAACAAGATATTCTAAAGAGCATATCTCTTGAAAATTCTCCTTTATTAAAATACAATAATTTATTATATCCTTTTAATGGCAATATAGATGATATTTTAAATGAGGCTAGTTTGGCAATAGGCTTTATAGGATGTGCTGAAATGGCTCAGATTTTAAAACCTAATTCTAGTATTGAAAAAGAGTATGCTTTAATAAATGATATTTTATCAACAATGAAAAATATATGTGAAGAACTATCAAAAAAATATAATAAAATTGTAACACTTATAGGTTCTTCTGGTGAGAAAATTTCATATTATTTTTATCAAAATGATAAAAATAAAAATGCAAAAATTTACAATAGTAAGTTAAAAAAAGGGTACTATACAAACTCATTTCACATACCGGTTGATAGGTTGGTAAATATTATAGAAAAATTAAGTCTTGAGGGAAAAAACCATGAACTATGTAACGGTGGAGGAATTTCGTATGTAGAAATTTCTTATAATAAAAATAACTTAGAAGGTTTTAAGGATATTATAAATTTAGCTGAGTTAAGGCACATTAATTATTTGGGATTTAATTTTCAAAAAAATGTATGTGCAGAGTGTGGAAATAGTGTAGAGGGCAAAATTTGCGATAATTGCAAAAGTGAAAAAATAATAAAGATACGCAGAGTTAGTGGATATTTAGGATATTTAAATTCTTTTAGTTTGGGTAAAAAAATAGAAGAAGGCCTTAGAGTAAAGCATACTGATATTGTCAAAAAATGATATTTGTTTGTTTTATAATAATATAATACTTTAATTAATAAAAATAAGGAGAAAATGATGGGAGAAAAATACAACAAAACAGAAAGAATATTTGAGATATTCGATATGTTAAATGATGGCAAAAAGCTAACAATAGATGGTCTTAAAAAAAATAAAAAATGGTATGGAGTCTCTACAAAAACTATAGAAAGAGACATGCAAGAAAGTTTTAAAATTTTAGAAGAAAAAGGTTTAAGGCCACTTAAGCAAAAGGACTCAAACGGCTTTATGGAGTATAGCGTAGCCAACAAAAAGATGTTTGAAAACTTTTGGGATAGAGATAGTTTAAGAGCTTTTGGACTTTTATACTCTTTGGTTGCCGATAGTAGCGATTTTAAGGAGATTTTTAAGCTTGATAGGAGCCAAAAAAAGGCTTTTGAAAAGATAAATCAAGAGATAAAAGATACCTATCTTTTTTTAAACAAGCCTATTGAAAAGATAAATGACCTAAAACTTTTGGGCAAGATAGAAAGAGCTATCAAAAACAGACAAAAAATCAAGATCAAATTTAGACAAGGCGATGATATTATAGAGGGTTTGGCCAATCCTTATTACATCGTATTTATGAATGAAAATTTTCATCTAATTTGTCATTTTCCTGATAGAAATGAGATACATAAACCTCGCATTAATTATATGGAAGAATTTGAAATCACACCGCAAGTTTTCAAATCAAGAGATCCAAATATTGAGAAATTTATACAAAATATGCAAACTCCATTTGCAAAATATAGTATCAATCCAAAACCCGTGAAAGCTCTTATAAAGGTCGATTCTAATGTCGCTAGATACTTTAAATTTAAAAAGTTTTTTAGCTCACAAAATATAGTTAAGGAGCTTGATGATGGCTCGCTTTTGGTAGAATACACTGTTACGCAGGATTTGGAGCTTGTTGTATTTTATATTGAGATGGTCAACTGCTGTTGAGGTTATAGAGCCAATTAGCTTGAGAAATTTAGTAAAAAATAGCCTAAAAAGTGCTTATGATAAGTATAGATAATATACAAATTAATTTTTCAAAAGAACATATTTTGTTTGTGTAAATTTATATAATTATAACACGCAAAATAGAAAGGAGAAGATATGTCAAATATAGACTTAGATGCAAAATTTGCAAATGAACTTAACGAGCTTATTGATGAAAATAATATTTTCGTAGATATTTATGCCTTGTTTGATCTAAATTTCTCTCTCTTTTTAAAAAATTCCATTTCATTTTTACAAAAAAGTGGAAATAAGCTCAATATCTTTTATCAAGATGCGCAAAAAATTATCTATCTTAAAAAACACAAATTTAAACAAGCAGAAGAGCTAAGTACTGTTTTGGTATATCTTGAAAAAAATAATATTGTAAAAGTTGTTAAATTTGAAAATAAAGAGGCTATAAACCTTATAAAAAATGCTCTTTTAATAACAAACGACTATAGGGTTAGATTTAAATTTAATAATGTTATAGTAAGGAGAATCAATAAATTTGGGTTTTTAAGTCAATTTAATAGTAATGATACGGAAAAAACTTCAGAAATTCAAAAGTTAATTGATTGCTATTTTTGTGCAAAAAAGTCAAATAAAGCCTATAAAAAACCTACTTATATCCCAAAATATGGAGATTTTGTCTATGATGAAGATGGCAAAAAAATATCTTTAATAAAATTTATTTCAAGTGGTGGTGAAGGCGTGATTTATGAGACCAACACAGAATTTGTTGCTAAAATTTACAAACTTGAAAAAAATAACAAACTTAAATTTGATAAATTAAATAAAATGATTGAGTTTAATATAAAGCTAAATGGAATTTGTTCTCCTAAAAATTTACTCTTCAATAAAAATGATGAGTTTGTTGGTTTTTTGATGCCAATGGCAAAGGGCGTGGAGCTTCAAAAAAGTATTTTTATAAAACCACTTTTAAAAAAATATTTTCCAAATTTAGATAGAGCAGATTTAGTAAAAATTTGCATAAAAATACTTGAAAAAATTAGTTATCTTCACTCTAAAGATATCTTAGTAGGTGACATTAATCCTTTGAATATTTTGATTGATGATAAGCTTGATGTTTATTTTGTAGATTGCGATAGCTATCAGATAGAAAATTTTCCTTGCCCTGTTGGAACTATAAATTTTACAGCACCAGAAATTCAAGGAGTAAATTTTACAAATTTCCTAAGAAGCAAAAATCATGAAAACTTTGCCATCGCGACACTTCTTTTTATGATCATGCTTCCTGGAAAACCACCATACTCTCACTCAGGAGGTTTAACTCCTGGTAAAAATATCGAGAAAATGCACTTTCCATATGCATTGGGTGAGAAAAAAACAGAGCAGGCTCCAAAAGGAATTTGGAGATTTATGTGGAGCCATTTACCATTTAAAGTTAAAAAATCTTTTTTTGAAACATTTAACAAAGATGGCTCTTTATTTACAAAGAGGTTAAGTGCCAATGAGTGGCTAAAGCTATTTAAATATTATGACTATCTTTTTAGTAAAGAGATATTGCAAGAACAAGACTATATGAGTTTAGAAATCTATCCAATAAGATTAAAAACAATATATAATAATTAATAAATTTTAATTAAAAAGGAGAAAATATGAAATATGAATTAATGAATTTAGAGTTGGCAGATAATCCAACTACAAGAGTACCTATTTGTCTATGTTTGGATGCAAGTTCTTCTATGGATGGTGCACCTATCAATGAGTTAAATAATGGTACTTTAATGTTTTTTGATGCAATAAAAGAAGATGAAGTTGCACTTTACTCAGCAGATATTGCCATAATAACATTTAGCAATGATGATGCAAGATGCATTAGAGAGTTTGCAGGAATTAACAATGAGTCTGACATTCCTACTATCATCGCAAATGGCGGCACTCCGATGGGCGAGGCGGTAAATTTATCGCTTGATATGCTCGAAGATAGAAAAAAAGAGTATAGGCAAAATGGCGTGGATTATTATCAGCCTTGGCTTGTTTTGATGAGTGATGGTGCACCAAACGGCGATCCTAATGAACTTGATAGAGCTATAAAAAGAGTAAATGATCTTGTAGCTTCTAAAAAGTTAGTTGTTTTTGCCATAGGGGTTGGAGAGTATGCTGATATGGATGTTTTGGCTAAATTTTCACCAAATAGAAGGCCTTTAAGGCTTCAAGGGCTTAAATTTAGAGAGTTTTTTGTTTGGTTAAGTCAAAGTGTAGTTGCTGTATCACAATCAACTCCAGGTGAGAGCGTAAAACTTCCTACAAACTTGGACGATTGGGCGGAGCTTTAAGATGTGGATAGTTTATCGCAAAGAAAAAGTTGGCAAAAGCCACATCAAAACTTCAACTCCTTGTCAAGATAAGACATTTTATCTTGACAAAAATGATATTAAAAGTTTAGTCTTATGTGATGGTGCTGGAAGTGCTAAATTTTCGCACTTTGGAGCCGATATAGTGACTAAATCTTTAGCAACTTTTTTATGTGATAACTTCGATAATTGTTACGATAACAATGATGCTTTACAAATAAAACGTGAGATTATAAATTTTATTTTTGAAAAATTAAATTCTTTAAAAGACTTTTTGGGCTGTGAGTTAAAAGAGTTAGCATCAACATTGCAATTTGTAGCCATCAAAGATGATAGATTCATCCTTTGCCATTTGGGTGATGGAGTTGTTGGATATGTTAAAAATGGTCTTTTAAAAGTGGCTTCAACACCGATAAATGGTGAATTTGCAAACGCAACATCTTTCACAATATCAAAAGATGCTATCAGCAAAATGAAGCTTTTCAAAGGCAAGATAGATTTTATTAGTGCTTTTGTTTTGATGAGCGATGGAAGTGCAGAGGCTTTTTATAAAAAGCAGATAAAAAAATTCTCAAAGGGGCTTGAAAAACTTATAGATTATAGTAAATTTTCTCTTGCTTTTGATGATATTTTGAGTAACGCTTTGGCCAATATACAAAAAGTTACGACCGATGACGTAAGTCTGGCATTTTTGGTTAAAGAAAACTCTTTTAACTATATCAAATTTAAAAAAATGGCTCAGCAAAATTTAAACAACAGGGTATTAAAAAGAAGATTTGAGATTTTGGCTGTTTTAACAAAGCCACTTACCATAACTCAAATTTACCATAAAGTAGCCATTAAACGTCATTTTATCTACAAAGATTTAGACTATCTTCATAGTTTAGCTCTTATAAAAAAGAGTGATAATTTTTATCTTTGTAATGTAAATTTAAAAAAGGAGATCAAATGAAACTAATAGCAACCGTTGGCACAAATCCAAACGAGGCTGAATATGAGCTAGATGGCAAAATTTACAAAGGAAAATACTCATTTTTAGCTCTTAAAGAACATTTTAAAATAGACGGCAAATCAAATGTTATATTGCTTGGTTCATCACAAACTAAAGATATATTAGATAAACACAAAGATGAAGTAGGTGAGTTTTCATTTATAAATTTAGAAGATATGGCAGAAAAAGCAAACAAAGATGAAAAAGAGTTAAGCACAGTTTTACTTTCATATCTAGGTATAAAAGAAAATGAAGAGTTTATCTTAGATATAACTCAGGGCAAAAGACATCATCCAATAATGATGTTTTTATCAGTTATATTGTCAAAAACCATCAAGCCTAAGCATATCTTTTATGCAAATGTTATGGATTTTGCATTGAATAAATTTAAATTTGAAAGTTTTGAAAACTCTTTGGATGCTTCAAATTTGACTATTTTAGTTGATACTTATATCGCAAATGGCGGAGTTGCTACCATCTCATACAGCAGTAAAGAGATAGAAAAAATAGCTAATTTACTTTCAAATTTGAGCAATAATTTGCTTTTTAACCAATACATCGATGCTATAAATTCGGCTATTGATCTAAACAATTCTATTGTACAAAATAAAAATACGCTTTTTCAAAATAGCCTAAATAACTTAAAAACAGATATCAACAAAATCATCATTTTAAGAAACGAGCCAGAATATCTTCAGCTTTTGGGCTTTTGCGAGTATCTAAAAGACAAGAATTTATTCTCTTCATCGCTACAATTTTTATTTGAAAGTATTTTGTCCTTTTTGGAATCTTACATAAAAAAGGTAAAGCCAACTTTTATCCTTGATTATACGAGAAATAAAAAAGAAAAAAGAGTGATGATAAAAGAGCCATATTCTGATAAAAGAGATTGTTATTATAGAAGAAATGCTATAAAAAAAGGGTTTTACAAAAAAGAATATAAATATATTTTCAAAAAAAACCATAAACAAATATCTGACATTTTGTCAAAAACAGATAAGGCAAGAAATGATATAGCTCACCCAAATCAAGATGTAAAAACTATAAATATCAATTTTATTTCAGAAAATTTAAATAAATTTAAAAAAGTAATGGAAGTAAAATGATGTTTTTATTAAAAGTTGTTTATGCTAAAAGTTATTTTAAGAAAATCAAAATTCAAAATTATTTTTATAAAGGCAATGTAAATGAACATAATTTTATTTTTTTCACATAACTTAAATGAAGATCAAGTAAATGATGCAAAGTTAAATTTAAAAGTAGATAAATTTATAAAACTTGACTCAAATTTACAAGCTCTTTTTTCAAATGTCTCACCAGAAATCACAAATTTAAATGATTTTTCAAAACCCTTTTTGGAGTTCTTAGACAAAACTGCCAAAAAGGGCGACTATGCTTTAATTCAAGGTGATTTTGGACTATGCTATATTTTGATAAGCTATTGTTTTAAAATAGGCGTTGTGCCTATTTACTCAACCACAAGAAGAGATGTAAGAGTTGACAAAGATGGCATCAAAGTAAGTGCTTTTAAGCATGTTAGATTTAGAGAATATGAAAATTTTATTTTTACAAAAGAGGAAAAATGATTAAAAAAACTGTAATTATAAATAGAGCTGTTCCAGGAAGTGGTAAAACAACCATAACTAATTGTATAAAAAATACTCTTTTAAATCACAATATCAATATAAGAGTTTTTTCAACCGATGAGTATTTTATGGTTAATGATAGATATATATTTGATATAGAAAAGCTTTATTTTTATCATAGTTTAAATTTAGAGAATTTCAAAAAGGCAATAGAGAGTAATATAGATGTTGTTGTGTGTGATAATACAAATTTGGCTCCATGGCAAACATCTCCATATACTGAATTAGCTAGAAAATTTGGCTATCAAATTATAATACTATCTTTAAAACCAAGAGAGCTAGAAAAGCATATCGCTTCGCAGATAATTACACCACAAAAACCAGATGCCCATCAAGTTTCAAAGGATATTTTAGTAAGAATGATAAAAGAGTATAAAATTTATGATGATTTGCTTGATAAAAATAGTAAAATAAATGAAGAAAAACATCTAAATTATAAGTGGGACAATAAAAATAATATAAAAATTCAAGATGGCATATCAAAACATTTTGATAGTGACTATGTAATAGAAATTTATCCAGATGAGTATATTAGCAAACAAGAAATAATTGGAGATGAAATTTTAAATCTAATAAAAAATTAAAATTTTTATTAAGAAAAATTATAGCTTTTTTGCTAGATAAAATAGCTTATTGCTTCATATTTTTTAAAATATTAGATATTAGTTTATCTATATCACTTATTGTTAGTTTTTCATTTTTGGTTTTTTTAGTATTAGATTTAGCCTTTTCTGCTTGGTTAATGACTTCATATAGTGTTTTGCCAATTGATATTGATATCTCTAAATATTTTAGAATTTTTTTGTGTTCATTTTATCTCCTTATTTGTTTTAAAATTATGATAATAGTCTTTTATATTTACTTATGTTTAAGTCTCATTTGAAGTTTTTTATTATATTTGCTATTTTATAAGCTGCAGAAATTCCTGTAATTATTAGATTTAGAATTTTAAATATCGCAATTGGGTTCATAATTTACTCCTTGATTATTTTTTAGAAATTATAGTTATTATGATTGCTTTTAAAAAAAATTATAATTTCAATATCATTAAAAATTTAAATTTTTATCAATATCTTTGCTAATTGATTTGCGAACTTTTTGGTGTCTAAATTTGGGACTTTGATAAATTTAAGATGAAAAAAACTTCGCAAATCTATGAA
>QWBY01001410.1_pt1 | contig 16515 bp, 13 predicted proteins | sample 1972471 | NCBI WGS metagenome assembly QWBY01 (sample SAMN09866722, study PRJNA288562) | Human gut metagenome isolate term6_stool, whole genome shotgun sequencing... | reverse complement strand
CTCTATCGATCTACCCCCCGGCATCGGACGAGCAGCCCTCAGTCGCCGGTATACATGATTTTTCCCCTCACGTCTGCGTACGGCAGCCCTCGTCACCGATGGCTCGGTGAGCTCTTACCTCACCTTTTCACCCTTACCTGCAAGCAGGCGGTCATTCTCTGTTACGCATCGAGCGCCTCACGACGCCTTCCCGTTAGGAAGCGTGATGCTCTGTGTGGCCCGGACTTTCCTCCCGAGACCTAAGCCTCGAGCGACAGGGTCACTCACTCATAGGGAGTGGATCACTCTATGCTGCAAAGGTACGATTTTACCTCTTCACTATTCAGCTCTGCGGAAAGCCCTTGGTTACAACGATCAAGAGGGTGTGCCGAGACGTCGGCACACCCTCTTGAGACTAAACTATGGTATAGGGGGATTAGTTGTCCTTCTTGATATTAGGTAGCTCGAGACCGAGATTCTTCTTACGGTCGTAGGCCTTGAGGTAAAGGCTTAGGAGGAGCGCCAGTACTCCGAAGGAGGTGAAGATCAGCATAGCGGGGGTGTAATTGAGAGCCTGCCCTGCTACTGCACCGGGATTGGTCTCATCAAGGACGCGACCGATGATCATCGGGACAGACATCAGTCCGATATTCTGGATGAAGAAGGTAGCGGAGTAGGCCGAGCCGAGTACCTTGGCGTCAATTACCTTAGGCATACTGGGCCAGAGGGCGGCAGGCACGAGTGAGAAGGATATCCCGAGCAGCACAATGGCACCGATGGCGATCCCGAAGGAGAGCTTATCTGTCGAGAAGGGGTAGAGGGCAAAGATCCCGTGGCAGACGATCATCAGGATCGACCCGAGGATCAGCATCGTGGCACCCTTGCCCTTCTTGTCAAGGTAAAGCCCCAGGAAGGGTGTGATGACCATCGCTCCGATGGGGAAGAGACTGAAGATGCTTGATGCCGTCTCTGTGCTCAGACCGAGATTGCTCTCGAGCATATTGGTCGCATACTTCTGGAAGGGGAAGATTGCGGAGTAGTAGAGCACGCAGAGTAGTGCCACAATCCAGAATGTCTTGATGCCAAAGACCTTGCCCAGGTCCTTAAACTTAAATGGCTCCTCGTCCTCAACGATGGTGATGCTCTGTTGCTTGTCCAGCTTGCGATCAAGTACCCCATACACCAGGTAGAGGAAGAGACCGATCACCAGCAGGATGAAGACAAAGAGTACCGGTGCCTGCACTGCCTGAATGCCTTGGGCGGCAGTCATGTTTGGACCAAATTTCTCTACCATCGCATTATAGATGCGAGGAGACGATTGGAAAACGGCAAAGACGCCCAGTCGGGCTACAGCCATCTCAACGCCCATCGCCATTGCCATCTCTTTGCCCTGAAACCACTTGACGATCGCTCTAGAGACGGTCACGCCGCCCATCTCGGTACCCATACCGAAAATGGCAAAGCCAGCGCAGGCGAGTGCTGCCGACGGGGGAAAATTAGGTGCGATGTGCGACACCGTACTATAGAGGAAACCTCCGTCATGGAAGGTATTGCTCAGTGCATAGACCTTGATGCCGGCACCCAGCACCATCAACGATCCGGAGAGTATGGCGGTGAAGCGCACACCCATCTTGTCGAGGATGATCCCGGCAAAGATCAGGAAGAGGCAGAAGACATTGATGAAAAACTCGCTCCCCGCATAGGTGCCAAAGACTGATGAGCTCCAGCCGAGATTTTGGTCCAGCTGAGTCTTTAACCACTTGTCTCGGAGGGTCTCTCCGTGCGGCATCGTTGCTTGTGCCGTCTCTACTGTACTCATTAGAGATTTTGTTTATTGGTTATGATAATAGTATCCTGTCCCCCTCCTTCCCGTCTTGGCAAATGTAAGGAAAAAGATTTCTTCTCCGCCTTATATTCTCCGCCTTTTTCGGAAAAACGCACCTATTTATCCCTCTCGCTCTCTTCGACTGAAGAGTCGGAAGGCGATCCTGCTGCTGATCCAGCCCACCACGAGGATGATCACACTCACCATAAGAAGGTCGCTCCCTCGCAGCTCCACCGGGTAGGCATCGATGAGCAGTAGGCTGGTGTCTCCCCCCAGCTTGAGCCACCCCCAAGTCGCTTGACCAAGGACCAGCAGGATCCCTGTCACCAGTCCGATGACGAGACCGCTGAGGGTCAGGAGGTAGCTCTCTATATGCAGGATGCTGTCGATGGTACTCGGTGTTGCTCCAAGAGAGAGGAGTACCTGAGTGTCATTGCGCTTCTCCACAATCAGCAAACCAAGTGTGGAGATGACACTGAATAGGCAGAGGATGAGAACGAAAACGAGCATGAGAAATGTAATCCACTTCTCAATCTCCAGTACGCGGTAGGCCTGGGGGTTTTGTTCATAAATGTCCAGGACCTTGTATCCCGGACCGAGAACCGATGTGAGCTCACGGTCATCGGTATGGTCTGTGGCGAGGTAGGTGACTACGTCCTTGTCATACATAAGTAACTCCCTCAGCAGTGCGATCGGCACGTAAATCGCTTGCTCGTCTGCCTCTTCATCATCGACCTGGAAGACCCCGCCCACATATAGATCCCGTGTGACAAAGCTCCTCTGAGGGAGGATGGTCGACATCCGACCCAGCCGCTTCGGCAGCACGATGGTCAGGGGTGTCTGATAGCCCACACCGGCACCCAGCCGTGCTGCTACACCGACACCGAGTACCGCAGAGGGATAGTCCTCATCTCCTGTGTCAAAGTCTCCTCCCACCAAGTGGTCGGCTATCGGGACCACTTGCTGATAGGTGCTGTCGATACCGATGAGGGTCACAGGTATCGCATTGTCCCCGCACTTGGCAAGCGCCTGAGTCGTCAGGACCGGTGCAGCTGTCACTCCGGGAGGCAGAGTGACGGCAGAGGCAGAGTAGTCCTGCCCGGCATCGCTTCGGATCTCAGTGGTGGGGCAGAGGGTGGCAAATTGATCCGTCGTGAAGCGCTCAAATCCATTGAAGACCGAGAGTGTCACCACCATCACCATCGTCACGATAGCAATAGCCGTCACAGCGACGATGGCAATCACATGGATCGCTTGCGTACTCTTGCGTGAGAAGAAGTACCTCCACGCTATGAAGAGTGCCGTGCTGAGACTTCTTGATCCGGATCCCATAAGGCGCCCCCTCCCTTACTCGTCGTCTAAGCTGGAGATCCACCCCTCCGACTCCTCGTCTCTCGTGTAGTCGTGAGTGGGATTGGCGTCCAGTAGCTCATCAATCTTGCGGGCGTACTCCTCCGACCGGTCGAGATAGAAGTAGAGCTCCGGTATCACCCTCATGCGGCTGGCAAGGCTGTTGCCGAGGTCATACCTTATGGTCGATGTATTGGCCTGAAGGGTCTTGAGGATCTCGGGTCCCTTGGCATCAGGGAAGATACTCAGGTAGCAGCGTGCAGAGCTGAGGTCCGGAGCCAGCCGTACCTCCGTGACGCTGATGATCACGCCACGAGTCAGCCTCGTATCTGCGAGGAGGAGTTCGCTTAGCTCCTTCTGGATCATCCGTGCTGTGCGTGCGGTTCGTATCGGATTCATATCGGTATTTATTTCTTGTAGATAAGTGTAAGACCATCTCGGAGAGGGAGCAGGACCTTCTCCACGGAAGCGTCTTCTGCGATTAGGTCGTTGAAGGAGCGGAGCGACTCTGTCTGCGGGTCGTGACAGTCGCTCAGTGCCACCTTGCCACCCCAGAGGGTGTTGTCAGCGATGAGGAGAGCTCCCGATCTCATCGCCGGGACGATGAGGTGGTAGTAGTCGGGGTAGCCCCGCTTGTCTGCGTCCAGGTAGATCAGGTCGTATGCTGAGAGGTCCATTGTGGTGAGCAGTTCCTTCGCATCGCCTATGAGACTGGTTACTTTCTCGTGAATGCCCGCCTCGCTGAGGCTGGCTCTGATCACCGGCTCCATCTCGTCGTTGACATCAATGGTGGTGAGGTGTCCCCCATCGGGTAGACCCTCAGCGAGGCAGTGGGTGGAGTAGGCAGCGTAGGTCCCGAGCTCCAGCACCTTACTTGCACCTGTGATCCGGACCAGCATCTTGAGGAGGCGTCCCTGCAGGTGCCCGCAATTCATGCGGGGATACATCAGTCGCTCGTCAGCCTCCCGCGTGAGCCGGGTGAGGATCGCCGGCTCTTTGTCGGTATGGCGCTCAGCGTACTCGGTGACGGCCAGCTCTCTCAGATGCTCACTTACGGAAGCTATCGGCATGGAAGTCTATGAAGTCCTTCATCCGGTACATCTCCAGTGTGTTGGTCCCTATATGAGGATTGAGCATCCCACCGCAGTAGACGATGGTGTCATCGGTGGTGATCGTCTTCTGGTCAAGGAGGTACTTGATCCCCCTCAGGAGGTAGTGTCGGTTGTCCTCGCCGTGGGCTTTATCTTTCTCTAAATAGATGGCTGTGACACCATAAGAGAGGGCTAGCTGTCGGGCGACGGCCTTGTGGGAGCAGAGTGCCAAAATGGGTCGGTCTCCACGGTAGGAGGAGAGGGTACGAGCAGTCCGTCCGGAGTAGGCATCGCTGATGATGGCGCTCACCCCGGGGAATAGGGAGAGCGAGTCAACGGCACACTTGGAGAGGAAACGGGTTAGGTCCGGTCCCTGCTCCCGAGGGCAGGTCAGCTCGGAGAAGAAGTGCGTCGGGGGGAGCTGCTCTGCAGCGCGTATGATCTTCGTCATCGTCCGTACAGCCTCCACGGGGTACTTCCCATTGGCGGTCTCACCGCTGAGCATCACGGCATCCGTATTCATCATGATCGCACTGGAGACGTCACTCACCTCAGCGCGCGTGGGGCGGGGGTTTTGGATCATTGTGTGGAGCATCTGCGTTGCCACGATGACCGGCTTATTTTGATCGATGCACATCTGTATGATCGTCCTCTGGATCGTCGGGATATTCTCCAGATCCACCTCTATGCCGAGGTCTCCGCGAGCGATCATAATGCCGTAGGAGGCCTGTATGATCTCGTCAATATTGTCCACGCCCTCCTGGTTCTCTATCTTGGAGATGATCTTGATGTCACTATGCCCGCTGTTGAGGATCTTCTGTATCTCATCGACATCCTTCCGTGACCGGACGAAGGAGTGAGCTATGAAGTCGACATCGTTAGCCATAGAGAAGAGGATCGAGTCTCGATCCCTCTCGGTGACAGCCGGGAGATCGATGCTGACATTGGGTACATTGACGCTCTTATGGGAGCCGATGGTCCCGTCATTGAGCACCGTGCAGTAGAGAGTCGTCTCGTCCTTGCGGATTACTCTCAGACCGAGGAGTCCGTCATCAAAGAGGACAGCTGCTCCCTCCGGTACATCGTGGATGAAGCCGGGGTAATTCACATTAATCACCTCCTGGGTGCAGGGTGCTGTCGGGTCCGCCTGGATCTGTATCTGCTGGTCTGTCTCCAGCTCAATCGGTGCTCCGTCAGCGGTAGCTGTTGTCCGGACCTCAGGCCCCTTGGTGTCCATCATAATGGCGACGCTGTCGCTGACAGCGCGGACGTTGTGGATCACTCGCTCAAATCCCTCATGAGTCATATGGGCTGAGTTCATCCTGACGACGTTAACGCCGGCGTCAAAGATTTGTCTCAGAAACTCTTGGTCGCAATGCAGGTCTGACACTGTAGCGACGATCTTAGTAGACTTTAAATACTCCTTTACCACGATACTTACTTTTTGCTATAGGTTGCTTACTTATCTTTTATCCGCGTCTGGCACAGAGATTGGCAAGGGCAAGGCGATATCCGTCCAGCCCGAGGCCGATGATTGCTCCCTCGCAGACAGGCGTGAGCACATCTCTCTCTCGGAAGTCCTCACGTGCATGTGTATTGGTTATGTGAACCTCTATCAGCGGTGCCTCCACCATCCGTAGCGCATCGGCTATGGCGTACGAGTAGTGGGAAAAAGCGCCCGCATTGATGATCACGCCGAAGGCATGCCGCACCTCGTCCTGCTGCAGGTAGTCGATCAGGTCTCCCTCGTGATTGGACTGGAAGTAGATGATATCCACAGAGGGAAAGAGCTCCCTCAGCCGCTCTAAGTAGTCCTCAAAGGCGGTCGCTCCATAGAGCTCAGGCTCACGAGCGCCGAGCCTATTGAGATTGGGTCCATTGATGATGTGTACGGTACGCATGGCTGTCGCTTAGTTGCCGAGTGAGAAGCTGTATCTGCCTATTTTATACCCATCGGCAAAGATCTCCGCCACGTAGCTCCCCTCCGGTAGATACTCCTGTATGTCCCAGTAGAGACTTACCTGAGTCGGCTCACCGCTATACTCAACCTGACGTGAGACAGAGTAGGGTACCTGACCGCTCTCGAAGGGCATCGTGCCGCTCTCCCCAGGCTGTTGCATCAGCGAGCCATCGGGCTTGCTGAGCCGGACGTAGATCGTCTTCATCCCCGGCTCAGCAGTGACGTTGCGGTCAACCTGGAAATTGATCTGCAGCTGCTTCATGCTCTTGATCCGTCTTGTGTCGCGCCCCCTGTTATTAAGTCCTACGGTGTGAAAGTTACTCACTGAGAGCTTTGCCGCGAGCTGGACCTTCTCCGTAAGGTCTGACTTCTCTTCCTGTAGCTGTCTTTGGCGGGAAGTGACACGGCTGATCTCCTCGCGCTGAGCCTTGTTTTCTGTCCTAAGGGCTTCGTTGGCTCTATTAAGTGAGTCTATCTGGATGACATAGCTCTTGAGGATCTTGCGGAGGGTGTCGAGCTCGCGGCGGAGGCGACTGATCTCAGCTGCATCGGTGCTCTTGACCTGCTTCAGCTCCTCCATCAGTCGCTGCACCTTAGCCTGCTCCTGCTCCAGCCGCTTCGCTATGGAGTCGTTGCTGATCTCAAAGCTAAATTCCTCATACTGCATATTCAGCTCATCAAACTGGTCCTGCAGCATCTGCTTATCCAGTGCTGACAGCTCCCTCATATCATTGATCGTCCGCTGCTGTTGCACGAGGTAGTACCCTCCTCCGGCCAGCAGGAGCAGTAGTAGGCTGATCCCGACGATGAGGAGTGCCTTACGCTTACGTTGCTTATCCTCTTGCTCTATCCTTTCTTGATCCATCTCGGGTTATTTCTTTACCACGATATCAAAGTGATTTTCCCTCCACTTCATCGCCACCGGCTGTACCCTCTTATACATCTCCGGGTATAGGGATTGGCTTGTCTTCTCGTCAAGGCTGGTGATCCTCACGGTAAGCAGCTGCGGCTCCAGAGGGTCCATCGTCGCCCTCCAGTGGAGGTGTCCCAGCTCTGCAAGGGAGCGCTTGATGCGCGTACTTAGCGGTCCTGAGATGAAGTGCTCCGGTGAGGGTAAGGTAAAAGGGGTCTCCTGCAGCCGGTTCCAGTCGGCATCGAAAAGCGTAACCACCGACTGAGCCGGTACAATGGTGCTGGTGGCGATGAGACAGATGTAGTAGCTCTTCCCATGTGGCAAGAGTCCCACCTCCAGCTCCGTCAGTCGGTCGAGTGAGAGCCTTAGACCTTGCTCACTTCGACTCATCACACTCATCTCCCCGCCAAAGCGATTGACCACAGAAACACCCTCCGGACTCTCCAAAAGCTCGGCACGAAGGGTGCTGTCGGGTAGTAGAGGGATCAGCTCATCCGGCATCCGGCGGAAGACCTCGTCAACCGACTGAGCCTGCAGTCCTACTGCGAGGGAGATATGGACGAGGAGACCAAGTAGCGCAAGTAAGGTGTATCGACGCATGGGTCAGAGGCTATTGAGTAGGTCCAGCTTTCCCTGCTCGATCAGTGTCAGCACCAGCTCGCCGAAGAGGGTATTCTGCCACGCAAACCAGCTGCGGGTGTACTTCATCGGGTCGTCCTTGTGAAACGACTCGTGCATCAGCCCCGTGTCGGCATCGGTCGCAAGGAGCTGCTCCATACAAGCACGTATCTCCTCATCGTCGGTGGAGGTGAAGGCGCGCATCATAATGCTCATCGGCCACACCATATCGTACCCCACGTGGGGGCCACCAATCCCCTCTCCGGCACTGCCACGGAAGAAGTATGGATTACTCTCGCTCCAGACCAGGCGTCTCGTATTCTGATAGATCGGGTCATCAAGTGCTACATCGCCGAGGTAGCCCATAGCAAGGAGGCTCGGTACATTGGCATCGTCCATGAGGCTGACATTCCCATATCCGTCCACCTCATAAGCGTACACTTGACCATAGATCGGGTGCGATACTACAGCATACTTTGCAAGTGCTTGCTCCACCTCGTCTGCCAGCTCCTCTAGCCCGGTTGCCAGTGTCTCATCGGCATAGCCCTTCCTGATCATCTCAGCAGCCTTGCGGCAGGAGGTGACGGCAAAGAAATTGGAAGGGATGAGGAATTGGTAGTGCGTCGCATCGTCTGAGGGGCGGAATGAGGAGACGATCAGTCCCACGGGATTCACCGGCTCACCCCACCCCTTACATGACTTTGAGTCTGTACTCCGCTCCGTCTGACGCATAAAGGAGTAGGGCCCTCTATCCTCCTTGCGTTGCTGCTCGCGTAGGGTCTGCAGTACGAGGCGCATCGCTCTGTGGAAGTCCTCGTCGAGGATCGAGCTGTCGCCCGTTGCAGCCAAATAGGCGTAGGCCAGTCGTATCGGATAGCATAGCGAGTCAATCTCCCACTTCCGCTCATGCACCCCCGGGCGCATCTCTGTCATATCGGTCGCCCAGTAGGTGGTCAGATCTCCATCGAGGAAGGCGTTGGCATATGGGTCGAGGCAGATCTGCTTCATCTGACGGCGGATCACCCCTCGGAGCATCTCCGCAAGCAGGGGGTCCTCGTCAGCGAGAGCCACATAGGGATAGACCTGTGCGCCTGAGTCGCGCAGCCACATCGCAGCTATGTCTCCTGTGTAGACAAAGGTGTCCGGCCGACCATCCTCATCGTGTCGGAAGTGGACCGTCGTGTCGAGAGTGTTGGGGAAGCAATTCCCAAACATCCAGCGCAGCTTGGGATTGGTCAGCTTGCTTTGCACCTCTCGGATCATGCGCTCAACCGCATCGGAACGGAAGAGACGATCCTCCATCGGTGGGCGCTTGCAGACGTATCGAGTGGCATCCTGCTGAATGGTCTCAGCAATCGGCTTGTAGTCGTAGACACTCTCCTGAGCCCTCACCACCTGAGCGGAGCAGAGCAGGGCGAGAGCGGAGAGGAGTAAAGGGTGTTTCATGGTCACTTCAGCTCTATATAGTCCTTATTGATAAGGCGAGGCTCAACCATAATCACCTGCGATGCACCGTCACGGATCACCTCAAAGATCACCTTCGTCTCTCCATTATCGGATGCAGCTGCCTTCGCCCCCGCTGAAACTATGTAGGGATTGTGGGCAAAGAGGTAGCTGAAAGCCCCTAAGTAAGTCTCCTTGTCCAATTCACTTGCCACCACGTCGTAGGACTGAGGGTCCCAGTACATACACTGACGGAAGCCGTTATCATCGGGGTAGACAGTTGACTTGGCGCGATACTTCCACGTCTTACGGAGGAAGGTTTTGTAGACCGAGCTCATCTTATCTACCGAGCTCTCCAGAGGGCGACCATTGATCGACTTGATCCGGTCTCCCACCCTCAGTCCAGCGGCTTCTGCGGGACTGCCGGGCGTGATGTGACGAATGACCTGCAGGTCGTTCATATCATACCCCACGCCGGTCAGTAAGTGCTGATTGCGATGCAGGACGAAAGTCGGATTCATGACATAGCGGACGAAGGGGTAATTAGCCAGCATTAGGTAGCAGAAGTTTGCCACATACCGGTCGGGATCGTACTCCTTATTGAGGAGCTCGCGTGCTGTCACGCTCCACACCTTAGTGTTATCCTCACTATCAATCAACTCAATGTCCACCGTCATCCGATACTTACCGGAGAACTTTGGGGTATTGATGCTCAGGAATGGATAGTGGTCCACCTCGTAGCGACCGTTCTTACGGGTAACCAGATAGTTTTTAAATCCCGGATCCAAATTCGCTTCGCTACCAGGGCGGAAGTCCGGATTACTCTCAAGAGCAGGCTTATAGACGATGCTTAGCTGTCCACCGGTGGGCAGCTCCCTCAGTCCCTTGCCTACCAGCTCTTTTGCGAGGACACGGGCACCGGGCTTCGTCCCGATCTCCTTGTCTGCAAATGAGAATGTGCTGTACTTGATGAAGTCACGCTTTGTCGGAAGGGTGTAGATAAAGGGCATAGTGAAGCGCCGTGTGGTGACATCCTCGAGACTATACATACTGAAGGCCTGTGCCAGAAGCTCCTCCGTCAGGATCCCTGAGGGGAGGCAATCCTTCCGCAGTACCAAGTCCCACGATGGTGTACCGGGACGGCGCATCTTCAGTGACACCTGATCGTGAGAGGGATCAAGGATCATCGCTGTGATGGACTCCTCTGAGAGCTTCTGAGTGTCGCGTCCCTCGGTCTCGAGGATCACATCGCCAGGGCGGATGCCGGCTATGTCGGCCGGACTTCCGGGGATCACCTCCACGACCACGGCATGAGAGTCGCCCCAGCTCTCTTGGTAGCTGATCTGGTACAGCAACCCCACGTCGCAGCGGACGCCCGACTCCCCCACTTTCTGCCCATACGACAGCGATGCTCCGACCACGAGGGCCATACATAGGAGCCACATCTTCTGACACACTCCGTTCATATTATTCAGGATCTATCTAGTGCATTATTGTATTCTGTATACAACACAAAGGTAGATATTTTTCTACTCATCCTCTCGGATCCTATTAAGTATGTCAGAGGTGACGCATTTGAGTGGCTTCGTACCACTCAAATGCGTCATCGTCACCAATAAATTCAATCCGAAAAAAACTATGTTTGCCGAACATAGTATGGCTATCTCGCATATTGAGGTGCTGGGTGGGGGAGGGAAAAAAGAGATTGACTTTGCTGCGGTGAGCATAAGGGAGGGGAGCCCCATGCCCGATGGATGTGGTGCTCGATCTAATACCGATATTAGAGAATTCTTTTATCGGTATTAGACTTCACTAATATCGGTATTAGTGATTTCCATAAGGAGTGGGCTGCTTGGGTAGAGGTGATGCATGAGTGCCGGAGGCTTTTGATCGCGGATAATTTGATAGATTTGTGGATAAATGACTTGTTAAGGGTTGCTGGGGGAGTGACCCGCTGTGTATCTGTAGTACTACATATGCTTACTAATGATGGAGTCCCCTACGTGGGGTGGACAGGAGAGCGCTTTGTCAGCTTCCTGCCTGAGAAGATGAATCGTCATGGACTGATCGCCGGTGCGACCGGTACTGGTAAGACTGTCACCTGCCAGATGCTGGCGGAGATCTTTAGCGACCTTGGCAGCTCGGTCTTCCTTGTGGATGCGAAGGGGGACCTGACCGGTATGGGGCAACGGGGTGGCAATAAGTCTTCCGTCACCAAGCGGGTGGATCAGTATGGTCTACGGAGTGAGGGGTATGAGGAGAAGGGCTATCCGGTCCGCCTCTGGGATCCCTTCGGTGAGCAGGGTACCCCTATGCGAATGACCATCTCCGGCATAGGACCGATGCTGCTGGAGCGGATCCTCGAGCTCAATGACGTACAGAGCGGACTATTAGAGATCGCCTTCCGGGTGGCAGATGACAATGGTCTCCTCCTCTACGATCTGAAGGACCTCCAGGCGATGCTGCATTATCTCTCAGAGCATCGTCAGGAGATCTCCGCCACCTATGGTAATGTCTCCACCGCCTCTGTCGGTGCGATCCAGCGCTCTCTCCTCAGGCTGGAGCGTCAAGGCGGGGATAGGATATTTGGCATGCCGGACTTTGACCCTAAGGATCTGCTCACCGCAGAGGGAAGGCAGGGGGTGATCAATATCCTGGAGGCGAAGGAGCTGATGAAGTCACCTCGTCTTTACAGCAGTCTGCTCGTGTGGCTGCTGAGCTCCTTCTACGACAACCTCCCGGAGGTCGGTGATCCCGATTATCCGGCGCTGGTCTTCTTCTTTGATGAGGCACATCTGCTCTTTGACGACATCAATAAGCCACTGTTGGAGAAGCTGACACAGGTGATCAAGCTGATCCGCTCCAAGGGGGTGGGGATCTACTTCATCTCCCAGTCGCCCTCCGACATCCCCGATGAGGTGCTTGGTCAGCTGGGGAATAAGGTGGTGCATGCCCTGAGGGCTTACACACCGTCCGATATGAAGCGAGTGAAGGCGGCAGCGGACACCTTTCGCCCCAATCCCGCCCTTGATATGATGGAGACGATACAGGGACTTGGCACAGGAGAGGCTGTCGTGAGCTTCCTTGATGACCATGGGGCTCCAAGTATCTCGGAGCGGGTGAGCGTGCTACCGCCACAGTCCTACATCGGTCCCCTGACAGATGAGGGGCGAGAGACGCTTATCCGACAGTCGCCTCTGGAGCGTGTCTACCGCGAGAGTATCGACCCGAGGAGTGCTTACGAGGATCTGGCAGATCGGGAGGAGCAAGGTCGCCTGGAGGAGCAGCAGAGGGCGGAAGCCGAGAGGCGCGCCAAGGAAACTAAGGCGAGCGCAAAGTCTCATCAGGACGACTTCTCTGATCTGCTTGGTGGAATACTCAAGTCGGCTACCCGAGCTATGGGGTCAAGTGCCGGGAGAGAGATCACGAGGTCAATCCTTGGCACTCTCTTGGGCGGTAAGCGGCGACGCTAAGGGGTCTTGTCCTCTTAAAACAAATTTTACTTTGGTCGGGTAGAGTGCAAATTGGCATAAAATCAGTACATTTGCCAACCGTAAAAGTACCCTGCTCCCACCGTATAGGATGAGGGAGGGGACTGCGAGTGAATGACAAAGAAATCAATAATCACTACATACTTATAAGAGACTGATGCAGAATAAAGGCTTAGTAAGGTGGACAACCATCCTCTTAGTACTGATCAGCGCGTACTACCTCTCCTTTACGGTAGTGGCATCGATCTATGAGGGTAAGGCTAAGGAGTATGCTGCAGGCGATGTGAATAAAGAGATCGCCTACCTTGACTCCATGGCTCCACAGAAGGTTTGGCTTGGATCCACTCTCAAATCGGTTCGTGAGAATCAGATCGGACTGGGACTCGACCTCAAGGGCGGTATGAATGTCGTCCTGGAGCTCAACGTGGCTGATGTGCTGGATAACCTCTCCGGTCACAGCCAGGATCCCACATATCGTCAGGCGCTGACCAATGCCATCGCAAGGCAAGACCAGACACAGAAGGACTTTGTCTCCCTCTTTGTTGACGAATTCCACAAGCTTGACCCCAACGCTCGTCTGGCTGCCGTCTTTGGCACCCTGAGCAATAAGGAGAGTATCAATACCAATAGTAGCGATGATGAGGTGGTCTCCTTCCTCCGTCGCTCGGTCAATGATGCGATCGACAGCTCACACAAGGTGCTGCGCAATCGTATTGACCAATTTGGTGTCGTAGCGCCGAATATCCAGAAGCTCGAGGGAAGCAACCGCATCCTCGTGGAGCTACCGGGTATCACTGAGCCGAAGCGTGTGCGTAAGCTACTCCAGGGAAGTGCTAATCTTGAGTTCTGGGAGTGCTACCTCGGCTCTGAGGTGGGAGACTATCTCGTCGCTGCCGATCAGGTACTGGCTCGTCTCCACTCCAACTCTGAGCGTACTGCTGCAACGGAGGTGACTGAGACTGCTGAGGAGACCTCCGGAGAGATTGCCGATGCTGTTGAGGCCGCCGCTGATAGCGCCAAGAGTGCTGCCGAGGCCCTGGCACAGAAGATCGCTGCCGGTGCCGACTCAACCGCCGTGGCTGAGACCGCTGAGACGCAGACGGCGTCCAAGGATAATCCTCTGCTCTCTCGTCTGCAACTCTCCCGTGGTAGCTCTGCTGCCGTGGTCGCTGTGGCTCGTAAGGCTGACCGCGCCGCCATTGACTCTATGCTGAGTCTGCCTCAGGTAAAGGATGTGCTGCCGCGCGACTTAGTCCTCCGCTGGGGCTCCAAGGAGCTGAGCGAGGGGAGCAACGTCTTTGAGCTGTATGCCCTCAAGGGCTCTCGCCGTGGCAATGAGCCGGCACTCGCCGGTGACGTGGTCACCAGCGCCAAGAGTGAGATCAATCAGCAGCAGGGCCGTCAGGATCCGGGTGTCTCTATGACTATGAATCCTGAGGGGACCAAGGAGTGGGCTCGCCTGACGAAGGAGAATGTCGGCCGCCCCATCGCCATCGTCCTTGATGACGTGGTCTACTCTGCACCTAATGTCATCAATGAGATCCCCAATGGTACCTCACAGATCACCGGACACTTCACTGTAGACGAGGCAACCGACCTCGCCAATACCCTTAAGTCGGGTAAGATGGCTGCCTCTGTACGTATCGTGCAGGAGGATGTCGTGGGACCGTCTCTCGGTGCTGCAGCTATTAAGGCAGGAGTGATCTCCTTCCTCGTAGCCCTCGTGTTGCTGATGATCTATATGTGCCTCATCTACGGTCTCGTCCCGGGTATCGTCGTCGATCTGGCACTCTTGGTCAATCTCTTCCTCACCCTCGGTATCCTTGCCTCGATCCATGCCGTCCTGACCCTGCCTGGTATTGCCGGTATGGTGCTGACGCTCGGTATGGCAGTGGACGCCAACGTGCTGGTCTTTGAGCGTATCAAGGAGGAGCTCAAGAAGGGTAAGACGATGCTGAAGTCGATCCAGGAGGGGTATGGCAATGCCTTCTCTGCGATCATTGACTCCAATGTCACCACGATCATGACCGGTCTGATCCTCTACTTCTTTGGTTCTGGTGCGATCCGAGGTTTTGCCACCACGCTGATCATCGGTCTGCTGATCTCTCTCCTTACCGCAGTCTTTATGACTCGTGTCATCTTTGAGACCAGGGCAGAGAAGGGCAAGATGAATGGGGTCACCTTTGACACACCCATCTCTCGCCACTTCCTCGAGAATACCCATGTCAACTTTATCGGTCTCCACAAGGTCGGTCTCACTATTGCCGTTGCGATCCTTGCGATCGGAGGTGTGATGATGGCCACGATCGGTATTCCGAGAGGTATTGACTTTACGGGTGGTCGTAATTATGTGGTGAAGTTTGATCACAACGTGACGCCTGCCGAGATCACCTCTCTCGTGAGCCCCGCTCTTGATGGTCATGTCAGCGTGATCCGCATCACCTCAGAGGATCAGGTACGTATCTCGACTAACTATAAGGTGGAGACCAACACCCCCGAGGTGGACAAGGAGATCGAGACTAAGCTCTACGAGAGTCTGCAGTCCCAGCTGCCCCAGGGTACTACCCAGGACCAGTTTGTTGAGCAGAATATCCAGAGCTCACAAAAGGTGGGTGCCAGTGTCGCTGATGATATCAAGACCGGTGCCACCATCGCTGTGATCCTCTCCCTGATCGTGATGGGTATCTACATCCTGATCCGCTTCAAGGACTACGCTTTCTCTGTAGGAGCCTTCGCATCAGTGACCTTCAATACCTGTGTGATCATCGCCTTCTACGCGATCCTCTGGAAGATCATGCCCTTCACTATGGAGATTGATATGAACTTTATCGCTGCCGTGCTGGCGATCATCGGTTACTCGATCAATGATACCATCGTTGTCTTTGATCGTATCCGTGAGGAGCTGAAGTATCACCCCGATATGGAGCGCAAGGAGCTCTTCAATCGCTCACTCAATATCACCCTTACCCGTACGATCAACACCAGTACGAGTACCTTGCTGGTGGTGCTGATGATCTTCTTCTTCGGAGGTGCCAGCATGAGGAGCTTTACCTTTGCCATCATCCTCGGTATCGTCTTCGGTACACTGAGTACCCTCTTCGTGGCTTCACCGATCGCTTGGATGATCAATAACCATAATCACAAGAAGTCTCAGCAGAAGCTTGCCGCTCGCCGGTAATCCTTTGTTCTGAGTAATATCTGAGTCCGACCTGCCGATTATTCGGTGGGTCGGGCTTTTTTCTTTCTTCTACGTATATAAAGGGTGTCCTAATGAGTTCTGCTGAGATACCAGCTGCACGAGGGGCTATTATCTCGCCGAGTCCTCTAAAGGTCTCCTCACTGCCGTAATCCTCACGATAAGACCGGTAGGGTCTCTTGCACCCTCATCAGATATATTGTTTTATGGGAAAATAGTATATCTTTGCCTTTACAGATAACCAATAGATATCAAAGTCAAGTAATAGTCTTATGAACGTAAAAAAGTGGATGCTCACTGCGGCTGCCCTGCTGCTCGCTGCATCGTTTTCCTCAAGCGCTAAAGCGCAGCAGGTGCTCACGGAGGGTCGTCTCAATGAGGTGAAGATCAATCTCCCTATGGCTCTCGCCGGCAATATTGAGCTCTCCTATGACCGAATCCTGCTGGAGGATCTGTCGCTTGGCGTCGCCGCCAGTGCCGCTTGGGAGGACTCCTATCCCTACAAGTTTGCGGTCATGCCCTATACTCGGTGGTTCTTCTGGAAGCATCGCGGGCAGGACGAGTTCCCCGGTGCCGGCTTTTTCATCGAGGTAAATGCCGGTTTCTTTGATTGCAAGTACACCAAGATAAATACCATCTCCAATGGCAT
>QWBY01002487.1_pt2 | contig 16518 bp, 10 predicted proteins | sample 1972471 | NCBI WGS metagenome assembly QWBY01 (sample SAMN09866722, study PRJNA288562) | Human gut metagenome isolate term6_stool, whole genome shotgun sequencing... | reverse complement strand
TCTTCGATGCAGTATCCCTGCAATGCCTTTGGCTTGTTGTCGAAGAAGCAATATGCTCCCAATGCTGAAATAAGGTTCATGATAAAGTTGCTTACAGATCTATGGCGTGAGTGTACAATCTGTGCCGTATTCTTCAGCATGTCGTTAATGGTTTCGATAATGTATCTCTTGCGCAGCATCATTCTGTCATAGAATGGCATCAGCTTGTTTTTCATGTTTACGCGCAACCCAGTTATCAGTTGTATTCCATCCTCAAAGAGGAAGTCAAACAGCTTCTGTGAAATATAGCCTTTATCAGCGAACAGCTTGCCGTACAGTCGTTTAGCGAGAACCTTGAACGCATTCGGATCCTTGTCGCTGACATTTGCGCCTGTAAGGACAAAGGCTATTATCTCGTCTCTGTCATTGCACGCAAGGTGGAGCTTAAAGCCATGGCACCAACCCATTGTTCCTTTTCCGTCAGTGGCAATTCCCTTGAATACCTTATTGCCATATCTCCTGATATTATGGCATACGGGTATCATCGTGGAATCAGCGAATGTTATGCCGGTACATCTTCCGAAAGCTCTCAGATTAAGGAAGAACATGAGCTGGAAGAACACGCGGCTTTCCAACTCCACAAAGCGGTTGTACGACACGGCTTTCGGAAAATAAGACTTCATCGTACCCTTGATGAAGAACAGATAGTAATGCTTGAAATTGCGGAATGTACCAAAATGAAAATACAACAAAATGGTCATGATTTCACTGTCGGACAACGACGCTTGGCGACGTCTACGCTTGACTCCGCTATTGTCTTCAAGTAGATTTCCTGCATTTTCTGCATCAAAATGTTTGCAAAACTCGTCTATTATACAAAATAATTCTGTAACTTTGTAATCGGCAGTCATATCAAATATTTTTGTAACTAATTGATTTTCACCTATAAAGATACAAAATATTTGTGAGACTACCAACTTTTTTATGAACTATTTCTTATCTCGAACTGGGGTAGACATTGTTCAAAATTTTCCATATAGGCGCAAAAAAGGTGAGATAGATTTGCAATCTATCCCACCTTTAATATAAATTTTGTGTATGTTTGTGTTAGAAAAATCCCACCTTTTGATGTGCCATACTTTTAGAATGAACTATTGAAGAACATTCCTGCTGGAAAAGCATTCTTGTTAACAAACTCCCATTTCTTAACCAAACCAACTCCGCTATCAGAGAATACGAATGTTGCATTTTGTTGCCATTGCTCAAAACTCTTAATACCTGAATAATAAACATCGCCTGATATAGGGTCAACGCTTACACCATTATAGTTGATTGTAGAATTTGGATTAAAAGTTGCAACATCTACCATTTTAGAAGTAACGTTGTTGGTGAAATCGTGCTTATAGATAGTTGAAGTTCCATTGCAGAAATAAACTTTATTTCTTATTACTCCGAATGCTGGAGCGTGAGCATAACCACGCCCAATAGGTTGTTCTAACTTATGTTGGGTTGCGACAGGATTATCAAGATTGCGAATATCAATGCGTGTAATACCTTGGAAATCGCCTTCAGTAGAAACCCAAAGTTTTCCATAGTTGTCTATTTGAATACCAGTAGGCGTACCTGCTACAGCAATTTTCTTTATGATTTTACCTGCTTCGATAACGATGATTTCTTTATTCTTTGAAGCTGCATAAATTTTACCATTATAAACTACCATAGGAAGATTGGTAATATCTTCTCCACCTGCTATGGTTATGATTTTACCATCAGGTTGAATGCGATATAAAGCGTAAATAGAAGTATAATTCTCTCCGTAAGTTGTACTATGAACGTACATGTCTTCGCCAAGCACAGAGATTTGGTCTGGGTTCTTTTCTGCTAATGCTGCTGGTGATATAGACTTGATACGTTTCAAAGTCGTTGCATCAGCAATAACAATTAAACCTTCGCTACCATTATTTTCACCCTTTTGAGAAACAATATAAACTTTACCATTTGCGAAAGTCATTGCTTGAGCTATGTTTCCCAACATCTTACCATTTACTTTGTAGTAAACACTGTCGGTGTAAGCACCCGTTTTGCGGTTAATGTAAGCGAGGTGTCCGTTTGTACCATAGTTACCTTCGTTCAAAAGGAAACCACCCATTGTAAAAGTTGAAACTCCGTCAGTCTTTTTAAAGTCATCTGCGTCATCGTCAGAACATGATGCAAAGCCTACACAGAGTGCTATTGCACAAAAAAATAAAACTTTTTTCATTTGTTTTTTATATGAATTAATGTTTACGATTATTTAATCTTCTCTATATTAATATTGGATAGAAGTTTTTAAGGCTATGTGATGTGGACACAAAGGTACTGATAAACTATGATATAAAAGAAGAACAATGTGAAAAAGATGAAATATGGTATAAAAATAGAGTGCAACTTATGGGGCTGCACTCTATCTTTATAGATGATAAATAATCACTTTAATTATTTGATAACCACCTTCTTGCCGTTGTGGATATATACGCCATGAGTAGGTTTCTCAATGCGTACACCTTGCAAGTTATAATAAGGTGCATCATCAATATCGCTTTCCGTAATAGTTTCAATACCTGCTGCATCTTTGTAAACCATTACATTGGCAAGAACATACTCGAAATCATAATTTTCAGCTTCTGCTCCGTATGCTGTTACAGTGTAAAGTCCTTCCTTAGAGAAATCATTTACAACATTGCCGTCCTTATCTTTAATGATGAAAGTAGGTTGCTTGGTGAGTACACTTGCAGTTTCGTTGTTCTTCAAACCTTCGATAGTAAACTCTGGTTTGTAATTGTCAGCAATATAAACGTGTTTGTTTACAATCTTGATTTGTGCCTTTGCTTTAACGATTGTGAGTTCGCCAGGAACCAAGAAGAGCATATCAGAAACGACAGAACCTTTTGAAATTTGGATAGGATATGTGCCAACCTTTGATGTTATTACTGCTGCACAAGTAAATTCAGGTGTTCCTATAAACTCATCGCCTACAGTAATCCAACCAAATTTTCCATTTTCATCGCCATAAGGGCGTACTATGTTGCGTGCTGTAATCTGTGTACCGAACGATTTTAAGTTACCATAATTTTTGGAGAAGTCTTGCCATTGAGCAGCTTCCTTGTAGGTATCAACAGTGAAAAGAGGAACATAGAGAGGAGTGATGGCCTTGTTAATATCAGCAAAAACATCTTTTCCTAATTTGCAAGGAGCCTTCTTGTATGTGCGAATGCTGTTGAAAGTAAAGCAATTAGCAAATGCTTTGTTACCAATTGATTCAATGGTTTCAGGCAAAACTATATCAGTAATGCGTTGGCAACCAGCAAATCCGTAAGCGTGAATCTTCTTGATAGGAGCTTTAATGTTGAGCTTCTTTGATGCCATAGGCATTACTTCGATAATTTCAGTTCCGTCTTGTGAATAAAGAACATTATCAATGAGCTTAAATTGCTTGTCAGTTCCTGTTGGAACAACTACCTCTGACAAAGAATTAATGTTGCCAAATACGCCATCACCAATCTTGACTATTGAGTTGGGAAGTACTATTTTTGTCAAGCCTTGGCAGCCATAGAATGCACGTTCAGGCATTTCGTTGTTCGTGGTAGTGAACATAATGTCATTCTCGATAAGGTATGGCTCACCGCCTTCAACTATGTTTGCACCACTCAAATCGATTGTTTCGATAGAGTTTGGAGTCTGTTGGTTGGTTTCATCAAGACCTGCAAGGTTGCGCAAGAACTTAATATCCGTAGAGTTTAAACTACCTGTAACGACAACACCTTTGAGGGTTGCAATCTGTTCCGCAGTGATTTGAGTTTTCAAAGAACCAGGAGTAGTAACGTTAAGTTTAAGTACCAAATCCTTAGTAGGGCGGTCTGGCGCAATACCGATGACCATTGATTGATTTGAACGGAACTCATATCCAGTTGGATTCAAGATAGAAACATCATAGAAACCGTTGTTAGAGCCGTCCCAACCCCAATTAACATATACTTTACCTTCTTCGTTATATCCACTGAAAACGAAAGCGTGACCAGCACGTTTTTTAGGGTCTATAGCTCCGTACAGAATAGCGCGCTTTTCATTTAATTCCTTAAAGACAAGGTTCATCCATTCTGTTGGCTTGCTTACATATTTGGTACGCTCATAAAATTGAACATTTTTGTAACCGAAATGTTTCTTTAAACCTTCGGCTGCTACTATATTTGTTGAACCTGAAGCATCGGTATGATAATCCATTTTAACCGCAAATCCACAGTCGCGCATTAAAGTTGCTACTGCTTTAGCTTCGACATCAGTGTAATTTTTAGCCTTATAATCATCGCGCATATTACGCCAATCATAAGTGCTTTGGCTTAAATCAACGGTAAAATCTTTAGATGTACCATCTGCTTGTTTGACATTCAACGTTACAGAACCTATACCTTTGGTTGGGTATTTGTTATAACGCAAAATCTGCGCCATAGCTGTTGCTACGCAACCTGTTAGGGCAATATTGCTCTGTTTGTAAGATTGCCATGTGCCTTCAGCAGACTTTGTTGCTGTAGGACAAAGGTTATTGTAAGGGGATTGCTGTCCCCAGTTTGATGTAATAAAGTTATCAACACGTTGTTGGAAGAGTGTTGGGTCTGGTTTGATGCCTTTTACAACCTCACCTTTCGCTACAATATCCTTAATAGCAACTTCTGCTGCTTCAAGATACCAACGGAAATTGTCGTTGATTTGCTCTGCATTAAATGTTTCGTCAGAATATCCTAAGACTTCAGGAACAAGGTCATCATTACTAATGATAGCAAAGCCGCCTTGCTTTGTGCCTACTATTGTGAAAGCCTCATTCTGCTTTAACACTTTAAGAGGAGTGCTTGGAGCCATTCGACGTTGTGTCTGGCGTCCAAAATTAGCCATTAATGTGCGTTTTGCAGCAGCCATGATAGCCGATTTGCTACGTGGTGCAGCTGAACTTGGTAGGGTTAAACTCAATAAGAGTCCCATGCAAGCTATATTTCGTATTTTATTATACATGGTCATATTGTATTTTAATTAGCTTTGGCAAGGCGATTAACGATGGTCGCCTTGCCTCGGCATGTTAAATTAGTTATTAATGATTACCTTTTTGCCATTAACGATGTAAAGACCGCGCTTCAATGACTTGAGGTCTTTAGCGTTCTTAAGAACTTGAACACCGTCAATTGTATAAACATTATAACTGTCTGAACTGAGTTCTTCTATCTCGTGAATGTCTGTAACAACGTTTACATCGACTGGGGTTGATACTGAACCGTCAGCATAAACGGCTGCAACACTATAAGTATGGTTGCCATCAACACCAGGTTGTCCGTCGTTAAATTCCAACGTTGAGCTATTACCGATGAAAATTCCATCACGATAGATGTTGTAACTTATAGGCAAATTACCCTTTGTAAAGCTGATATCATCAATCATAAACATCGTTGTTGTTTTTGATGATGTATTATGATGAATTGCAAAATAACGTGCACCTTCAGGAAGATCAACTGTAATGTTTGTCCATTTATTCTCCTTCACTGTGTAAGTATCGCCAATTTTGATAAACTTTCTTATATCCCTAGGATTGCCCGCATTAGAATAGAGTACATCAAATGTTTCTGCATAACGGCTAATATTCTTTGCCCAGAAATTAATAGTCTGAGATTTGCCAGGCAAAATAGGACTAATCATCCAATTATTAGAATTTATAGGTGTTGCACCAGACGTTAATGAATTTACTTGATAAGTATTCATTGCATACTTTTGTCCTCCATGAGCTTGAACAGAATTGTATAGTTTGCTATCAGGCGAGAAGAATTCGTTTGGTTCAGCAATAATAAAGGCGTATTGTTCATTATTGTGAGGATATTGGAATTCTTTTGGGGCTGGAGAGATGGCATAACCCTTATCCATATCAAGGAGAGTCCAATCACCAAATGAGGTTGTCCATGAATCGTAATCCTCAAATGTTTCTACAACACTTGGGGTTTCAATTTGTGGAGCTTCCCAACGCAATCCAACAGTAGGCTTGTTATTGCCAGTTGTCGTAACGTTTTGTGGTTGTGGAACATCGTAACTATTGAATGTAATCGTCTTTTCGCTTACATCGTTACGCTTGTCTGCGTCAGACACTGTTACTACTTGCGCTTTCACAATGAACTGTGTTCCTGCATCTTTCAACGAAGTTTGATAAGTTACTGGTATTTCTTCCATATCAGTAGTTGCAAGTTTCTTTGTCAATGGGTGTTGTGAAACTTCATTACCATTTACAAAGATTTTCACCATGGTCTTTTCGTCTAATGTAGTAGTACCACAGTTGGTAACTTCTGCATTGAATTTTACCTCATGTCCTTTTAATGTTTTCTTTGGAGCAACGAGTTGAACTGCCGCATCAGTAGGAAGTGGGTCAATGATGTTAATGTTGTCGATATAAATAGGAGCTGTTTCTTTTGTAGGGTCAGCAGCAATACCGAACAAAAGTATTTGCACATAAGCCATTTCTGTATACTCTGCAGGTATATTTACAATTGTTCTGTGCCAACCATTATCTTCTTTACTGGTTGCAAAATCCTTGCTATAAAGAGGTTTAACGCTACCATCAGCACCTTTTAACATGATTTTCAATTGTCGTTGTGAAGCAGGTTCACACTTATAATCGAATGAAAGTTGTGGCTTAACGGCACCACGCAAACTAATTTTTCCAAACAATGCAAGCGCTTTACCTGCTGCCTTTGGTTTGAAGCACATTGCGCCACCATCGTTATCAGCTGCTGCTGAAGGTGTAATAAACCATTCATCTCCAGCTTCAGATGGTCCACTTTGTAAGTATTGACCTTGGTCTGAATTGTTCTTAAAGCTTTGTTTGTAAGGCATTTGATATGGTTTTCCAACGAGGAGTGCTACTGCTTGGAGTTTTCCGTTGCCTGATGCGTTCTTCGGAACTACTGCAAAATAAGCTACAGTTTGAGGACCCTCGATGGTCTTGAAGTTTTCTATTACATATTCTTTTGCTCCCATTGCAGATCGACCTAATTCAATCATTTCGCCTTCTGGAGTAACTTTGTATATATAATAGGTGATTCCGTCAGGATTAACGAATCCTCCTTCTGCCGCAGTAGGAGTTGTCCATGTTAATTTTACAGAGTTCAATTGGTCAATGGCTGTCAATTTGAATTTTCCAGGACGGTCTTGTCCTACTTTTACATTTACCGTTGCTTTTTCTCCGATGCCATTTTCGTTATAAGCAAATACAGAATAAGTGTTTTCACCATGGGTTGCACTTGGGTCAGTAATAGAATATTGTTTTCCAACTTCTGCTGGTTGGATTGTTCCTACCAAGCGTTCTCCGTTCTTAACTTCAATCTTTGTGAGTGATGTAATTGGTTCGCCCTTGCGATTTTTAGTAGGTGCATTGAATGTAATGGTAGCTTGGTCTAAGCCACTTGCTTCTGTAACAGCTTTGATATTAGTAACAGAGTCAGGTGCAGTAGGCAATGGACCAAGGAGAAGTTGGAAGTTATCGATTGCAATAAAATATGAGCCCTTCTCTGAAACAGCGTGGAAACCGAAATTATAGTTGCCTTCAGGACCTACTTTAATTTCCTTTTCGATGCTGTGAGTAACGTTCCTTTTTTCTTTATATGCAGTAATAGGCATCAATTCTTTGTCTAATTTTTTGAAGTCTGTGCCAGCATCTTGTCCCCATTTTACTTCAATTTTTTCTTCAGAACCAGCAGGGGTTATGACATCATACTTTACAAAATAAGTGTAACCAGCTTTGAGGTGGATAGGAGGAGAGATTAACCAATTGTCGCTCTTTCCTTTAAAACTATATCCACACTTCATATACTGATTATCTTCGTCCCATTTCCATTCGTTATAGCTGCCTTTCACTGGGTTTACATCTGCCCATAGTGTTGCGCTTGCTTCTGTATCGAATGGTTGAACATAGTTTGGTTCAATAGCGCTTCCGAAGAAGAATGGTTCAGTTTCGTTGTAATCGCCTGTAACTCGTCCATTAACCGATTCTACAATGTACTTGTAAGAGCTATATTCGCCAGCTGTCAAATCTTCTTCATAGGTCAAAGCCTTCAAGCCAGACGCTACGATTGTACCTGTCCCATTGTATTCTCTAATGACGTTGTAAGTGATTGGTCCCATGAAACCATTGTTTTCAACACCCATCGGAGCTGTCCATGTAAGTTTTACATGTCCTATTGTACTATGAGTAAGGACTAAATTTTCAGGAGCGTATGGAACATCGAAGCCAACATAGTGGTTGTCATTGAATTTTGCACCATTGCCAACTGCATTAGAAACAACGATTTTGAAGTTTTTAAGTCCGTCTTCTGTTACTGTTACGTCAGCAGTTTTTACCGCACCAGGCAGAACTTTACCTGTTGCAGCTTGTTGCCCGTCAATATAAATCACATATTTCAATTCAACGGCTTTGTTTAAAGGTGTGCCACCATATGTTTGTGTTGGTGCAGTGAAGGTAACTTTACCAGTGAGAGAAGATTCAACGAAATCATAGGTTACGTTTGAAACTTGGTCAGGTGCTCCGTCTTGAGCAGCAGCACCAGGAATAGCGAGACCTGAAATAGAGTTTGGCAAGGTACCAACTTCTGTTGCAAGACCAGTTTGAAGGTTCACTGTATAGAGTTTAGAAACTTCGTTTGCATCGGTTGCAGCCCAATAGAATGTTCCGCTAACAGGGTCTATATCTGCACTTTGTGGGAAAACTTTCTTGTTAGCTGTGAGTAATTTGACACCAGTGTCGCCAATAGGAGTCTCAATGCCCGTAGTTGGCTCAATTTTATAAAGTTTTCCGTCTACTGCAACACCATAAACCATTCCGTCTTTAGCGTATGCGAGTGCTACATAACGGCGTTCAGATGCTTTGATAGTGGTTCTCTTTTGTGCCGCATAGTCTATGATACCCCATTCTAATTTGGTCATATCTGCATTATAAAATTGTCCAAATACAGTATTAGAATTAGGGTCTTTGGCTGTTTCAGTTGCCATAAGTGTTTTTTCGAACACATATTTTTCTTCGCTTTTCAATGTGTTCAAATCTGTAACATAAAGCGTAAGCATGGTCATACCTGCAAGACTTTGAACTGCCATGCCATAATATGTGTCGCCTATGAGCGCACTACCACCTGTAAAGACGTTGTCATAACCATATTGAGCCAGTTTGTTTAGGATAATGGTTGTTGCTGGAGAGAATGATACTAAGGTTCCGTAGTCTTCCATAAGGCAGCTACCCAACATTTCAATTTGGCGTGCTGTTAAAGGTGTTTTAAGCATTTGTGGCACAGCAACAGGTTGTATTGCTTGCTTGAAAGCAGCGCGAACACCCTTTGTAGGTTGTGCCATTTGGTCGAGCAGTTCATGGTTTTCAACTGCTTGTCCTCTCATTTTTAAAATCCTTTTTTGGACTTCACGCTTGTGAATTTTCTGCATTTCATACTTTGACTGAGCAAAACCAGGCAAAGCAAAAGCTACAGCAATCAGACAAGCGAAAAGGTTAGTAAATCTTTTTTTCATGTCATTGTGATTTTGTTAACGATTGTATGTGATATTGATATTTCCTAATAGATTGTGTGGCAAATATAAAAAAAACTTTTTATTTAACCTAATATTTTTCGAATATTATTTCAAAAAACGGAACATAAGTTTTTTCTCGTTACAGAATGTTTCTTTTTGTAGGCTTAGATGGCTAAATTTGCCGTATAATGATTACATAATGATATTTTATTATTTTTCTTTTTGGAAAAAGAAATTGCAAAGTTATTATTTAAATGATATGTATTATTTGAAAAAATCAAGATATTTTGAAAGTTTTTCTGACAAATAAAAAGTAGGAACGATTTTCTTTTTTTTGCGTCATCTTCTCCACTAAAAATCAAAACCTATTGTTTTGCGTTTCAAAACAGGCTGTTTTTTAATTCAAAACAGCCTATTTTGTGTTCTATTGATAATCAGTAGGGTATAACTTGAAGTGATATTTGTTATAAAAAATATTTTGCATAGTTCAATATTCTGAGTGTGTAAAAAATCAAATCTATGGGTTAAAAATTGAAAATACTGATATTTGATCAAGATAATTTCTTAATTTTGTAACAATAAGAAATCTGTAACAAATTAAAAAAAAGAGACAATGAAAAAACAATTATGCGTATTCTCAGTTGCTATACTTTTTGCTACGAGTTTAGCATTTGCTGCATTGGGGCAAGATAACGTTATGCGCAAGCAGGCGAACGGAACATACGTTGTAAATACAACATCGTTGGCAGCCAATGTGCGAGGATATAAAGGTGCAACTCCATTGGAAGTTTACATTAAAAACTTCGGTAGACGGTGTAACAGGTGCTACTTTTTCTTCAAAAGCAGTAAAAGCCAATATTGAGGCTGCTGTGAAATATTATAAAGAGCATAAATAAAGCTACATTTAAAACACGAAAACGCCACGATACAACTTGCATCGTGGCGTTTTTGGTATTCTTTCGGATTGTGGGGCATTACTTTACATCGCCCACCTTTATTAAATATTCTGCAATTTGCACTGCGTTGAGGGCTGCACCCTTGCGAATTTGGTCGCCTGTAAGCCAAAGCGTTGTGCCATTTTCGTCGGCAAGGTCTTTGCGAATACGTCCCACGTAAATATCGTCCTTGCCCGCACTTTCTAAAGGCATAGGGTAAACATAGTTTTGAGGATCGTCTACCAAAGTTATACCAGGAGCATTTTCTAAAGCTTTGCGTATTTCGGCAACCGCTAATGGCTTTTCTGTTTCCAACCAAACAGCCTCAGAGTGGCTACGAAGCGATGAAACACGAACACAAGTGGCACTCGTGCGAACATCAGAGTGCATTATTTTTTGCGTTTCGTAGTACATTTTCATTTCCTCTTTTGTGTAGTCAGTTTCCGTCATCTTGTCGATTTGAGGAATCACGTTGTAAGCCAATTGGTGTGGGAACTTACTGATAGTCTTTGCTTTACCCGTTTCAAGAATTTCCTTATATTGTTGTTTCAACTCCTGCATAGCAGCCGCACCGCCACCCGAAGCACTTTGATAAGAGCTGATGCGAATGCGTTTGATGTGGCTGAGCTTTTCGATTGGATTCAAAACTACAACCATCATAATAGTGGTACAATTAGGGTTGGCGATGATACCGCGAGGACGATTCAACGCATCTTCTGCATTGATTTCAGGAACAACCAATGGTACATCGTTTTCCATACGGAATTGGCTTGAATTATCAATCATCACCGCACCGTATTTCGTAATGGTTTCAGCAAATTCAGCCGATGTTCCACCGCCAGCACTGGTAAATGCGATGTCAATATCCTTGAAATCATCGTTGTGCTGAAGGAGTTTCACTTCATATTCTTTACCTTTAAAGGTATATTTTTTACCAGCCGAACGGCTTGAACCAAAAAGAACAAGGTCGTCTAAAGGGAAATTTCTTTCTGCCAATATGCGGAGAAATTCCTGTCCTACCGCACCGCTGGCACCTACAATTGCAACTTTCATTATCCTATTTATCTTATTTTTATTCGTGGACAAAATTAATACTTTTATTCAACATAATGTATTGATTGTGCCACAACTTATTTAAAACATTGCAAAAATATAAAAAACTAACCACTATACCGCTGCAACCCATAAGTTTTTGCTACCTTTGCAGAAGATATAGCTGCATTCGGCAAGATGTAGGGGCGTGATTTATCACGTTCCTCATTGCAAGATTTTAGCTTATTTAGTGTTTTAGGAACGTGATACGAGTTGTTGAGCTTGCGAAAAAATCACGCCCCTACAAAGGGCAAAGTACACCCCAAAAAAGGGGAAACAATACGCTCACATTAAAAACGATAATAAAAGATGTTTAATATTGCCCAATATTTCCCCATAACCGACCCAACATTGATATTCTTTGTTGTGTTGATGCTCATTTTATTGTCGCCTATTATTATGGGACGATTACGCATTCCGCACATCATTGGAATGGTTTTGGCTGGCGTTTTGGTGGGCGAATATGGGTTGGATATATTGAAACGTGATGCTTCCTTTGAACTTTTTGGAAAAGTTGGACTCTATTACATTATGTTTTTGGCAGGACTTGAAATGGATTTAGAGGGCTTTAACAAGAACAAAGGACGTGTGGCTATCTTTGGTTTAATGACCTTTGTAACTCCTTTTATATTAACATTTTACATGGGAGTCTACTTGTTGCATTACTCTACTATGTCGTCTTTGCTCTTAGGGTGTATCATGTCGTCAAGCACATTGATAGCCTACCCTATTGTAGGGCGTTACGGATTGTCGCAACACACGGCTTCTACGTTGAGTGTTGGGGGTACAATGATTGCACTTTTCTTGTCGTTAGTCATCATGGCAATGATTGTTAATTCGTTTCAAGGAGGCAGTGGCGGAGCTTTTTGGGTATGGTTTTTGTTGAAATTAGCCCTTTATATTGGTGGATTAATATGGTTGATACCACGCATTACACGCTGGTTTTTACGCCGATATGCTGATGCGGTAATGCAATTTATCTTCGTTCTTGGCGTACTTTTTTTCTCTGCTGCGCTCTCTGATATTATTGGCTTAGAGGGCATTTTCGGTGCTTTCTTCTCTGGACTTATACTTAACAGATTTATACCACGCCTTTCCCCCTTGATGATCCATATTGAATTTACGGGTAACGCCTTGTTCATTCCCTATTTTTTGATAGGCGTAGGCATGCTCATTAATGTGCGTTTGCTCTTTGAGGGAGGTCATATCATTTGGGTAGTGCTGTGCATTGTGTTCTTCGGAACGTTTGGAAAAGCTGTGGCAGCTTATTTGGCTGGATTTCTTTTCAAGTTGCCTCGCAATATGGCAAACATGATGTTTGGCTTGACAAGCGCCCATGCGGCAGGCGCAATTGCTATTGTAATGGTAGGAATGAAGTTGGAAACGTCCCCAGGACACTATCTTTTCAATGACGAAGTGCTGAACGGAATCGTGATAATGATACTCTTTACCTGTGTCATTTCTACCATTGTAACCGAAAGAGCGGCTCAACAAATACGTTTAACGAAGAAAGAAGAACCCGAAATGGTGCGTGCCAATGGTGATGAACGTATCCTTATTCCTGTAAAATACCCTGAATATGCCGATAATTTATTATCTTTGGCGATGATGATGCGCAATGCAAAACTCAAAAGCGAGATTGTTGGTCTCAATGTTGTCTACGATGATGTGAACGCAGTGGCTAACCAAGAAGAAGGAAAGCGATTGTTAGAGCATTTACAAAAGCAAGCATCATCTGTCAATGTGCCTATGGTAACACAAGTTCGTATTGCTGCCAATATCGCAAACGGCATAAAACATGCGTTCAAAGAGTTTCAAGCATCGGAAATAGTAATGGGTTTGCATGCCCGACAAGTCATCACCAAAGGCTTTTGGGGACAGTTCACGCAGAGTCTTTACAATGGTTTAAGTCGCCAAATTTCTATTGCTCGCATTGTGCAACCGCTCAATACCATTCGCAGAATACAAGTGGCTGTGCCATCAAGAGCCGAATTTGAACCAGGCTTTTATCGTTGGTTGGAACGAATTTCACGTTTGGCATCGAATACAGATTGCAGAATTGTGTTCCACGGACGGCAAGAAACTATAGATTTGATACGTAGTTACATTCGCAATAGACACGCAAATGTGCGAGCAGAGTATGCAGAAATGGAACATTGGAACGAACTTCCACGCTTGGCAACAGAGGTTAAAGAAGACCATTTGTTTGTAATCATTGCGGCACGAAAGGGTACCATATCCTATAAGAATGCCATGGAACGTATTCCTGACGAGGTAAATAAATTCTTTAAGGGCAAAACGCTCATGATAATATTCCCTGACCAATATGGAAACCACATGGACGATATGACATTTGCACAACCGCAACACACAGAGGAACGTAGTGCATACGATATTTTCCGTGATTGGACGTATAGAAAAATTAATAAAATATGATAGAAATAAAAGGTATCACAAAGAGTTTTGGCTCACTACAAGTGTTGAAAAACATTGATTTGTGCATCGAAAAAGGCGAGATAGTGAGCATTGTAGGACCATCTGGTGCTGGAAAAACTACATTGTTGCAAATTCTTGGTACATTAGACAAGCCTGATAGTGGGTCGGTGGTGGTAGACGGAATAGAAACGAACAAGCTATCGGCTAATAAACTGAGCGAATTTCGCAATAAACATTTGGGCTTTGTGTTCCAATTTCATCAACTTTTACCAGAATTTACTGCCATTGAAAATATCATGATTCCTGCTTATATTGCGGGTATGAAACCGAAAGAAGCACGCAATAGGGCAGAAGAATTATTAGAATTTATGGGATTAAGCGACCGTGCTACGCATAAACCTAATGAACTTTCGGGTGGTGAAAAGCAACGTGTAGCTGTGGCGAGAGCTTTAATGAACAATCCTGCAGTTATTCTTGCTGACGAACCATCGGGAAGTTTGGATACAAAAAATAAGGAAGAATTGCACAAACTTTTCTTTGAATTGCGCGATAAGTTTGGGCAAACTTTTGTAATTGTAACGCATGACGAAACTTTAGCAACCTTAACTGACCGCACTATCCACCTAAAAGATGGGAAGATAATGGATAACGACTGTGAAGAGGAAACCATATAATAAAGTAAGAAAGGAAATAAAAATGACAAAAATAAGAATTGGGGATTATAATACCCTAACGGTATTAAAGGTAGCATTGCGTGAAGGCAACGGCGACCCATTTGGTTTGTATCTTGACGGTGGACGTGAAGGCGAAATATTGATGCCACAAAAATATGTTCCCGAGGGCATTTCTATTGGTGATAACGTGCGTGTATTCGTTTATTTAGACCAAGAAGAACGACCAATAGCAACCACTGAACAACCTTTAGCAGTGGTGAATAGCTTTGCTTATTTGGAATGTTCGTGGGTAAATGAATATGGAGCATTCCTTAACTGGGGTGTTACAAAAGACTTATTCTGCCCATTCCGTGAGCAGAAAAAACGTATGCAGTTGGGCGAATCCTACGTTGTTCATATTCATCTTGATGAAGAAACCTATCGTTTGGTGGCTTCGGCAAAGGTGGAACGATATTTCTCGGAAGAACAACCACCTTATCATCAAGGTGAAGAGGTAGATTTAATGATATGGCAAAAGACCGAATTAGGCTTTAAAGTCATCATCGATAACAAATATCCGGGGCTTGTTTATGGCGACCAAGTGTTTCAATATGTCCACACGGGCGACCGAATGAAAGGATATATTGCCAATGTTCGTCCCGATGGAAAGATTGATTGCACCCTTCAACCGACAGGACAAAAGTTTGCAACAGACTTTGCCGAAGTGCTTTTGCAATATTTAAAGGACAATGGAGGCGTTTGTGAATTAAGCGATAAGAGCGATGCTGAAGATATAAAGCGCACGTTTCAAGTTTCAAAAAAGGTCTATAAAAAAGCTGTTGGCGATCTTTACAAACGTCATCTCATTACGGTTGCTCCTTTGAGTATCCGACTTGTGGAATTGGGGAAATAGCATTGCTGTTTTATGAGAATCTTATGTCTTATCTTTTGTGCCTTTTGTGTTTCGCAAATGGTATCGGCTCAATCGGAAGTACCACCTCGTATTGCCACGAACAATGTTGGAAAAATGAAGACAAAAGGCGAAATTTTATTTGAAAAAGCCAACCAAGCGTTTGAAAATCAAGACGATGAAGCCGCTTTTAAGTATTATCTTCAATCAGCTAAAGCAGGGTACATCGATGCTTATGTAGAGGTGGGCGACTGTTATGAGCAAGGCTGGGGAGTAGAAATCAATAATGAAAAGGCATTAGAATGGTATAAAAAATCGGCTTATGCAAGTGTTGCTTTGGGACAATATTTGCTTGGACGAGCCTATTTCTTAGGCTTATTAGGTTTGGAAGTTGATAAACAGAAAGGAATAGAATGGCTTTGGAAAGCTGAAAGCGGATTATTTATTATAGCATTAATCATATTTCTGAATTCTTCGTTTACTTCGTATATTTCATTCCGATAGTATATATAAAACATTCCTAAATAAAATGTATCCAAGATTTGTTCGTTCAAATAGAATATAATTTTTGCACGAACATTTATAGAAGGGTGTATTTCGCTTGTTTTTTTTAGAGATTTTATGGTGTCGAAGAATTTGGAAATTTCCATATCTGACGCCACGATTATACTATCAAGCGAATGATTGACAAATCCCTTGTCAAAAAACTCTGGGGTAATATTAAAAATTGTTCTTAGGTCAGCTTGGGTGTAAACAATTTTGAGCTTGATATTACAAGCACTCAATGCATTAAAACCAAGTAACCATATACCAAAAACAATCAAACATTTAATACTATTTGTTATGTGTCTCATTATTATCATTATTTGGATTTACGTTTTTAGACTTGGGTGCAGATATAACTATTTCATCCATTATAAATGGATTCTTTGGCATT
>QWBY01001165.1_pt1 | contig 16542 bp, 5 predicted proteins | sample 1972471 | NCBI WGS metagenome assembly QWBY01 (sample SAMN09866722, study PRJNA288562) | Human gut metagenome isolate term6_stool, whole genome shotgun sequencing... | reverse complement strand
GAGATGGACATCATCAAGGAGACCGGCACCATGGTGGTCAACAACCCCGAGAGCAACATGGGCAACGCCATCGGCATCTGCCCGGTGATCCAGCTGCACAAGCGGGGCATCCTGCTGGGCATGGGCACCGACGCCTATACCAACGATATGCTGGAGTCCCTGAAGGTGGCCCTGTGCTCCCAGCGCAGCCAGAACTGCCTGCCCAACGTGGGCTGGTGCGAGGTCACGGACATGCTGTTCCGCAACAACGCCAAGATCGGCGAAAAGTACTTCCCGGTGCAGCTGGGCGTGCTGAAGGCCGGCGCCGCCGCGGACATCATCGTCATGGACTATAAGCCCTTCACCCCCTTCTCCGACGAGAACATCGACGGCCACATGATCTTCGGCATGACCGGCCGCCAGTGCCAGACCACCATCGCAAACGGCAAGGTCCTTATGCAGGATCGCGTGCTGGTGGGGATCGACGAGGAGGCCGAGAATGCCCACATCCTGGAGGCCGCCAAGAAGCTTTGGGGAGATCTGAATCACCGGGTGTATTGATCCCTTGGAGGAACTGCCGAAGCGGAAGAAGGGCCGACTGACAGGGTACGATTATAGTGCCAATGGGTCCTATTATATAACCGTGTGTACCAAGGATAAGCAGCACATCCTGGGCCATGCCGTAGGGGGCGGCGTCCTCGACGCCCCGTATGTACGGCTATCGAAATATGGCGCGATGGTCCGGGATGCCCTGCTGGAAATGGACACCTTTTACGATGACATAACCATCAATCATTATGTCATCATGCCCAACCATATACATTTCATTCTTTCCATTTGCGGGGAGGGCGGGCCGTCGAGGACGCCGGCCCCTACGAACGAATCGTTACTCGACCACGGGTCGTCGAGGACGCCGGCCCCTACGAACGAATCGTTACCCGACCACGGGTCGTCGAGGACGCCGACCCCTACGAACGCACGGTTGCCAGCTTTTCTCTCTGCCTGGAAACGGCTCACAAATAAAAAAACCGGTTTTTCCCTCTGGCAGCGAGGCTACTACGACCATATCATTCGGTGTGAGGCGGATCATCTCCGCATTTGGCAATATATGGATGAAAACCCCGTCCGGTGGACGGAGGACGAGTATTATTTTGAATAAATATAGGAGGAAGCCCTATGTCTGAAAAAATGTATCCCATTCCTTTTAAGTCTCTTATGAACTGGGTGGTCACCGAGTACGCCATGAGCGGCGAGATCTTCGGCGTACACAAGGCCTACAAGGCCAGCGGCAAGAGCCTGCCCATTTTCGGTGAGCGCATCGAGACCCCCTTCGGGCCCGCCGCCGGTCCCAACAGCCAGTTGGCTCAGAACATCATCGCCGCCTACTTCGCCGGAGCCCGCTTCTTTGAGGTCAAGACCGTGCAGAAGATGGACGGCGCCGACCTGGCCGCCTGTGTGCCCAGACCCTGCATCCTGGCAAACGACGAGGGCTACAACCAGGAGTGGTCCACGGAGCTGACCGTGCCCCAGGCCATGGACGAATACATCAAGGCTTGGTGCGCCCTGAAGGTCCTCTCCAAGGTCTACGACCTGGGCGACCCCAACGGGTTCGTGTTCAACATGTCCGTGGGCTATGACCTGGAGGGCATCAAGGGCGAGAAGGTGGACACCTACCTCAACGGCATGATGGACGCCACCAAGACCGCCATTTTCGGTGAGTGCAAGGCAGTGCTCAAGGAGCTGTTCCCCCAGGAGAGCGACTACATTGACGCCATCTCCCCCTGCGTTTCCCGCAGCGTCACCGTGTCCACCCTCCACGGCTGCCCCCCGGATGAGATCGAGCGCATCGCCTCCTACCTCATTTCCGAAAAGCATCTGCACACCTTTGTGAAGTGCAACCCCACCATCCTGGGCTATGAGACCGCCCGGACCATTCTGGACGGTATGGGCTATGACTATATCGTCTTTGACGACCACCACTTCCGGGAGGACCTCCAGTGGGCGGACGCCGTGCCTATGTTTGAGCGCCTGCAGGCCCTGGCCGACAAGTGCGGCCTGGAATTCGGACTGAAGCTCTCCAACACCTTCCCCGTGGACACCACCCGGGGTGAGCTGCCCAACGACGAAATGTATATGTCCGGCCGGTCCCTCTTCCCCCTGACCATTGAGATGTGCCACCGGATCTCCCGCCAGTTCAAGGGTAAGATGCGCATTTCCTTCGCAGGCGGTGCGGAATACTTCAACTGCGACAAGCTCTTTGCCGCCGGTATCTGGCCCATCACCGTGGCCACCACCATCCTCAAGCCCGGCGGATACAACCGCCTGCTGCAGATGGTGGAAAAGGTGGAGTCCATGCCCTACAAGGCTTTTGACGGCACCTGCACCGAGGCCATCTGCGAAATGTCCGCCGCTTCTCACACGGACTATCACCATGTCAAGCCCATCAAGCCCCTGCCCAAGCGCAAGAGCGAGAAGAATGTGCCCTGGATCGACTGCTTCACTGCCCCCTGTAAGGGCGGCTGCCCCATCGAGCAGGACATTCCCGAGTATGTGGAGCTGTGCCGCAAGGAGCTGTACGGCCCGGCCCTGAAGCTTATCACCGAGAAGAACCCCCTGCCCTTCCTCACGGGCACCATCTGCGCGCACCGCTGCCAGAACAAGTGTACCCGCAACTTCTACGAGGAGTCCGTGCAGATCCGCGACACCAAGCTGGTGGCGGCCTACCACGGCTACGAGGCCCTCATGGCCTCCATCCAGAAGCCCGCTAAGGTTTCCGGCAAGAAGGCCGCCATCATCGGCGGCGGCCCCACCGGCATCGCCGCGGCCTATTTCCTGGGCCGGGCCGGTATCGAGACCACCATCTTCGAGCGCGAGGCTTGCCTCGGCGGCGTGCCCCGGCATGTGATCCCCTCCTTCCGCATCGCCAACGAGACCATCGAGAAGGACATTGCCCTGATGCAGAAGTACGATGTGGAGGTCAAGTGCGGCGCCCCCGCTCCCTCTGTGGAGGAGCTGAAGAAGCTGGGCTACACCCACATCCTCTTCGCCGTAGGCGCCTGGAAGCCCGGCAAGCTGGACATCCCCGGCGATGTGGCCGGTGCCATCCAGTGGATGAAGGGCGTGAAAGCCGGAAACATCGCCGTAGGCGGCAATGTGGTGGTGGTAGGCGGCGGCAACACCGCCATGGACGCAGCCCGTCTTGCCAAGCGCAGCGGCGCTAAGAATGTGACCCTGGTGTATCGCCGCACCAAGAAGTATATGCCCGCCGACGAGCATGAGCTGGCTCTGGCTCTTCAGGACGGCGTGGCCTTTGCCGAGCTGGCCGCCCCCGTGGCCCAGGCGGACGGCGTTCTCAAGTGTGAGCAGATGAAGCTGGGCGAGGCCGACGCCTCCGGCCGCCGCAGCCCCGTGGGCACCGGCGAGTTCTTCACCGTGCCCTGCGACCTGGTCATCTCCGCCGTGGGCGAGCAGGTGGACGACGCTCTCATGAGCGCCAACGGCATCGAGCTGGACAAGAAAGGCCGTCCCGCCTTCAAGACCAATGTGGAGGGCGTGTACGCCGCCGGCGATGCCACCAGGGGTCCCGCCACCGTTGTGGAGGGCATTGCCGACGCCGCCCGGTTTGCAGAGGAGGTCATCGGCGCAGCTCACACCTATGAGATCCCCGCTGCGGCCTATATCACCAAGGCCGACGCCATCGCTAAGAAGGGCACCCTGCTCATGAGCAAGGACGCCTGCTGCGAGGGCAAGCGCTGCCTGCAGTGCAGCACCGTCTGCGAAAACTGCGTGGACTCCTGCCCCAACCGGGCCAATGTGGCCATTGCCATGGCCGACGGCAGCCACCAGATCGTCCATGTGGACAAGATGTGCAACGAGTGCGGCAACTGCACCCAGTTCTGCCCCTACGCCTCCGAGCCCTGCCACGACAAGTTCACCCTGTTCCAGACCGCGGAGGACATGGTGGACTCCAAGAACGCCGGTGTGCTGTTCCTGGGCGGCGATATGGTTCGTGTGCGCACCTTCGGTGAGCCTAAGGACTACGACTTGAGCCGCGACAATGACCTGCCCGCCGACCTGGAGAAGCTGATCGTCACCATTCGTGACAAATACAGCTACCTGTTTGGCTGAGCCAAAGCGTTTTTCCCTCGAAACTTATAAAGAACCGCCCTGTCCCTTATTTCGGGGACAGGGCGGTTTTACTATGGGTTATTGGCTCTTGCGGGCGGCATTATCAGCCGTTCTTGCGCTTTTTGCGGCTGACTACCACCAGGGTGCCCAGGCCGCACAGGGCTGCCAGGGAAACCCACAGGGTCAGGCCGACGGTGTCACCGGTGGGCACCACGGCGGGTGCAGCGGTGATGGTGAACACAGTCTCGGCCGTGCCGGAGGCGGATGTCACACCCAGGGTGTGCTGACCCACGGACAGGGTGCTCAGGTAGTCGGCCTTCAGTGTCACCAGAATGCTTCCTTCCCGGAGGGTGTACTGGTTTTTGTCCAGCACCTTGCCGTCCACGCTGACGGAGAGGAAGTCCTCGAAGGAGGCATCGGAGCGGAAGGTCAGATCGGTATTGCCGCCGGTCTGGTGCTTGCCGTTGGCGCCCTCCACGATGGTGGGAGCCAGCTTCGCCACAGGCTCGGTGCGCAGCACCAAGCCGCAGACGGTGCAGGTGAAGGTCTTTTCACCCTCCACAGCAGCGGTGGGTTCCTTGGTGATCTTGCCCTCGTCGGAGATGTGCTCGGTGTTCACCGTGAAGGTGACGGTGGTGCTGTTGCCGAAGCGGTCGGTAGCTACCAGGGTCTGCTTCTCCTCCAGGCCGGTGACGGTGAGCTTGCCGTCCTCCAGGGTAACGGACTGGCCGTTGAGGGTGACGGTGAAGCTGTTCACATCGGTGATGGTGACAACCACCTGCTTGCAGTAGGTCTTGTCATTTTCTACGCCGGTGACCACGGGAGCCACGCTGTCAATGAGCTTGCTGCCCACCTTGGTGCGAGTATCGGTCTCGCCGCAGCTGTGGTCGCAGTGGGCGGTCTCGGTGCCATCGATATCATAGGTGGCATCATTGTTGTACACATACTTGGTGTAGCTGTGACCCAGAGGATCACCATAGGAATAGGTATCCGCGGTGCTGTGCTCATCGCAGCGGGAGCAGTCGTAGTAGTACACGGCAGACTCGGTGCAGGTAGCGGCACTCTTCAGGTGGGCTGCATCTGTCACTTTCTCGGTGAAGTCGTGGCCCAGGGGTTTGCCGCTCTCGAAGGTCTTGTCCGTGCTGTGGGTATCGCAGCGAGAGCAGTCGTAGTAGTACACGGCGGACGCGGTGCAGGTGGCACCGGTCTTCAGGTGGGCATCGTCCACCAGCTTCTCGGTGAAGTCGTGGTCCAGGGCGGACTTCAGGAAGCGATCGTTGGTGTCGTAAGCCTTAGAGGTATCCATGTCGCCGTTCTTGTCGGCAAAATACTTGCCGCAGTCGGCGCAGTGCCAGTAGGCATCGTTGCCGGGCTGGGTGCAGGTGGGTGCAACGGCATCGTGCAGGGTGGGATTTGCGTGATTATTGGGGTTCTTATCCGCCAGCTTGTAGCCGCAAACCTGGCACTTGGACTCGGCTACGCAGGTGGCTTCATGGCCGGAATGGGCCTGGTGGGCTGTCTCCTGGGTGCAGCCGTCATGCTTGCAGACCTGCCAGTGGCCGGTGGCATCGCTATGATAGGGCTGGCCCTGGTAGTCGTGGCCCAGCGCGGACAGCAGGAAGGAAGCGTTGGTGGCGAAAGAGGTGGTAGAATCCAGCTTGCCGTCCTTATCGGCATAGTAGTTGCCGCAGTCGGCGCAGTGCCAATAGGCCAGGTTTCCGCCCTCCTCGCAGGTGGGAGCCACAGCAGCCGTCTTGGTGGCGCTTCTATGGGTCAGCGCAGCAATATCAAAGTGCGTGGCATCGTCATAGAGATTCTTGTCGCCGTCCTTGAAATACTTGTGGCAGTCGGCGCAATAGCTATAAGCCTGGTTTCCCTTGCTGCCGCAGGTGGGATCGGTGGCAGCGGTGGAGGTAACCTTGGCTGCGGGATGGTTGTGGGCGTCCACTTCGCCGTACTGGCTCTCACAGACGGTACACACAGCCTTGGTGGTGCAGGTGGCGGGGGTGTCGGTCGTGTGATTTTCCCGCTCCTTGGCGGTGCAGCCGGGCACGGTGCAGTAGCGCCAGTGCTGGGTGTCGTCATGCTGCCAATTACCCCAGACATGATTGGCGGGGTGGGCGATGGTGAAGGTCCAGGTGGCTGCCGTGAGGCCATCGGTGGGAGCGAAGTTGCCGTCGCCGGTGATGACCAGATACACCTGGTAGGTGCCGGGATCGGTGGGGCTTGCCACCTCCTTGTCGCCCTGCTTATACACCAGGGAGGTCTTGCAGTCGCCCAGGGTCAGCGGAGTGTTCAGGGTGATGGTGGCGGCCTTGGCATGGCCGTCCCAAATCAGGTTTTTGGGGGCAGCGAAAGTGAAGTCGGTTGCCTGGGCCGCTCTCTTGGAGACGGTCCAGGAGATGGTGTTGTCGGTGACAATGCTGCTCCACTGGTACCTATCCGTATTCAGGTTCACCGTGGCGGTGTAGGTGCCGGCGTTGGTGGCTTTGGTGGTGCCGGCCACGGTGTAGCCCTCGCCGGGGACCAAGAGGGTGTGCTCGTTGCCGTCATAGGGGAAGTTGGTCATGCCGGGGCGGGGGAAGTCAACGGACCTTAAGTACTTGGGCACGGTCACAGCGGCGGCATCGGAGGTGTAGGAAATATCCGTTGCCTTGACGCGGACATAGTAGGTGCCCTGGCCGCCTACGGTGGTAGTGCCCTCGGTGCAGGAGGTCCAGGTCTCGCTGTCGGGGGTCTTGGCCCACTCCATAGTGGCCTTGGTGCCGGAGATCTTGCCGTCCACGGCCTCCCAGATGCTGGGAGCCACGCCCTTAAGGCCGCCGGGAGCGTCGGGCTTCGTCTTGGCGGTGGCGGCGGGGAGGATCAGGGTCACTTCCTCCGCCGTGGGGGTGCCGGAGACGGTGATCTGGGTGAGACTGTCACGGGTGACGGTGATGCCGTCCTTGGACAGATTGGCCGCGTAGTCCTCGGGGAAGTAGTAGCCGTCTGCGGCGGTGATGGTCACATTCGCAATGGGATGGTTCTTCAGAACCGTCTGCTTCAGGTCGCCGCTGGTGACGGTCATATTGTCGCCCCGGGTGACAGTGACGGTGCTGGACTCGGCGATGATGTAAAGCTGATTCTTGTCGGCATCCAGCTTCACCTCATAGCCCTCATCGCTGGTGAAATAGCCCTTGCTGGTCGCGTCGCCGGTGATATAGACGGGTGCGATGGTGCCGTCATCCTTCAGGGGCTTTACCTCGGTGGTGACACCGATGGTGGAGCCTGCGGTGAGGCCGGTGACAGTGGGGAGCATTGTTCCAGCAGTCACTTCAGGGAAATAGAGGTTGTTGACCACTCCCTCGGCGTTGTTGCCGGTAATATTCATCTTGCCGGACAGCTCAAAGACCCAGCCGTTGCCGTGGCTGCTTTTGGGAATGATACGGGCATTCACACCGCCGCCGCCCCATTTTTCGAGCTTGGTGGCCGTATTGCCGGTGATAGTGGTGTCGCTGATCTTCACGGGGCCGGAGGTGCTGATGCCGCCGCCGCATTTAGCGGTGTTATTTTGAATGGTGGCATTCTGGATGACAGCGGGGATATAGGGGTCACTTGCGGTTCCATTGCCCTTGGCTTCGGAAATATAAATGCCGCCGCCCAGGCTCTCCCCACCGTTATTGCCGGTGACGGTGGCGCCGTCAATGGTGAGGGCGCATTCGTATGCGTAGATGCCGCCGCCGCCATGCGCCGCGGTGTTGTCGGTGATGTTGGCTTTGCCAATGGTGAGGGTAGCCTTCGTCGCGTTAATGCCGCCGCCCTCAGCCGCAGAGCTGCCGGTGATGGTGCCGCCGTTGATGTTGATGGTGGTGTAATCGGCGTACACAGCGCCGCCGTAGCCGGAATATCCGCGGGCGCTATTATAGTATTTAGCGGTTTCAGGGACCTTGCCGGTGATGGTGCCGCCATTCATTTCGAATCTGCCGGAATACGCACACACGGCGCCGCCTCTGCCCTGGGGAGCCTCGGCGCTGATGGAGCCGCCGTTCATGATGAAGGTCGCGCCATACATATACACAGCACCGCCATTGCCGCCGGTGGAGCGGGATTTGCTGATGGTGCCGCCGTTCATGACGAATTTGCCGCCCTTCAGCCACACGGCGCCGCCGTTGGGAGGCGTGCCATAGCTGGAGAGGCTCTGTGTATCATAGAGGCCGGTGAGGTTGCCGCGCCACAGGGTGAAGCTGGAGCCGGCGGTCACATACACGGCGCGGGGGCAGCTGCCGTAGCCGCCGCTGCCAGTGATCTTGCCGGTGCCGTCCTCGGAGCAGTCGGTAACGGCAACGCTATTGCCTTTATCAACGGTAATGAACGCGTTGTCTTCGGCAGAGCTGGCGATGCCCTTGCCATTGAGGCAGAGGTTGGAGTTCCCGGTGGGGGTCCAGTTGTTGAGGCTGCTGCCGGTGTTTACATATTCAACAAAGCGCAGCAGGTAATAGTTGCCCTCGGGCAGGTCTTTCAGCTCGGTAACGCCGATCCAGTTGAGCTTTTCGTGGGTGTGGGTGCTGTCGGCGGCGTTTTCCCCGGTGCCGCAGACGCAGTGGGTGTGGCCCTTACCGTTGTGCCACAGCTCCAGGCCGGTATTCCCCGAGGTCAGCAGGGGGCCGGACTTGTCGGTGGTAGGCCGCAGGACAAAGCTGCTGTCGTCCACGAAGAAGCCCTTGGTGCTGGTGTTGCCTGAAACCACCAGGGAGGGAATATCCCAGGCGCTGAGGCCGATTTTGCTGGCGCCGGCATTGAAGCCGCTGTCCGTGGTGATGGCGCAGCCGGAGCCTACGGAACCTATCATAACATTGCAGGTGACAATGGTCGTCATGTCCTGATAGTAGGCATTATAGGGAATCCGGGACTTGTTGTTCTTCACCACGACCGTGCCGGTGAAAACCGGGGCGTTGGCGCTGTCCACAGCGATGCCGCCGCCGTGCCACTGGGATTCGTTATCCTCAACGGTGGTGTTTTTGATGGTGGCCGTGCCCTTGCCGTAGAGGTAGATGCCGCCGCCGTCGCCGTGAGAGAGGTTTTCGGTGATGATGCAGTTTTCAATGAGGGTAGTGCCCGGGCAGCCGCTGTTGATGGCGCAGCCCCGGCTGGTTTCGTAATTTACATTTTGGGTGTTATTGGCATTGCCCGTGAAGGTGCAGTTCTTCACCGTGAAGCTGCCCGTGGTTGCGCCTTCGGCCGTGAACCAGAGGGTGGGGGCGCGCATGGTGTTATTTTTAAAGGTGCTGTCTGTTACCGTGACCTTGCTGCCGGAGGAGGCCACCAGGAAGCCGCTCTTGTTATTAGAGTATTCGCAGCCGCTGATGTTGACGGTGGCGCCTGTAGCCGAGATAAAGGTGCTGCCGGTTTTCTCCTTCACGGTCACATTGGTCAGGTTGAGAGTACTGCCGGAGGCAGTCTCGATGTTGTAGCTGCCGCCGGAGTTGGAGGAATAGCCGGTGATGTAGCCGGGGTTTGCGGTATCATGCTTGCAGTCGGTGATGTTCAGGGTGCCGTTATTTTTGAAGTAGATGGGCTCGCTCTTGTGGCCGTTGAGGCAGACATTTACGGTGTTATTCGCGCCCACGGTCACAGTGCCGGACATCTTGGAATCCTGCAGCAGGTAATAGCCGCCGGTGGCATTGCTGGGGATCTCGGCCAGCGAATAGACGGGGGTATAGGTAATGCCATCGTGGGTGTGAGCAGGTATCCTGGCCAGTACATCGTCGCCGTCGCCGTCACGGACCAGGGCGATCTTTTCCGCCTCGAAGGCGAAGCGGCTGTCGCCGGCAACAATATCCTTGCCGGTGTTGGTGATAACCGCGGTACCCTCTGCCTTCTGAATGCGCGCCAGGGGCAGGGAGAGGGTGATGCTGCTGCCGTCCGCCGGACCCGCCGGAGCTATGAGCTTCTTCTCGCCGGGGAGATAGAGGTTGTGCCCGGTGGTTTTTTCGGAGGTATTATTCCGGACGGTGATGGTGCCGGTGCCCAGGTTCACGGTACCCTTGGTGTCCACATAGAGGCCGCCGCCCTCGTAGTAGGCGGTATTTTCCTCGATGGTGCCGCCGTTGAGGTTCAGGGTGCCGCCTACGAACACGCCGCCGCCGTAGAGGTTTTTCGCATCGCTCTGATACTGGCTCGTCATGGTGTTGGACTTGAGGGAGGATTTTTCACTCATGGTGAAGGTGCCGCCCTCACTGACATAGACGCCTGCGCCCTGGGCAACGCTGTCGCTATAGCCGTTGCGGACGAGGTTCCCCTCCACGCTGGCGTTTCCACTCATGGTGAAGGTGCCGCTGGCGCCCACAAAGACGCCGCCGCCCTTGTGCTCGTAGTGCCTATAGTCCATCTGGGCTTTGTTGCCGCTGATCTTGGCATCGCCGGTCATTTCGAAGGTGCCTTTGACCACGGCCACGCCGCCGCCGTTGCGGGAGGCAGTGTTGCCGGAAATTTCGCCGCCGGTCATGGTGAATTTGCCGCCAGCGCCGATATACACAGCGCCGCCGTCACCCAGGACATTGCCCCCACCGGCCCGGTTGTTTTTGATAACGCCGCCGGTCATGGTGAATTTGCCGCCGTTTACATACACGGCGCCGCCGTTAAAGGTGCCGCTGGACCGGTTATCGTGGGCAGAACGGTTGCCGGAAATTTCGCCGCCGGTCATGGTGAATTTGCCGGTGGAGTTCACCAACACGCCGCCGATATAGTTGCTATCGGCGCTGACCCAGCCGGTGCCCTGGTTATTCTTGATGGAGCCGCCATACATATTAAATGTACCGTTGGCCTCCACAGCACCCGCCTTGAGCCCGGTCTGATAGGAGTAGAGGGTGTTGTCGCAGATGCTGCCGTTATAGAGGTTAAAGGTGGCTTTGGCGCCGATGACAACGCCGCTGGCCTCGTCGACACCGCCCGAGCTGTTAATGTTGCCGGTGACCTTGCCGTCGGTGCCGCAGTCGGTGAGGTTAAAGGTAATATAGGTGTCTTTCAATTCGATGGCCGCCGTTTTCCACGCCGCATGGATGGCGTGGCCATTGAGGCACAGGGTCCCGCCGTTGGGCTTCCAGGTTTTGGTGAGGGTCACATCATTCAGCAGATAGTAGCTGCCGCTATCTTTGATCAGGTCCAGGCTGCTGACGCCCTTGCAGGTGATCTTTCGATGGCCGGTGCCGGTCTCTTGGCAGTCGGTACGGCCACAGATGCAGTGGGTGTGGTCCTCCTTGCCCACGAGCTCAAGAGCGCCGCCGGTGGCCTTGAGCTTGGTGTCGGTGCGGTCGGCGGTGAAATAGCCATTTTCGCTGTCGTCGGCATAGCCGGTGACCAGGGTGGAGGGGATGTTTGCGCCGGAAATGCCGACCTTGCTGCCCACTTCCAGGCCGGAGCCGCTGACGGTCTTACCGGCGGCCAGGTACACATTGTTGGAGCTGCCCTTGCCGGTGTTGCCGGTGATGTTGGTGACACCGCTGACGGTGAAGGTGGTGCCGGCGAAGTACACGCCGCCGCCCAGCTTCTCAGAGGTGTTGCCGGTGATGGTGGTGCCGCTGAGGTTCAGGACAATATCGCCGGAGTTTTTGCTGGTCTCGCCATAGATGGCGCCGCCGTTACCGTTGGCGGTGTTGTTCTCGATGGTGCTGTCCTGAATGTCCATGGTCACTCGACCGCTGGTGAAGATGGCGCCGCCCTGCGCGTAGTTAGCAGAGCCGGTGGTGGAGCAGCCGGAGATGGTGGCGCCCTTCATGGTGAAGGTGATGGCGCCGGTAGAGGAGCTGCTCCAAGGTTCATAGATCATGGCAATGGCGCCGCCCCGGTAGCTGGTGGTACAGTCCTTGATGGCACTGCCCTCTTCCATGACCAGCTTACCCGTGGACACATATACGGCCGCACCGTAGCTGGTGGTAGCGCAGTTCTGGATGGTAGCGCCCTGGCCCAGGGTCAGCTGCGTGTCATTGGAGCCGGACACAAAAACGAATGTGTTTTTGGCCGTTACAGCGTCCTTGTTGCCGTCCAGGATGATGTTTTGGAAGGTCAGCTTACCAGCTTTCAGCCGGAACGCATACTCACTTTTATAGTCGTCTGCGCTGGCCTGGAAGGAAGCGGAGCGAAGCAGCTTATAGGTGCTGCCCTCCTGGCTTCGTATGGTGATGTCCTTCTTTGAGCCGGAGATAGTCAGTTCCTGCGTCAGCTCAATGTCGTTCGTCACGACGATGTCGATGGTGTCGGCATCGCTGGCAATTGCTGTTTGCAATTCCTCAAAGGTGCCGACTTCCGTCGCGCCGTCCGCTGCCCACACCGTGGCCGGGACCAGGCTGAGAGCCAGGACCAGGGCCATGAGCAGGCTTCCTATGCGTTTTTTCATCTTTCTTCCTCCTTGGGATGGGTTTCATCCGATTTATTTTCTTGCAAATTTTGACATTTCATTTATAATGGAGTATAGTCCGTACACCGGTGTACGATGCAAGCCTTTTTTTGAAAAAAGCTGTAAAATTCTTGAAAGCGAACGGAGAAACCATGAGAAACAACAATCCGCATTTACTGTCGATAGGCGAGGTGGCAAAATCTCTGCACATCACCCGCCGCATCCTGCTCAATTACGAGGATAAGGGGCTGGTACACCCCGATGTGAAGGAGGGCAAAGGCGGCAACCGCTACTATACCACCGACACCGTGACCCGTATCCGGGCCATCCGCCGCCTGCAGTCCCTGAGCATCTCCCTGGACGAAATAAAGCTCTACTTTGAGGACAAGGCCGACCTGCGGGAATTTATCGGGCGGCTGGAGAATATGCGGGACGAGCTGGACCTGTGCATCGAAAAGCTCCGCCTGCGGGTCAACGAAAATGAGGAGGATGCCATCGAGGTGCGGGAGATCCCGGCCCAGACGGTGTATATCCGCCGCTGCAGCACCCCTACGGTGGCCCATCGAATGGAGATTTTCCGGCAGGTGATCCCGGAGGCTATGCGCCTGTATGGAAGCGACAGCTCCAAGCGGATGTTCCTGCTGGCCTACCCCCTGGAGGACACCGATGACACCCGCTTCTGCGTGGCGGTGCCCCAGGGCAGCCGCGGAGACGGCGTGGAGCAGTGGGAAAAGGAACGGGCGGTGAGCGTGTTTTTCCATGGGGATTACACCGATATCCCCCGAATACGGGAAAAGCTGCTGGACTATGCCCGGCAGCACGGACTGCGGCCTAAGGGGACCTGCCGCCATATCTATCTGGAGGGCCCGGCCCACCACTCGGACGCGAATAAATTTATCACGCAGGTGGCCATACCTATTGAGTAACGGTGAGAAGTGTGGTATAGTATTTTGAATTGGTTTTACGCAAGGAGGATATTGTATGATCCAGTGCTTTGATAAGGGCGTTTTCCTGGAAAACGGCCAACTGACGGAAACAGCCCCCGTGCCCGCCGCCCGGGCCCGGGAGAACACCATGGCCTGGCAAATCCTGCAGGCCCACAATGTAAGCGGCCATCCGGAGCGGCTGCAGGTGCGCTTTGACGCCATGGTGTCCCACGACATCACCTATGTGGGCATCATCCAGCAGGCGAGAGCCTCCGGCATGAAGGAATTTCCCCTCCCCTACGCCCTGACCAACTGCCACAACAGTCTGTGTGCCGTGGGCGGCACCATCAACGAGGATGACCATATGTTCGGCCTGTCCGCCGCCAAGAAGTACGGCGGCATCTATGTGCCCGCCAATCAGAGCGTCATCCACTCCTACGCCCGGGAGGAGCTGGCCGGGTGCGGCAAGATGATCCTGGGCTCCGACTCCCACACCCGCTACGGCGCCCTGGGCACCATGGCCGTGGGCGAGGGCGGCCCGGAGCTTGCCAAGCAGCTGCTGAAAAACACCTGGGATGTGCCCATGCCCAAGGTGGTGCTGGTGTATCTCACCGGAACGCCCAAAAAGGGCGTGGGCCCCCACGATGTGGCCATCGCCCTGGTGAAGGCCACCTTTGAGACGGGGTTTGTAAATAACTGCGTGCTGGAGTTCTGCGGCCCGGGCATCCGGGACCTGCCCATTGACTACCGCAACGGCATTGATGTGATGACCACCGAGACCACCTGCCTCTCCTCCATCTGGGAGACGGACCAGGTGACGGAGGGCTTCTTCCGTACCCATGGCCGCCCCGAGGACTATAAGCCCCTGCACCCGGGCGAGGTTGCCTGGTATGACAAGTACATTACCATTGAGCTGGACAAGGTGGAGCCTATGATTGCCCTGCCCTTCCACCCCTCCAATGCCTATACCATTAAGGAATTTTTGGCAAACGCCGAGGAGATCCTCAAGGGCGTGGAGGCCGACGCCCGGCGGCGCTTCCCCAAGGCGGACCCCCACCTGACGGACAAAATTCACGACGGCGGCGTGTGGGCCGACCAGGGCGTCATCGCCGGGTGTGCCGGGGGCCTGTTTGACAATATTGCAGAGGCGGCGGACATCCTCCGGGGCAAGTTTACCGGGTCCGGAGCCTTCAGCTTCGATGTGTACCCCACCTCGGTGCCGGTTTCCCTGGAGCTGATGAAGCTGGGTGCCACGGCGGATCTGCTGGAGTCCGGGGCCATTATCAAGCCCAGCTTCTGCGGTCCCTGCTTCGGTGCGGGGGATGTACCCGCCAACAATGGCCTTAGCCTGCGCCACACCACTCGGAACTTCCCCAACCGGGAGGGCAGCAAGCCCGGCGAGGGACAGTTTGCGGGCGTGTGCCTGATGGATGCCCGGTCTATTGCCGCCACCGCCGCAAACGGCGGGCGCATCACCCCGGCCACGGACCTGGACTACACCCCCGTACACCACGAATATCATTTTGATGATACCGTGTATAAAAACCGCGTATACTACGGCTTCGGCAAGGCAGACCCCTCTGTGGAGCTGCAGATGGGCCCCAATATCACCGACTGGCCCAAGATGTACCAGCTGAGTGAGAACCTGCTGGTGGAGCTGGCGGCGGTGATCCACGACCCGGTGACCACCACCGACGAGCTGATCCCCTCCGGAGAGACCTCCTCCTACCGCAGCAATCCCCTGCGCCTGGCTGAGTTCACCCTCAGCCGCAAGGACCCCGCCTATGTGGGGCGTGCCAAGGCCGTGCAGGCCGAGGAAGCCGCCCGCCGGGCCGGGCAGGGGGATGCCGCCCTGCTGGCAAAGATCCGCGCCGTGCCCGGCTGCGAGGCCCTGACCTGGGACGATGTGCAGCTGGCCTCCACCATTTTTGCCGTCAAGCCCGGCGACGGCTCTGCCCGTGAGCAGGCCGCCAGCTGCCAGCGCGTGCTGGGGGCCGGGGCCAACATCGTCAACGAGTACGCCACCAAGCGTTACCGCTCCAACCTCATCAACTGGGGCATGCTGCCCTTCCAGCTCAACGGTGCGGCTCCCTTCGGCCTGGGAGACTACATCCTCATCCCCCATGTCCGGGAAGCCCTCAAGGGCGATCTGCAGAACATCCCTGCCTATGTGCTGGGTGAGGAAGTGAAGCCCTTTGCCCTCTATATGGCACCGCTGACCTCCGATGAGCGGGAGATTTTGGCAGACGGGTGTTTGATTAATTATTATAAGCATTAAACCTCTCAGCCGTCGCTGACGCTCGGCAGCTCCCCCAAAGGGAGAGCCAACGCATCTATGGGGGCAGGCTGTCCTTCGTACAACCTCTCAGCCGTCGCTGACGCTCGGCAGCTCCCCTAGTAGGGGAGCCCTTGGCAGAAGATTCATTTTTCGCTATCATCGCCTGCGGCTCCAAAACCAGCATCTGCCGCAAGGCAAAATCTGGCGGTAGCAGTGCAAAAAGTAGCGAAGCGCTTGTGCTCGAAAACGCAACGGAATGCCAAGGCCTCCCCTACTAGGGGAGGTGGCATCGAGCAAAGCGATGATGACGGAGAGGTTGTACAGAGCAGCCGCTCTCCGTGAGACGAAATGACGGTGGGGTTTATCCGTTACATTCTCAGGAGGTTCCATTCCATGCCCGGCGATCTACACAACCACACCACCTATTCCGACGGTTCCGTGCCCGTGGCCCGGCTGCCCCTGATGGCAGCCCGGGTGGGGCTGGATGCCATGGCCATCTCTGACCACGATACGCTGCGCAGCGTGCAGTATGCCTACGACCACCCGGTGCAGGATGGGGTAAAGCTCATCCCGGCCACCGAGCTCACCGGCTACGATTACGAGCGCCAGCACCGGGTTCACCTGCTGGCCTACTGGCCCGACCCCGAGAGCGAGGCCCTGCGCCGTCACTGCGATATCATGCGCCAGCGCCGCAACGAGTGCTGTTTGCAGAGCGCCCGGGAGCTGGAAGCCATCTTCCCCCAGTTCCGCACCGAGCAGGCGCTGGAATACGCCAGAGACAGCGGCGTGCTCTATAAGAGCGGCATCATGCAGGCGCTGCGGGAGCTGGGCCTTGCCGACAGCATCTACGGCGAGCGCTA
>QWBY01001157.1_pt1 | contig 16573 bp, 18 predicted proteins | sample 1972471 | NCBI WGS metagenome assembly QWBY01 (sample SAMN09866722, study PRJNA288562) | Human gut metagenome isolate term6_stool, whole genome shotgun sequencing... | reverse complement strand
TAAAAATTTCTTCATCGGGCCAGAAAGTAATGGTGGTCCCTGTGTCCTTTACATTTTCCTCCACCACTTCCAATGTGGAAGTGGGAATTCCGCGAGAAAAACTTTGTTCAAAGGCTTTTCCTTCACGCTTCACGTGGGCTATTAATTTCTTGGAAAGAGCGTTGACGACAGAAACGCCGACGCCGTGAAGACCGCCCGATACTTTATAGGCGTCGCTGTTAAATTTACCGCCGGCATGAAGGATGGTTAAGACCGTTTCGACCGTACTCTTTTTCGTCTGCGGATGAATATCGACGGGAATCCCGCTGCCGTTATCCGATACGCTGACCGATCCGTCTTCGTGCAATTCGACGATTACCTGATCGCATCGTCCCGCCAAAATTTCGTCGATGGAGTTATCGACAACTTCATAGACTAAGTGATGAAGACCTTTCGCACCGGTAGAGCCTATGTACATCCCCGGGCGCTTTCGCACCGGTTCCAGACCTGTTAATACCTGAATATTACTGGAATTATATTCATTTTCCTTAACCATAAAACCTCCTCATAACCGTGAGTCTTATTTATTTAAATCGATGGCCGTCGACTTTTCTTTTAAACTCCCTATTTCCTCTGCCGATGTTATAAAACATTGGCCTTTAATTTCCGATAAAAGTACATCGCGCCGCATCTCGTCGAGTTCCGATAAAACATCATCCAATAAGACCACGGGATCGCTTCCTAAAAAATCGCCTATTCGCTCAATTTCTAAACACTTTAGAGCCAATACGATACTTCGTATTTGTCCGGTAGAGGCGTATTTTTTTGCCTCCACTCCGTCTAATAAAAATGAAAGATCATCTAAATGGGGGCCAATCCCCGTCCTTCCCCGTTCGCGATCCGACTCTCTGGATAATTTTAAACTTTCGTAGAATTCTTCCTCCAGTGCCTCGATGCGCGTGACGGGAAATGAAGCCTTATAGCGCACTTCTAAACTTTCCCGATCACCGGATATCGCTTCATAATATTTGGATACGCCGGGTGCCATACGCTTTAAAAACTTTAATCGCTCTTTTAATAAAACCGCCGCATAAGTGGATAATCGCCGATCATACACATCTAATAAAGACGGTTCTTTTAATTTTCTAAGTACATAATTCCGCTGATAAAGAACGTGATAATAACCGCTGTAACTTTCGTCATAAGCAGGTGATGTCATGCGAAGCATTTCGTCTAAAAAATTGCGACGCCCGGAAGGGGAACCCTGAACCATCTGAAGATGTTTAGGTTCAAAAACCACCACACCTAATCCCCTACCATAGTCTTTAGCACGTTTAATGGGATTGTTGTCTCGCAAATAATATTTTCCGTCATCTTTAATCGTAAGCTGTAGCTTGTGATCAAATGTATCGATGTGAATTGTCGAAGCGAGATAGCTGTATTCCGCGCCGAAAGTAATCACTTCTTTTAAGGCATGGGTTCTGAAACTGCGACCGGTCATGGCGACGTAGATGCCCTCTAAAAAATTAGTTTTTCCAAGACCATTTGGTCCGATTAAGCGGTACATGTCCTCGCCGAAGGTCATGGATAGGTGGTCGTGGTTTCGAAAACTCACCAAATCCAGTGTTTTAACAAACATGCATACCTCCTGCAGACCTTGTATTCCTCTAGTATAGTACAAATGTTCGATTTATAAAAGACCGGAGGTTATTCCTTTTCCACGGTTTCTTTCATCCCCATCATTTCAACTTCATCGCCGGGATAGAGTTTTCGTCCTCTTCGCGTCTCCCGCTCTCCGTTTACAAAGACGATGCCGTCGCCGATAACGGTTTTTGCCATGCCGCCGGAATCAACCCATGAAAGTAGTTTTAAAAAGCTGTCCAGTTTAATAAATTCCGTTTTTATGATCATAGATTGGCCAACCTTACAGGTAAAACGAGATAGAGATAGTCTTCTCCGTCTGTAGGGGTAATGATGCAGGGATTGACGGCATCGGTAAAGCCCATTTTAATCGTGTCATCTTCTATGACGCGAATACCTTCAAGTAAGTAGCGGGCGTTAAAAGCGATGGTAAGATCTTTTCCGGTTTTTTCCGCTTTTACCGTCTCGTGTACTTTTCCTACTTCGGAATTGGAAAGAATTTCAATAACGTCGTCGTGAATATCCAATTTTACGAGGCCGTTGCGTTCTTTCCCCGTCATCAAACTGGCCCGTTCCAAGGCGGAGATAAAGGGTTTACGTTCGACTAAAAGCTCCATATCGTGTGTTTTGCGAACCAAGCTGTCGTATTGGAAAAATTCGCCGTTTAATAGTTTGGTGAAAAACTTTGTATCGTCGAATTGAATCAATATGTGATTATTCCCGATTTCGAGAACGAATGTCTTGTTTTCATCAATAAGTTTTGAAATTTCAGAGACGCTTCGCGCAGGGAGAATTAAATCCCGAACGACTTCTTGTTCCCCTTTTATTTTACTCATGGCCATTCGATAGCCGTCCAAAGCGACGAAGGTGATGCCGTCTTGTTTAACATCCAATAAAACACCGGTCAAGACGATGCGCATATCATCGTTACTCGTAGCAAACTGTGTTTCTTTAAACGCTTTTAAAAGAGATTCCCCTGTAACGACGATTTTTTCACTGCCGCCAAGTTCCGGTAATTGTGGATATTCGTCGGGATTTTGACCCATAATTTCAAAATTCGTTTGCTCACAGTTAAGGGAAAGTTTTTGTCCTTCGCTTTCCATGTGTACCATAGCGGAAGGAAGTTTGCGCACAATATCGCCGAATAAAGAAGCATTTAAAACAATACTTCCTTCTTCTTCAACTAAGCAGGCATGTCGAGATTCCATAGAGATTTCGGTATCTGTCGCCCGTAGAATTAATTGGCCGTCTTTTGCTTCCATGTAAATGCCTTCTAATATTTGCATATTCGTTTTGGAAGAAATAGCTCGCAATACCATGGAGACAGTCGATACAAGAGCTGATTTATCGATTTGAATTTTCAATGGTTTCCTCCTCATATCTTTAGATTAATACTTCGTATTCGTAGTAGGGTCTGTGAATGTGTGGATAGTGTCGTTTTAAAAGGGTTCTATGAGGCTTTCTCTGTGGATAGTGTGTTTATAAGTCGGTGCATGACGGCCTATTTTATCAACAGGTCTTTTAATTGCCTCGGATTTTTTCTTGCAGTGATTCGATTTCGATGGCAAGTTCCGTATCTTTTTCTATATCGCTTTTAATTTTATCACAGGCATGAATAACAGTAGAATGATCCCTTCCGCCGAATTCCTGTCCTATTTTCGGAAGGGAAAGTTCGGTCATTTCCCGTGTCAGATACATGGCGATTTGACGGGGATAAGCTAAAGGTCTTGAGCGCTTTTTACTGTTCATTTGCTCGACGGTAATATTGTAATGTTCCGCTACAATATCTTTAATGTGAGATACCGTAATCTGAACCGGTCGGTTGTTTTCGTAAATATCTTTTAAAACATAGGCCGCCGTTTCTTCACTTACGATTCCGGTAGTAAGTTTGGAATAAGCCGTGACTCGGGAAAGTGCACCTTCCAATTCACGAATATTGCTTTTGACGTGGGTGGCGATGTAGTTAATAACGTCATCAGGCACATCGAAGCCGTCGCTTTGGGCTTTATTCCTTAAAATGGCAATACGCGTTTCCAAATCCGGTGCTTGAATATCTACGACGAGTCCCCAGGCGAAACGGGAAATTAAACGCTGTTCCAGCTTTTGTATATCTTTCGGCGGTTTGTCGCTCGTTAATACGATCTGTTTGTCTCTACCGTGAAGTTCATTAAACGTATGGAAAAATTCATCCATAGTGGATTCTTTGTCGGCGATAAATTGGATGTCGTCGATTAAAAGGAGATCTTGCGAGCGGTATTTTCTGCGAAATTCTTCATTACGATTTGTTTGAATCGATGCGATAAATTCGTTGGTAAACTGTTCGCTCGTCACGTATAAAATGCGTTTTGTCGGATCGTTTCGATGCATGAAATGACCGATGGCATGCATTAAGTGTGTTTTTCCAAGACCGACGCCACCGTAGATAAACAAGGGATTAGCGTGAGCTTCTTTCGGATTTTCGGCTACGGCAAGAGACGCCGCATGGGCGAATTGATTGGATTGGCCTACGACGAAGGAATCAAAAGTATATTTCGGATTTAAATGATAAACCGTCTCCGCCGTGGAATCTACCGGAATAGGTTCTCCGGGGCGATCGGAAATTAAAATAAATTGAATGGAATAATCTTTACCGCTTACCTCTTTTACTACACGCTGAATTAAACTTTTGTAATTATTATTGTTTTTCTTCAGGTGATTTAAGACGAATTCCCTTGAAATTCCAAGGATAAGTTCATCGCCTTGAATCGCCACCGGCGTAATGGGGCGAAACCAGGTATTAATTTGAGAGTCGTAGAGATTCTCTTTAAGTATTAATTGAAACGCTTCGTTCCAAAGTGTTTGCACATCGACTGCCATTTTTCACTCCCGATTTTTCTAAATAATAATGAACATATTAACATGTGGAAAATAAACCCTAGGATTAAAAAATCAACAAGGCTGTGGATAATGGGGATAGAGTCTTTATAAACAAACTCAAATCCTATATAATGTCGATAACTATGTGGAAAAAATTTGTAAATTAAGCTAATTTTTGAAAAGCTTAAAAACTTATCAACACTTTATCAACAGATTGTGGATAATTCACATTATATTCACAGGCATTTTTTTATTAACAGGTTAAAAATAATTATACACAATCTAAAAATAGTTATCAACATATCTGCCAACCTCAAAAAGTGCAATTTTATTTCACTTTTCCATTTATATTAAAAAAGCGTTTGCCCGTATTAAATGGGATTATCTAGGGCTTTTCTCTATAAAACAATTGACTTGCATCCATTCTATCCCTATAATATATAGAGTGTATTTTAAAAATAGGTCGTCTAGGCGATTTTTAGATCCCGACGGAGGAGGTGTAGTCTAATGAAAAGAACGTATCAACCGAAACGTAAACAAAGAAAAAGAGAACACGGATTTCGTGCGCGCATGAGAACTCGCGGCGGTCGTAAGGTTTTACGTGCTCGTAGAGCTAAGGGAAGAAAGAAACTTTCTGCTTAATTCATGGATAAGAAGTACTTTCTTAAAAAGGATAACGACTTTAAAAAAGTATATAAGAAGAGAAAAACGTTCGGTAATCGAAACTATACTCTCTACATCAGACGTAACGGCCTGGACCATTCTAGGATGGGTTTTTCCATCAACAAAAAGGTGGGAAAGGCCGTTGTTCGCAATAAAATAAAAAGGCGTCTCCGCGTTCTGTACGGAGAGGTTTTTTCTAACTTGCCCATTGGCTACGATCTGGTCGTGGTAGTGAAGAACAATGTTCCCGATATGACCTTTGGGGAAATGAAATCTTCTTTTAACCATTTAATGCGCGTCTCCAAGATGATCAAAAGGGATAAGCGATCATGAATAAAATCGCCCTCGCCCTTATTCGCTTTTATCAGCGATTCATTTCCAAGTACATTTTCGTAGGCGCCCATTGTCGTTTTTATCCGACCTGTAGCCAGTACGGTTACGAAGCTTTTTTGAAATATCCTTTTTTTAAAGCGCTTTATTTAACCATAAGGCGCATTTTACGATGTCATCCTTTTCATAAGGGTGGCTACGATCCCCTTCCATAGATTAGGAGGAAGTATATTTGATTAATGCATTAGCGAGTTTTTTTGGTGTCATTTTACGCCACATTTATGATTTTGTATCGGCCATCGGTTCCGAACCGTCCGCTATTTCATATTATGCGATCGCGATTATTGTAACGACACTTTTACTGCGTTTTGCCCTCTTGCCTTTGAATTTGTTTCAAACGAAAAATCAATTAAAGATGGCTAAAATTCAGCCGGAAATGAAGAAAATTCAAAAGAAATATGAAAATGATCGTCAGCTTTTGGCTCAAAAACAGTCGCAGCTTTATAAAGAAGCACAATTTAATCCCTTAAGCGGTTGTTTGCCCATGCTGATTCAATTTCCTTTATTATTGGCTTTTTATAGGATCTTTATGTATCCTACGAAATTTGCCTTTACTAATCCGGAATTTTACGCATCCATACAAAAAAACTTTTTCTTCATACCTTCATTAGATCATCCCGATCCGACGAAGCTTGTGTTGCCTATTATTGCGGCATTTTTTACATGGCTTTCTACTTACTTAGTGCAAAAAGCCAACGCTGCGCCTTCTACGGAACAATCGGAACAAATGATGAAAAGCATGTCCATTATGATGCCGGTTATGATTTTGTTCTTTGCCCGTAATATGGCGGCGGGTTTGGTGCTTTACTGGATTGTAGGAAGTATTTATACGATTTTCCAACAATTTATTAGTAATAAGTTTATTGAAAAGGAAAAAGAAAAGGAGGCATAGCGTGAACTTTTCCATCCAATCGGCAAAAACAATCGACGAGGCCGTCGAAAAGGCCTTGAAGGAATTGAAGGCGTCCCGAGATGAAGTGGATGTCGAAATTGTTGAAGAACCTTCCGGAGGATTTTTGGGCCTGATCGGAGGGAAAGACGCTATCGTCAAGGTAAAAAAGAAATTCGATAATAAGGATATTATCGATTCGATTTTACAAGATGAAGAGATTAAAACCGTTCGCAAGGATCTCGACAAAATGGAAGTTGAAGCTTCCGTTGAAGACATTGTAAAAGTTCCTTCGGAAGAAAAGGCTGAAACTTCAAAAGCTGATGAAATACCACAAAGTGTGGAAGAATCCGAAGATGCTTTTGAAGAGGCTACCGACGATGAATTGGAAATGCTCGTTCGTGAATTTGTCGATCGTATCATGGAATCATTAGGTCTCGGATATACTCTTTCTGTAGAATTTAAAGATCGTGAAATTTTCGTTTCTATCGATGGAAAACGTGAAGAAACGGGGATTGTCATCGGCAAGCGCGGCGCGACACTTAACGGTGTTCAAACTGTTTTATCCGCCATGGTAAATCATCGAACGAAAGAATTCAGGCGCGTGATCGTGGATTGCAGCGGTTATCGCAAAAAACGGGAAGCGGCTTTAAAGCGCGTCGCCGGTAAAACTGCCAATAAAGTTTTAAAAACCAATGAATCCATTAAATTGGAACCGATGAATGCTCAAGAACGCCGGGTAGTTCACGCGTGCTTGGCAAATGTCGAAGGAATTCGCACGCACAGCGAGGGAAAAGATCCTCATCGGTGCGTCGTCATTCATAAGGATACATCACAGCCTTCATAGTCTCTATGAAGGCTTTTTTTAAAGAAAGGGAGAGGTTGAGTTTATGACCATAGCTGCTATTTCCACGGCGAAATCGCCGGCAGGTATTGGTATTGTGCGTTTAAGCGGCGCCGACAGCATTGCCGTGGCGGAGAAATTTTTCCGTTCGAAAAGCGCCTTGTCCGATCCTTTAAATGATCGGAAATTGCTTTACGGTCATTTTGTCGTAGAGGATGAAATTATCGATGAGGTACTCGCCGTGGCTTTTCGCGGACCCTACAGTTATACAGGGGAAGATATGGTGGAAATTCAGGCTCACGGCGGTAGTGTCGGCCTCGAACGTATTCTTTCGGCTTTTATCGACGGCGGTTGCGAGGCCGCTATGCGAGGTGAGTTTACGAAGATTGCTTTCTTAAACGGTAAATTGGATCTTACAGAAGCCGAAGCGATTGTGGATATGATCGAAGCGGACAGCGTCTCGTCTCAGCGCCAAAGTGCTCGCCAGTTAACGGGTCATTTATACCGTAAAATAGAAGATTTCCGCCGTCGTTTAAAAGATACTTTGGCTCATCTCGTTGCGGATATTGATTTTTCCACCGAGGAAGTAGAACCCGTGGACACGTCACTTCTGGAAAACACGACGGAAGAGCTTTTAGGCGAAATGAAAGCCCTTTTAAAGACGTTTAAACGGGGAAAAATGATTCAAGACGGTATCGCCACCTCCATTATCGGCAAACCGAATGTGGGAAAGAGCTCTTTTTTAAATGCAATTTTAAGGGAAGATAAAGCTATCGTGACGGAAATTCCGGGAACCACTCGCGATGTATTGGAGGCCTCCTATTCTTTGGACGGCATTCATTTGCGCATGCAGGATACGGCGGGAATTCGCGAAACGGAAGATTTAGTGGAAAAAATGGGTATTGAGCGCGCATTAAAGAGCATGAATACGGCGGATTTAATCATCGCTATTTTTGACGCTTCACGCCCCTTAGATGTAGAAGATTTAAAAATCATCGAAGGTATTCGGGACAAGCGCGTCATTTGTCTTTTAAATAAACAGGATTTAGGCTCTGTAGTGACCGTATCGGATCTCGAAAAATATTTTCCGGGAGCGGTTCTTGAAACCAGTCTTATTAAGCGGGAAGGCCTTAAAGCTGTGGAGGATTTAATCGAATCCTGGTTTTTATCGGGTGAAGTAGCTGCCGACGAGGTGCAGATTTATTCCCTTCGCCATAAAAATCTTTTAAGCGCAGCCATCGAGTCTATGGAAAAGGGACGAGATGATCTTATGGCAGGCATCGGGTTGGATCTTGCAGAGGTATATTTCGAGGACGCCTTCATTAAACTCGGTGAAATCACCGGTCAAACTGCCGGCGAAGAAGTACTGGATCATGTATTTTCTAAATTCTGTATCGGAAAATAAGGAGTATTATGGATTTTTTAGCGAAAACAGTCGATGTCGTCGTCGTAGGAGCGGGACATGCAGGCTGTGAAGCGGCTCTTGCCGCAGCACGTATGGGCATGGAAGTAGCCCTTATTACCATGAACTTAAATTCGATTGCCGCCATGAACTGTAATCCCAATATCGGAGGCACCGGTAAGGGCCACTTAGTTCGTGAAATCGACGCCCTCGGCGGTGAAATCGGCCGTAACATCGATAAGACATTTATTCAATCACGCATGCTCAACCGCTCCAAGGGCCCGGCGGTTCATTCCTTGCGCGCTCAAGCGGATAAGTGGAACTATCACCGCGCTATGAAAATGACCCTTGAAGATGAAAAGAACATCCACCTTATTCAAGATGAAGCCGCTTCTTTTTATTTTATCGACGATGAGCTTTCGGGAATCGTATGTAAAACTGGAGCTATTTACAAAGCAAAGAAGACTGTCCTCGCCACGGGGACGTACTTAAGAGGCCGGGTATTTATGGGAGAAGTCAATTTTTCCAGCGGCCCCGACGGCATGCAACCGGCTAATTTACTGACATCGAGTATTGAAGGCATCGGTATCGAAACGATGCGGATGAAAACGGGTACGCCGGCGAGAGTGCATAGGGATTCCATCGATTTCAGCGGCATGGAAATTCAAAAGGGAGATGACGAAATTCATCCATTTTCCTTCAGCAACTTCGATAAAGATTATAGTGACAAAGAGCAAATCGATTGTTACTTGACCTATACGACGCCGGAGTGTCACGAGATTATTCGCGAAAATATCGGGCGTTCCGCTATGGCCATGGGCGATATTGAAGGCAAAGGTCCTCGCTACTGCCCCTCTATTGAAGATAAGGTAACCCGTTTCGCCGACAGAGATCGTCATCAGGTATTTCTCGAGCCAGAAGGTCTTTTAACGAAGGAAATTTACGTACAGGGTGTCTCCTCTTCCCTACCCGTTGAAGTTCAAATGGCGCTTTATAAAAAGATCGACGGGTTGGAGCATTGTGAATTCATGCGCCCCGCTTATGCTATCGAATATGACGCCATCGACGCCACGAGACTGGATCGATCCCTCGAAGTAATGGGTGTCCATAATCTTTTTATGGCAGGTCAAATCAATGGCAGCAGCGGTTACGAAGAAGCTGCGGCTCAAGGTCTCGTCGCCGGAATTAATGCCGCTTTATCTATTCAAGGTAGAGATCCTCTTATTTTAAGAAGAGACCAGGCTTATATCGGCGTTTTAATCGACGACCTCGTAACGAAAGGTACCAGAGAACCTTACCGAATGATGACCGCACGTGCGGAATACCGCCTAACCCTTCGCCAAGATAATGCAGATCTTCGCTTAACGGAAATCGGACGCTCTATTGGCCTCGTAGGCGACGAACAGTATGAAGGCTTTCTTGCCCGCCGCGATGCCATTGAAAACGAGCGGAAACGCTTGGCGTCTATTCAAATTAATCCTACGGAAGAAAATATTCAAAAATTGGAAGAACTGGGCTCTGCCACCCTTAAAAATGCAACCCCTCTTTTAAACTTAATGCAGCGTCCGGAGCTTACCTACGATAAGCTGGCCATATTTGATGAAAACCGCCCTGCTCTCCCCCGCCATGTTATTGAGGAAGTGGAGACGGAAATTCGCTATAAAGGCTATATTGAAAAACAAATGGCACAAATTCAAAAATTCAGAAAAATGGAAAATAAACTTCTTTCAAAGGATTTGGATTACACCGCCATTAAGGGTTTGCGCAACGAAGCCAAGGAAAAACTTTCCGCTATTCGACCGGAATCTGTGGGACAGGCAGGGCGCATTAGCGGCGTTAGTCCAGCGGATATTAATGTCTTGCTCATTTATTTAGAGCAAAAGAACAGGGAGGCAACGAATGAATTGGGAGACGCGTAAAGAAACTCTGAAACGATTTAACCGGGATTTGCCCCTGGATGCCTTCGATCGTTACAGCGAAATCCTCTTGGATTGGAACGAGCGCATGAATTTAACGCGAATAACCGACGAACAGGAAATGATCGATAAGCACTTTATCGATTCCCTAACTCCCCTTTTATTAGATGAGTATGAAGGTACGGGAAAAGTTCTCGACCTCGGAACGGGCGCTGGATTTCCCGGCATGGTATTGGCCCTTACCGAACCTCATCGTCAATTTCACTTAATGGACAGTTTAAACAAGCGCATAACCTTTTTAAACGCCGTAGTAGACGAGCTTAGCATTAAGAATGTAGAAACCTTTCACGGTCGTGCGGAAGAGGCCGGACGGAATCCGGAATTTCGCGAGCAATATCAAATCGTCCTCTCCCGTGCTGTTGCAAGGCTCAATATCCTGGCGGAATATTGTTTGCCTTTCGTAGAGCAAGGAGGCTATCTCATCGCCATGAAGGGTCCGGAAGGTGAAGAGGAAATTGAGGAAGCCGAAAACGCCATTAAGACATTGGGCGGCGAACGCGTCCGTTGTGAAGAGTTTACACTTCCCGACGGTGATAAAAGGCTTTTAGTAGTCGTACAAAAAATAAAAAGCACGCCTAAAAAGTATCCGCGAGGCGGCGGAAAACCGAGAAAGGATCCTCTTTAATTTATGATCGTCTTTATTCCCCTATTCGCCTTTTTACTTTATCGAGTAATAAAAACCAAGAGCAAAGCGGTGGGCGCTCTTTTGGTTTTTGAAGTCCTTTGTTTTTTGAATTATTTGGGCATTATCGATGAACTGATTTTCCCCCTACCATACGTGGCTTATGGAGTGGGCATTCTTTCCCTTGTAGCTTGCATCGTATTTTCAAGGCGTGAATATGTAAAAGCCAAAAGAGAGTATTTGAAGTCCCGTCGCATGCAGAGAGAATTGGAAAATACAGACGCAAATCCCGACGATAATCACGATAAAATCGTCATCGAGCGAGCAGGCGAAGATAAAAACAAAATTTTCTACGTCAAGAGGTCTTCTAAGTCTAGAAAGATTGAAGACAATCAAGGAAATCTTCCACTTGGAACAAAAGAATCTGAAGCCGACACAGAGATAGGGACAGCGGAAACACAATTTGATGAATCTCCTGAAGATAATAAATCGGAAAAGGAAGAATCTGGTTCGGAAAATGTTTAAAATATAAACACAAAATGTTCCACGTGGAACATTTTAAAGTTTACGTTTAACAATAACTTTAGACGGAGAAGAATGTTCCACATGGAACATTCTTCTCTTTTTATTTGTAATTGTTTTTGATACTATGAATAAGAAGGAAGTGAAAAAATGAGCAGAAATATCGCCGTATTTAATCAAAAAGGAGGCGTAGGCAAGACGACGACCGTCATTAATCTTGCCGATGCTTTAGCGGAAAAAGGAAAATCCGTTTTGATTGTAGACCTGGATCCCCAGGCCAATGCAACAAACGGTTTAAATATAGATAAAGATCGCGACACAATGGTTTATGATTTTTTATTGGGCAGTGAAGAAAATCCCATCGTCAATGTAAAGAAAAACCTGGACATTATACCCTCCGGCGCTTCTCTTGCCGGAATTGAATTGGAATTTGCCCAACAGACCAATTGGCAATTGAAATTGAGAGAACGGATCCAAGAATTAGATCATTACGATTATTTAATTATGGATTGTTCGCCATCTCTCGGTGTACTTTCAATTTTAGCCCTTTCGGCGGCGGACAGCATCCTCGCTCCCGTACAATGCGAGTATTATGCGTTAGAAGGCCTATCTCAATTAATGGCATCGATTCAACTTGTCCGAAACGGATTCAATCCGGACCTCGAAATAGAAGGTGTACTCCTTACCATGTACGACGGACGGACGAATTTAAATACCCAAGTCGTGGAAGAGGTAAGGAACTATTTCAAAGATGCTGTATTTAAGACGGTTATTCCGAGAAATGTTCGATTGGCGGAAGCACCCTCCTATGGTATGAGTATTATTTCTTATGATAAAGGGAGTAAGGGGGCAAAAGCTTATTTAAAACTGGCCAATGAGATTATAAGGAGGAGGAAATAATGGAAAAGAAACGGGGTTTGGGAAGAGGTCTGGATAACTTCTTCAATACAGAGCCTTTAAATGATGACAGACACCGAGAAACCCTTCCTATAGATGACATCACAGCCAACCCTAAACAGCCGAGAAAGCAGTTTTCGGATGAGAGCTTGGAAGAGTTGGCGGAAAGTATTCGCAATGTAGGAATTTTACAGCCTCTATTGATTAAAAAGCAAGATGGACAAAATCTGTTAATCGCCGGCGAAAGAAGGCTTAGGGCGGCTAAACTGGCAGGATTGCTCGATGTACCCGTTCGATTCATAGATGTTACGGAAGAGGAAGTCGATCAGATCTCTTTAATAGAAAACATCCAAAGGGAAGACTTAAATCCCATCGACGAGGGCGAAGGCTATGAAACCCTGAAAAAGAAGTACGGCTACACCCAGGAAAAAATCGCTTCCCTCGTGGGGAAATCCAGACCCTATATCGCCAACGCCATGCGCCTTTTAAAACTTGAACCTGTTGTAAAAGAAATGCTTAAAAGAGGGGAATTAACTATAAGTCAGGGGAAACTTCTCCTTTCAATTAAAGACGGAAACAAACAGATACAACAGGCTCGACGAATTGTAAAAGAGGGCCAAACAATTGAAGAGACGAGGGAAGAAACAAAAGTAATACGTCCCAAGCGTTCCTCTTATTATGGAGACATCGAGGAAAAACTAATGGATCGCCTCGGCACAAAGACCTTGGTAAAGGGGAATATGAATCGCGGGCAGCTCGTCATCGATTACCATTCCAAAGACGATCTTATGCGCATTTATGATTTAATTATGGGAGGCGAACTCATTGACTAGAGAGTATAAATTTTTCGTCACCGACGCCTTCACCGATCGATCCTTCGTGGGGAATCCCTCGGGAATCGTGTTGACCGAAGGCAATATGAGCGAAGACGAGATGCAAAAAGCGGCGCGGGAACTTAATCATTCGGAAACAACTTGCGTGCGTCAGCTGGATCGTGATATTTACGATATTCGATACTTTACGCCTATGAGCGAGGTTGCCTTATCGGGTCACGCCGCCCTGTCCACTTTCTGGACGCTGGCGGAGCAAGGTTACATTAACGCCAGAGAAAAGAATCTGCGAATCGTTCAATATACTAAAGCCGGCCAACTACATGTGGACATCGAATACGGCCGCCACGGTGTTAAATTTATCGACGTAGAACTTCCCCTTATGAATTCAATGAACGACGTCAAAGACTTGGAAGAAGTGGCATCGGCCTTTAGCATTGATGCGGAGGATTTGGCAGCTGATGCAGCTTTGACACCGGCCATTATAGACAACGGCATTGTCACCATGGTGATTCCCGTAAAAGACCGGGAAGTGCTCTTTACATTGGAGCCGAAACGTCGGCGGATGGAAGAGCTCGCTAAGAAATACCACTGCCTCGCTTTCCACCTATTCTATTATGATGGGGAAACGGGGGTAGCGGAGCAGAGAAACTTTTCGCCTGCCATCGGCATTTGGGAAGAGTCGGGCACTGGAACGGGAAGCGGCGCCATGTATTACTATTTAAAAGTAAAAAACAAACTGACAAAAGAAACGCTCATCGCCCATCAAGGACAGGAAGTGGGGCGCCCCTCGGAAATCATTGTATCGGAGAAAAACGGAAGGGTTTACGTAGGCGGCACGGCGTGCATTGTAATGGAAGGGATTATGCGTATATGAAACTCATCGATTTAAGCGTTAGTCAATATATTGAAAAAGCGGCAGATAAAACCTCCATGCCCGGTGGCGGATCGGTAGCCGCCCTTTGCGGCGCTTTGGCGTCTTCACTCGCTGTAATGGTATTAAAACTTTCGGGAGTCGATGATATAACATGGGAACTCTACGATGTACACTCCGAATTTTTGCAAGAGAACATCGACAAGGACAGCACCTCCTTCGACGACGTGCTGAAGGCGTTTAAATTGCCGAAAAATACGGAAGAGGAATCCAAAATACGCAGCGCGGCCATTCAAAAAGGTTATATTAAGGCGATCGACGTTCCCCTTTTCACCATGGAAGAAGCGGGCAAAGTATTGGATCTTATGGCGAAACACCTTCCCCTTATGGGTGAAGAGGCCTTTAGCGATGCCCTCATCGCAGCAGACTTGGCACGAACCGCCTTGCGAGGCGCCGCCCACACCGTTCGCCTAAACCTCGCATCTCTGAAAGACGAGACATTAAAGGCCTCCTATGAAAAGAGAATGGCACAAATCGAAGGGAACGCGAAGATACACTATGAAGCCATTCAAGGCTTTTAATGTCCATGGCTATATTATTTATCGTTAATCCCAAACTAAATAAGAGCCGTAAAGCAAAAATTAAAACCATGATCGAGGAGACTTTTTCCGAAGGAGAGTATCGGTTTTACGACGATTACGTCGAAAACCTTGAGGAAGAAGAATTAAAAGTTTTCGATCATTATGTAGCAGTAGGCGGCGACGGCACAGCCTATCAAACGGTTAACCTGATGATGAAAACGCCTTATCGGCGATTTTCCCTGATTCCCGCCGGCAGCGGCAATGATTTCGCGCGAACCCTCGGCTTAAAAAGAGATTATGGCGAGATTATCAAAAGCATCAAAACCGCTTCGCCTCGCTCCATGGACCTTTGCCGATGGAATAATCGTTACTTTTTAAACATAGCATCCGTAGGGGTGGATGCCGACGTCAACGCCCTCAATACGTCCACAGATAAAGCGATCGGCGGCATAAGTTACAGCTTTAAAATTTTCGACGCCGTTAAAAACTATCGCTTCCGAAAAATTCAACAGGAATACTATTCGGAAAGGGAATGGACCCTCTTTACTTTCGGAAACGGAGGCTATTACGGCGGCGGTTTTCCGATTTTTAAAGAGGCCGATCCCTTTAGCGGCAAGATTTTATTCCTCGGAGCGGGGAAGAGCCGGCTCCCCTACGTCATTCCCTTTTTGGCATGTCTTTTTGTGGGAAAAGATCGGTTATTTCAAAAAGATATGTATCGCAAGACAATAGACTCCATGGAATTTGAATTATTGGAGAAAGCCAATATTAATTTAGATGGAGAAAATTTCTACGAAGAGGGAAAGGTAAGGGTGGATATTCTTCCCGGAGAAATTCAATACGTAGGTCCACTCAATAGATAAGAGCACAAAAAAAGCGGCCATAGCCGCTATCTGCGAAATGCCCGTTGATAGCCGGCTTTTTCCGCTTCTTTTGCCGTTTTAAACATAACGACATTTCTCGATTTAATTTTTTTGTATTGAGGATCTCCCGGCATGTGATAGAGCATGCTGTTTTTATTTCCCTTAGCGGGGCCCTCATCGCCTTCGATAGCCCATAGACCTTTGTCGCCTTCGATAGCTTCGTCTTCACCCTTTTTTAAAAGGCGTTGGTACTTTACATTCGGCGGATAGGCACGCTCTCTGGCGTAGCCCAGGGCGACGAGTTTGTAATTAAATAGGATATCTTCTTTAGGACGCTCGCTTTTTTTGGGATTTTCCGTCCACACATAGGCGAGCTTTCTGCCGTAGTGATCTTCTTCCTTATCGTCGAATTCCAGAAAGACTGTTTTACCTTCCAAACTTTTTTTCGTAAAATTAGAAGCCTCCTTGCCCCAAGGCTCGACGATGCCGTTGGGATGGACAGTTTCCGGCGTATCGATTCCGATGAGCCGCACTCGGTAGGAATCGCCTTTTTGAGCGATAATCGTATCCCCGTCCACCACCCGTTCCACGACATAGCCCTCCGCATCGCGAGGGGAATGATCAAAAGAATCGGTGGCGAAAAACGTGGCGACGATGAAAAATAAAATAATGAGAAAAGTACGTAGATGTTTCATACCATTCAGTATAGCAGAAGAAAGAGGTCATCATGAGCATACAAATTTT
>QWBY01001152.1_pt1 | contig 16603 bp, 10 predicted proteins | sample 1972471 | NCBI WGS metagenome assembly QWBY01 (sample SAMN09866722, study PRJNA288562) | Human gut metagenome isolate term6_stool, whole genome shotgun sequencing... | reverse complement strand
TGCTTGTGCTTGTGCTTGTTTGTATAATTCTTCCGAAACCGATTGGAAAGCATTTTGAAGTGCTTCGGTCTTGGATTTAATGGCGTCGAGATCGTCGGTATCTTTTACGCTCTTCAAATCTTCGATGGCGTCTTCAACTTTTTTCTTGTCATCGTCGGAAATCTTGCCGTCTACATCTTTTAACGCACTTTCAGAAGCGTAGATTACAGAGTCTGCGTTGTTTTTGATTTCGATGGCTTCTTTTTTCTTCTTATCTTCTTCCGCATGTGCTTCCGCTTCGCGAACCTTTTGATCGATTTCATCTTCGGTCAAGTTGGAAGAAGAAGTAATGGTAATGTGTTGTTCTTTACCCGTACCCATATCCTTAGCCGATACATTGACGATGCCGTTGGCGTCGATATCGAAGGTTACTTCGATTTGAGGTACGCCGCGGCGAGCCGGTGCAATGCCGTCTAATTGGAAACGACCGAGGGTAACGTTGTCGCTTGCCATTTGACGTTCACCTTGTAAGACGTGGATGTCGACGCTGGTTTGATTGTCGGCTGCCGTCGTAAAGGTTTGGCTCTTCTTTGTGGGGATAGTGGTATTACGTTCAATTAAGCGCGTAGTGACACCGCCCATGGTTTCAATACCCAAGGAGAGGGGTGTAACGTCTAAGAGTAACAAGTCCTTAACATCGCCGCTTAAAACCCCTGCTTGAATAGCTGCACCTAAAGCGACACATTCGTCCGGGTTAATGTCTTTTTGGGGATCTTTGCCGACGATGGATTTAACCAATTCTTGTACGGCCGGTACACGGGTAGAACCGCCGACGAGGAGAACTTTGTCGATGTCCGATGCGGAAAGATCGGCGTCTTTTAACGCTTCTCTTACCGGTTCTTCCGTCTTTTTAACGAGGTCGGCCGTTAATTCGTCGAATTTCGCACGGGTAAGATCCATATTTAAATGTAAAGGACCGCTGGCATTGGCCGTAATAAAGGGAAGGTTGATATTGGTGCTCATCGTCGAGGAAAGTTCTTTCTTCGCCTTTTCTGCAGCTTCTTTTAAACGTTGTAAGCTCATACGGTCGGCCTTTAAGTCGACGCCGTTTTCTTTCTTAAAGTTTTCGGCGATCCAGTCGATGACGCGTTCGTCGAAGTCGTCGCCGCCTAATTTATTGTTACCGCGAGTAGCTTGTACTTCAAATACGCCGTCGGACAGTTCCAAAATGGAAACGTCGAATGTACCGCCGCCTAAGTCGTAAATCATAACGGTGGTGGAGTCTTTGTCCTTATCTTCGCCGTATGCGAGGGCTGCTGCCGTCGGTTCGTTGACGATACGTTTAACATCTAAACCTGCAATACGTCCTGCGTCTTTTGTCGCTTGACGTTGCGCGTCGGTAAAGTAAGCGGGCACGGTAATAACCGCTTCGGTAATGGTTTCACCTAAATAGCTTTCCGCATCGGATTTTAATTTTTGAAGAATCATTGCGGAAATTTCTTGAGGGGAATAATCCTTGCCGTCGATAGTTACTTTGTAATCGGTACCCATGTGACGTTTAATGGATGAGATTGTTCTTTCCGGGTTGGTGATGGCTTGACGTTTTGCCGTTTCACCGACGAGGCGTTCCCCGTCTTTAGTAAAGGCGACGATGGACGGCGTCGTCCGGTTACCTTCAATATTCGGGATAATAGTGGATTGTCCACCTTCCATAACGGCTACTGCCGAGTTTGTTGTACCTAAGTCAATACCAATAATTTTAGCCATAATAAATCCTCCTGATTTAAACTTTATTTTTTCTTTAATCTATATTAATTACTTTGAGACTTTGACCATACTGGGTCGGATCACGCGATCGCCGAGTCGATAGCCTTTTTGTAATACATCGGTGACGGTGTTCTCGTCGACCCCATCCTTTTCTTCCATTACCACCGCGTGGTGTAAATTGGGATCGAAAGGTTGGTTTAAAGCGTCGATTTCCACGATGTCGTTTTTAGCAAGTTCACTGCGGAATTGATCGGCGATCATTTCCATGCCCTTGTAAAACTTTTCGTCTTGAACATCGTCTACCATAAGGGCCCGTTCGAAATTATCGAGGACGGGAAGAATATCCAGGGCTAATTTTTCCATGCCCATGGCGTGCATTCTCGCTTTTTCCTCCGTGCTCCTTCTGCGGAAATTAGTGTAATCCGCTTGCAGGCGAAGGTAACGATCTTCCAGCTCCTTGTACTTCTTTTCGTCTTCGCTTTCTACGACCGATTCTTCATCGGCTGTCGCCTCCGTGGTCGCCTCTTCATCTATTGTCGTATGTTCTTGTTCATCGATCGTTTCACGATCATTATTTTCTACTACCACTTCTCACCTCAACGTTCCTTCCCAAGGCGCCGGCTCAAGGCGTCTGTAAACGCCACCAGCGCATTTGCCGATTTCCTATAATCCATGCGTACCGGTGCAATCAACGCAACCTTGCCCACATTTGAAGGGCTTAAAGGATATACTCTTCCGAGTAAGCTGTTGCCCTGCATTACATCGGCGTCGTTTTCGCTGCCGATTTTAAACTCTACATCGGAACCTGTGGAAAGTTCATTAAATAGGCGAAGGAGGTTTTCCTTCTCCTCGATGTAGCGCAAGAGGGACTGCACTCTGGAAACATCGTTAAATTCTTCGTATCGGAAAAGATTTCCCACACTACTGATCGCCACTTCCATATCGTCCACATTGCCTGCAATTTGAGAAAGCAAGTTTGTAATATGGAGCACGAAAGATTCATAGCGAACCAATTGGCCGGATAAAACGAATTTGACACCGTCGATATTATCGAAGGATGTTCCCACAAATGCTTTTGAAAGCACGCCGGAAATATACTCCAAATCTTCTTTATCCACGGAAAATTCCATGGGAATCATTCGTTTGACCACGACACCACGGTCGCCGACGACCAGCAACATGACGAAGTAATCCGAAACCGGAATTAAATCGAGATACTTAATCTTTCGATCGCCGCCTTTGGGCATCATCATCAACGCCAAACTGTCGGTTTCATGGGCCAACGCCTCCACAGCGCGACGATAAAATTCGTCGGTACCGAGCAAATGCTCGGGCATGGCGTCGATGAAACGCTCGACGAGGGAATCTTCACGGTTGATCTCGGGAATTAATTCGTCTACATAAAATCTATAAGCAGTTTCCGAAGGAATCCGCCCGGCGGAAGTATGAGGCTTCATTAAAAAGCCGAGAGCTTCCAGATCGCTCATTTCGTTTCGAATGGTCGCCGATGAAACGGCAAGACCGGATTCTTTTAACAGTGTGCGACTGCCGATGGGAACAGGCGATGCGATGTAAGACTCGATGATGCGATTGAGAATATCTAATTTTCTCTTGTCCAACATCTTGTCGCGCCTCCCTTCTCTTTTTAGCACTCGTTTTATTCGAGTGCCAATTGCTTATGGTTTAAGTATACACGGGGTATTAGCACTTGTCAAGCCAGAATGCTAAAATTTAAAAAATCGTCGATATTTTTTATTCGACGATTTTCAAAAACAGTTCGTTTATAAAATTGTGCGTTTATTCTCCATTCAATTGGAAAAAATCTACCTCTACCTGATTGGAAAGATCCCTTCCCTTTTCCGTCAGCAAAATATGGTCGCCGCAGATTTTTAAAAGTCCTTTTTCCACATTGCGCGCAACGGCATCTCCGTAGCGTTCCTTGAAGAGCATGCCGGAGGGAAGTTTTTTATTGAGATCGATCCCCTCATTTAATCGAATATTGAGCATCATTAACTCGTTGTCTCCATCGAGAGATGTCAATTCTTCCGAGTAACCGATCGGTTTTTCTCCGCGTTTTATAGCAGCGGAATATTCCTTGAAGTCCGCTACATTGGTGTAGCGCGTATTTTGAAGATAACCTCCTGCCCCGGGGCCCAAGCCGATGTAGTGCCCTAACTTCCAATAATGGAGATTGTGGCGACATTGAAAACCCGGTTTTGAAAAATTGGAAATTTCGTATTGTCTGTAACCCATGGCGGCGAGCATCTTCTCGTAGCGGTGAACATGGCGCCGATCTTCCCCGTCGTCTTCCGGCAGGCGGCCGTAGCGTTTAAAAAAGGGGGTGCCCTCTTCCAAAATCAAACTGTACACGCTGACGTGTTCCGAATTTAATTCCTCGATGAGGGAAATACTCTTTTCAATATCCTCGTCCGTTTCCGTGGGTACGGAGGAAATAAAATCCAGATTAATATTTTCCGCGCCCCCTTCTCGCAAATGGCGAAAGGCTTTTCTCCCCTCTTTCACAGTGTGAATCCGCCCCATAATGTTTAAAAGACGATCGCTTCCGCTTTGAATGCCCATGCTGAAACGATTGACGCCGACGCCAATAAGTTTTGGAATGTCCAGGCACGGTACGCTTTCGGGATTACATTCCACGGTAATCTCGCCCCCTTCTTCCACATAGGGCGCGATGTGGTTTAAAATTGCGAGCAATCGTTCCGTGCCGAGCATGGAAGGGGTGCCGCCGCCGAAAAAGACCGAACTTGCCTTTCCTTCCCCAAGTTCCTTTTTATAAAACGCCCATTCCTCCAACAAAGCTTTTACATACTCATCCATTGTGCTTTCTTTTTTGGGCGGAAAGGAATAGAAATCGCAGTAACCGCATTTTTTATCGCAAAAGGGAACGTGAATGTAAATCGAAAGAGATCGGTTCATCTTGCCTCCAAAAAAACGGACCCTTTCGGATCCGCTCTCTTAATCTTCGTCGTATTTCAACACGGCGAGGAATGCCTCTTGAGGCACTTCGACACTGCCGATATTGCGCATACGTTTTTTACCTTCTTTTTGCTTTTCGAGGAGCTTCCGCTTTCTCGAAATATCGCCGCCGTAACATTTCGCCAATACATCTTTTCGAAGAGCACGGATCGTTTCCCGAGCGATGATCTTCGAGCCGATAGCCGCCTGAATGGGCACGGCAAATTGGTGGCGAGGGATAACGTCGGTAAGCCGTTCGCAGATCTTTCTGCCCCGCTCGTACGCCTTTTCCCGGTGAACGATAAGGGAGAAAGCGTCGACTAATTCCCCGTTAATCAACACATCCATTTTCACGAGATCGCCCTGTTCGTAGCCGATAAGCTCGTAATCGTAGGAAGCGTATCCTCTGGTTTTGGATTTCAACGCGTCGAAGAAATCGTAAATAACTTCGTTTAAGGGAAGTTCGTAGACGATATTGACCCGCGTTTCTTCCAAATAGTCCATATTGATGAAGCGGCCTCTCCGTTCCTGGCAAAGCTCCATGACCGTTCCTACGTAATCCGTCGGCGTCATAATTTCCGCCTTAACGAAAGGCTCTTCCATGTAGTCGATGGTGGTAGGATCGGGGAGATTGGTCGGGTTTTGGATTTCCAGCATCTCCCCGTCCACCGTGTGCACGCGATAAATTACCGAGGGCGCCGTGGTAATAATATCCAAATCGAATTCCCGTTCCAAACGCTCCTGAATAATTTCCATGTGGAGAAGACCTAAAAAGCCGCAACGGAAACCGAAACCGAGGGCAACCGACGTTTCCGCGTCGAAAACCAAGGCCGCGTCGTTGACCTGAAGCTTTTCCAGGGCGTCGCGAACGTCGGTATAGGATTCCCCTTCCGCCGGATAAATGCCGGAGTATACCATAGGCACCACTTTTTTATAGCCGGGAAGAGGTTCCGCCGGCGGATTTTTGGGATCGTAAATGGTGTCGCCGACGCGAGCCTCTTTTACATTTTTAATGCTCGCCGTAATATAGCCTACATCTCCGGCGCTTAATTGGGGCAAGGGAATGGAGCCGTTGGCGTTGACGCCCACTTCCACCACTTCAAATTCTTTGCCTGTCGCCCACATTTTAATAATGTCGCCGGCTTTTACCTTTCCGTCGACGATGCGCACGTAACACACCACGCCGCGGTAACTGTCGTAAATGGAATCGAAGATCAGAGCTTTTAACGGGCCGTTTTCATCGCCGTCGGGCGCCGGTACTTCTTCGATAATGGCATCTAACACATCGTCGATTCCGATGCCGTTTTTCGCGCTGATTAAAGGTGCGCTTTCCGCATCCAGCCCGATAATGTCTTCAATTTCTTTTTTTACTTCATCGACGCGGGAGGAGGGAAGATCGATTTTATTGAGGATCGGCACCAGTTCCAAGTCCTGATCCAATGCCAAGTACACATTGGCGAGAGTTTGCGCCTCCACCCCTTGGGTTGAATCCACGACGAGCAGCGCCCCTTCACAAGCCGCCAGGGAGCGGGACACTTCGTAATTAAAGTCCACGTGACCCGGCGTGTCGATGAGATTTAAAATATACTCTTCCCCGTCTCGCTCGTGAACCAGGCGAACGGCCTTTAGCTTAATGGTAATACCCCGCTCTTTTTCGAGGGCCATGGAATCGAGAACTTGCGCATTCATTTCCCGTTCCGTCAACATACCCGTCTTTTCGATCAGACGATCGGCCAGGGTACTTTTGCCGTGGTCGATATGGGCAATAATTGAGAAATTGCGAATGTTCTGTTGACGATTGCTCATTCTTCCTCCTTAATCATTTTGTCCGTGAAAAACTGTAAATTTCGAGAAAGGATAATAACGAAGGGCCGCGCGAGAACGAATATGTTTCTTTTCTACGGGCCCGAAATAGCGACTGTCGATGGACATGCCCTCGTTGCGATTATCTCCCATGACGAAAAATTCATCGGGCCCTAAGGTCCATTCATCGCCTTGATAAGTACCTGTTTCGACGCCGGGATGAATATAATCTTCCTCAATGCGCACGCCGTTGACGTAAACCTCTCCCGATCGAATGGCTACCTGATCCCCCGGCGTTCCGATGACGCGCTTCACATACTCCTTACCGGATCCGTCCGGCGCATCGATAATGACAATATCGCCCCGTTCGGGATCTGAAAAATAATTAGGAAAGACCAAACAAATCATGCGCTCGTTTTGATGGAGGGTCGGCTCCATACTTTGTCCGATGACCATCGTTGTATTAAAGACAAAGTGGCGAATCAAAACGGCGAGTACCACGGCGGTAACGACTAATTTTATAACTTCAATCGCCAAGTTCGGCGACTTTTCTTTTGATTTCAAAATTTTTCCCCTTTCTTCGCTTAGCAATTCATTTTACCACAAAAGGGAGTTTCTCACACGCCTCTCGAGAATTCTTGCAAAATCTACAGGTCTGTGATAGAATTCTACAAGTTAAGGTATCCCAAGGGATAAAATCATAATCGGAGGTGAACCATGGCAAATATTAAATCCGCGATTAAACGTATCGGCACGACCAAAAAAGAAACGTTGCGCAACAAATCCGTCAAAACAAATGTTAAGACCACGATCCGCAAATTCGAAACCGCGCTCGATAAAGGCAATCTTGATGAAGCGAGAGAACTTCTCCAAGTCGTCGACAAAACTTTAAAGAATGCTGCGTCGAAGAACGTAATTCACAAAAATGCTGCTTCACGCCGATTAAGCCGTTTAACCAAGAAACTCAATAAAGTTAAATAAATAAAAAAACTGAAAACGCAGGTTTTCAGTTTTTTTATTGCTCTCCTATCATTTGAAGCACTAAAGTTTCCAGCACTTCCCTATCGCTCGCCCCTGTGGATTTCATGGCAAGCTCCGCTTCTAAAAGCAGTTCGTAATGATGCTCGAGGGTTTTCTCGTTATAAAGTCCGCTTTGAGCGGCTATTTTTTTGCCCTCATAAGGCTTGACGCCCATAAATTTAAAAATATCCCCGTCCATGGAATGGGTCTTTTTCATGGTTTTATAAAATAAAAGATTTCGCGTCTGTCTGCCGATCATATAGAGAATCCTCGGCGCCGGCTCTTCCTTGGCGTCGAATTCTTTTAAAAGCCGAATCACATCCCGCGCCCGCTTCTTCGCAATAGCGTCGAGTAAATCGAAGATCGTTTCCGTTTGAAAGGGATCCAGGAACGTATCCACCGCTTCCACAGTGACCTCGTCACCTGAAATACTGGCGATTTGATCTAGCGTCGTTAAAAGAGATTCCAAATCCCCTTCGTAACGGCGATCACCGTAGCCCGAAAGGCGAATAAAATGCTCCAATACGTCGGGCTTAATGCGGCGGTTGATTTTTCCCAAATACGACGCCAAATAAGAGCGTAACGCCCTGCCCGACAACCGTTCCATTTCCATGACCCGCCCCATTTTTTGAAAGCGCGTGTAGAGCTTTTGATTCTTCTTAATGGCCGTATCCGTTTCCATTAAAAGAAGAATCGTGGAATCGGGAATAGAAAAGACCTCTTTCAAAAAAACGTCGAGCTTTTCGTCGCCGCTTAAAAGCCCCGCGTCTTTTACGACCACCATCCGCTTTTCGGACATAAAGGGCAGCGTGTTGGCCTTCGCTAAAATTTCCCCCACATCCTCCGATGCCACATCGTAATTTAAAGCCCGCATCTCGGGGGCAATATACTGTTGTTCTATTTGACGCCGCTTCTGCTCCATACCGTATTTCTCCGGCCCGTGGAGTAAATAGGCGCCGCCGAAATCCATTGGTTCCATATCGTCTTTCTCTCTCTTAAATAAATCGAAATGATCCACGCTGACGCACCTAAGAATATCACGTTCCAAATAAAAAAGATAGCGTCGCCGCTACTTTCCGACGCCTCGTCGTAAACGGACACCTGTATTTTACCCCGGCGAAAAGCCAAGGATATGGCGCCGTCTTTCGTTTGCAAGTAGGGAATGTGGTGTTCTTTTAAGCGATCCAACACTTCTTTGTGCGGGTGGCCGTAGCTGTTTCTCGCGCCGGCGGAAATAAGTGCAAGCTTGGGGTGGACAGCCTCCAGTAATTCCTCGGAGCTCGACGTTTTCGAACCGTGATGCGCCAATTTTAAAACCGTGGACTTCGGATCCAATCCCGTCAACATTTTTTCTTCCGCCGCCGGGAGATCCCCTAAAAATAAAGCGTGGGCACCCTTGGACGAAAGTTCCATCACCATGGAAAGGCTGTTGCCCTCTTTCCCCAGTGACGGATACACTTTGATCGTGCCGCCTTTCATGGGAAATATCCCCTCGATGGAATGAATCTTTCCCACTTCCTCCTCAATTTTTTTACCCATAGCTTTATCTTCTTTACCCGTAGCTACGGGCCCGTAGATCCTATTTATTTTCATGTCCTTTGCTATGGTAAAAATACCGCCTACGTGGTCGATATCGTAGTGGGAAAGAAAAACGCCGTCTAAATGGCGAATATTCCGTCGACGCAAATAAGGCGTAATGTAAAAAGCTGTAGGATCTTTTCCGAAACCACTTCCTCCCGTATCGATTAACGCCTTATAACCCGGAAATTCCACGAGGGCGCAATCTCCTTGGCCGACGTACAATTGATGAATAAGAAGATCATAATCGGGCGCTCTGAAAAAGAAAAGCGACACAGCTGTACTTAAAAGAGTGTAGCCTATTAAAAAATAGCCGCTCTTCTTCGTCAAGAACCTAAAGGGAAAATAAAATCCTATGAGCACCACGGCCATGTAAAAGAATCCGTCGTAGACAGTAAAACTCGGCAAGGGCACGCCGGCGCTGAAATCGGCGAAGAAACCGACGAGCCCGTTGAACAAGGCCATTGCCATTTCAAGGAAAAGAGCAATGATCCCGGCGAGCGGCTGAAACACAAGATGAAACACGCTCAGTGCTACGGCGCTGTAAAGTAACAGAGAGGCCAATGGCAATACGAATACATTGGCGACGATGCTCATAAGGGAAAATTTCCCGTAAAGGCTGCTTAAAAGAGGCACGATGACCAGGGTAATGGTCGCCGACAGCAACATTCCTTCCGCCCACTTCCCCTTGCCCCGGGCCACATACTTTACCTTCGGATAGAGGAATAAAATGGCGAAGACGGAAAGGAAACTGAACAAAAAGCCGTAGTGATAAATATAAAAGGGATTGGCCAGAAGAAAAAGAAGGCCACTAAAGGAAAAGGCGTATGTAGGATCCACAGGCTGTCCCAGAGCCTTCCCCCAATCGGTAAAGAGGAGCGCAAAATAGACCCGCATACCCCCTACGGGAAAGCCCGTTAAAAATAAGTACACGAGCATGGAAAAGTGAATGGCGATCTTTGCCCAAGCGATGGGAAGCGTCAAAAGCTTCGACAATTTTTTCAGCATGACGACCATAAGCCCGATGTGAAGACCGGAAATAGAAAGGATGTGAATAAGGTTCAGTGTATTTAAATCTTGGAACTGATCCCAGTCGGAATCGGTTCCGTAGACCATGGCGGATAATAAATCGGCCTCCCCCTTTGGAAAATAAAACCTCATGGTGTTTCTGCCGTAGCGTTGGAAACTTTCCCGCAAGCCATAAATTCTACTCAAAAGAGAACGGCTTTCTCCCACCTCTTCCCTTATGGGCCGCACAGTATGTTTTATTCTATGGGAAAGTTCGTAGTGAACGCCGTTAAAACCGCCGGGATTTTGAGGCAACTCCGGCTTCAGGATCTTCCCCTTCAAACGAACGCGAGAACCTACCGTCGGCGCTTTTCTCGAAAGGACGCGTACCGTTTTAAAATAAGGTATGGAAAGATCGTAGCTGTTCTCCCTCGATTCCTTTACGATGCCTACGGATTGAAATTCTCCGCCGTGATCTTTCGCGCCGTACATAAAACTTCCCGTTAAAAAACTTGCGAGAGCCAATAAGACGAGGGCGCTTCTGCGAATGTCCGCCTTCCAAAGGACGAGCAGAAAAATAAGCGCACAAAAAGCCACCCCGTAAAAAACGGGGATGCGCCCGGCAAAAAATGCGCCGCTCGCCACCGCGACACTTAAACATAACCACAGTTGATTCATGGGGACCTACTCTCGTAATTTCTTCAGATATGATAAAATAAACTAAACCATCAAAGGAGGCGTTTATGGCCCTATATTTATCGGAACCCTATCGCAAGACGATGAACATTACCGTTCCCGACACCGTAAAAAGCAAAGGCTACCATTATTTTTTATTAGACGATAGTATTGTGGCGCCACCCATCGAAAAATATTCCGTGGGAGATGCCCTTTTCATAAATAAGCAACCGGTCGAATACACCGTCACCGACGACGGCCACATTCAATGCAAAGCGGAAAGCGCCGACAGCGGAGAGGAAAAGGAACTTTCCATCGACTGGCCTCGTCGTCTGCAACATATGCAGAATAACATCGCCCGCATTTTACTTATCGCCGCCGTGGAAAAATTAATCCACTGCAAAATCCTCGACGCTGAAACGGCGGAAGAATGTTTCGTCCTCGTGGACACCGACGATATCGGCTTCATGGCTCTCGAAAAAATAGAGAACTTTGTAAATCATCTTATCGAATCTAATTTACCGATTCAAGACCATTTGAAATCCGTGGACATCGCCACCGTCGGCGAAAGAAAAAGTTACGGCCCCGTCCTGAAACAAACGGGAGAACTGGCACTTTTCGCCGTGAAATCCGTCGAAAAAACAGAAGATGGCCTTAAATTAAATTTCGTCACGGGAAAAGCGGCGCTGGACGATTACCGCAGCCATCGCTACCTTACGAAAAATCTCTCCATGTATTTAAACGTTCACACGACGAAAGAAATTTGGCAAGGCGTTAAAAAACTTCAGGGAAAAATCGACGATCAGAAAAAAGCCATCGACTCTCTGGAAGCGCAACTTGGCTTGGAACAAGTTCAGGAATTTATGGCGAGACGACGATTAGTCGACGGCGTAGGCTATATTTACCTGACCCTGGAAAACATTAATTTTAAAAACTTTAAACACCTTACGGAATCCATTCAGAAAAAACCTAAGACCGTACAAATTTACGGCATACCCAACGGCAGCGACGCACAAATTCACGTCATTCGAAGCGCCGATGTCAATGTGGATTTAAAACAAATCCTCGACGAAATCAATACCGGCGATTTAGACGGCACGGGAAACCTCTATCGCATACAGGCCAATGTGTCCCACGAACGCATGGCCCGCGTCATGGAATCATTCCTCTACCGCATTCAAAAAAACATCGCCGAAGGGAAATAAAAGAAGCCCTCCACCGGTTTTCCGGCGGAAGGCTTTTTTGTTACATTAATTTCGTATCTTCCAATTTTTCTTCGAAAACTTCGTTTAAATGCATTAAGGGCTTTCGAAGGACGAGCCCCAGCAAAAGAGACGCCGCAACATATACTTGCAGGATCATAAGCTCTTTGAAGTAGATATTGCCGTAAAATCCGGCAATAGTTTCCTTCATGGCGTTCATACTGTGAACGAAGGGCAAATAGACGTAGAGATTTCTGAAGAAAGAGGGGGCCACGTCGATGGGAAAAGTCCCGCCGGATCCCGCCACCTGGATGACCATGAGCACGACGCAAATCGCCTTGCCGATATCGCCGAAGGAAATGGTCAAGGTGTAGATCAGGATCGTAAAGACCATTCCTGCGACCCATGAAGCCAGGAGAAAATATCCCGGATGGAGACATTGCACGCCGAGAAAATATAAATTCCCGAGGGTGATGAAGGTGCTCTGAACCAAGGAAATGGCGATAAACAAAGCTAGCCTTCCGAAATAGGTTTCGTGGGGCTTAAATTCGCCGTATTTTTCGATATAAGATTTTGGCGTCGACACATTTATAAGCGCCACTTGTATGACCGCCCCGACCCAAAGGGAAAGAGTGGTGTAAAAAGCCGCCATAGCGGAGCCGTAATTTTCCACCGGGTAGAGGCGATGGGTATTGGTACCCACGGGTCCGGAGAGGAAGCGGCTCAAATCTTTCGTATCCTGTTTTAAGAAATGATTTAATTTTTCTACACCCTTTGAATGTTCGAGGGCCACCGTGCGATCGTATAGATCATCTACTCGTCCCTTGGTGCCGTTTAAAAGGGCGATGGACTCGTCCATGGCGACGGACAGCTTTCCGAGATCTTTTTGTATATCAGCGGAAAGGGCTCGCACCGAATTCACAGAACCCTCCGCATCGCCCCAAAGATCGCCCATGGAGCCGCGAACGGAATCAAAGTCCCTTTCCACCACGTCGAAACGGGCGAGAATGTTCCGGGAAAAATCGCGACGAAGTGATTTTAAATTGGCCACATTCTTGTCTCGATACTCCATAAATTCTCTGCGAGCTTCCCGAACTCTCCCGTCGGATCTTTCGTCTTTTGCGACGACGCGTTTCAGAGAACTTACCATTATTTCTTCATATTCCACGCTTCGGAGGATCTTATCCTCTGCCCTTTCGAGCCCTCTGAGAGGAATGGGGAGCTTTTTATTTAATCGATCGATTTTTTCCCCGATCTCTTTTTTATCCGCTATATCCTTTTCCAGAGCGGCAACCATGGCCTCCCCGTTTGCGCACGTCGCCTCCCTACTCTTTTCTCCTTCACTAAAGAGCTCCTCCACATTTCCGCTCAAGGCATTCATATAGTTCAGATTCTTATCCAGAGCTTTTTCCGCGCTGCGGTTTAAAGACTCCAAGGAACTGCCCATAGTCTGAAGATCTTTTTTGTTTGCCTCCATATTTTTCATGCCGTCTTTTACCGTCTGCGCCGAAAGATCCATAAAGCCTTCGCCGGTTTCCAGTACATCTCCCGATGAGCGAGCCAAGCTTTGGAAGGAACGGAGAGTCGATTCCTGCACAGCCAAGGCATCGGAACATTTCTTCAGCTGCTCCTGAAGGGCCTGCCACATTTCCTCGCCACCTATACTTTTCGTCTCGTCGGACAGAGCCATAAGGCTTTCGAAGGATGTAGCGTATAACGTTTCGGTAAAGACATTCCGCACCGTTTCCGTTACGGCGCCGGCGCCCTTCCCCGTCACCTTCGGAGCGATGGCATTTTTCTTTTCATTGACATAATAGTGAAGTGAGGGCGCTTCCGCTTCGGATGTGGTGAACGAAAACATCTTTTCGCTGAAATCCGGCGGAATGACGATGGCAGCGTAATACTTTCCGCTCCTCACACCCTCTATAGCATCGTCCCGATCCGTAAAGATCCAGTCCATTTGCTCGTTGACGCCGAGGTTTAATTTAATTTTATCGCCGATAGTGATGTGGGCTTTAATTAAAGAAGGGGTGTAGCCCTCGTCGTCATTTACGACAGCGATGCGAATCCCCTTCGTTTCCTCGTAAGGATCCCATGAGGCGGCGATATTGAACCAGGCGTAAAGGCAGGGAATTAAACTGATTCCCAGAATAACCACCAACACAATACTATTGGATTTGATCCTGGAAAAATCTTCTTTAACGTGATTCCAAATCATTTTCATGATCGTTCCTTCTAATGTGATTCAGCAGTTCCTCTTCGGAAAGGTTCATGAGTTTTTTCTCGTTTTCGTAGCGATCGTATCGAAGCTCCAGCCAAATAAGATAAGTGGCGAAGGCAATAATGGATATTACCCACGTGACCAAATAGCGAATCTTCGTCTCCATATTAAATAACAAAATCAAACAGATGGAGGGTATAACAAAGAGCGCCACGAAAGCATAATATTTTCGTTTTTTATAGGTTTCAAAGAAATGCTCCTGTTTGTTTCGAATGTTCGTAAGCTTCTTTTCATCCCCTCGAAGAATTGTCACTACCAGATCTCCGTCAGTCGTTTCTTCGTCGTGGGGATAATCGGCGTGAATCAGTTCACTTTCCGCCAGTCGCCCGTCGAAGGTGCGGCTCAAGCTGCTCAGTATTTTCGGTCCGTATAGGCCCAGCAAAAAGGACAAGGGGATGTAACTGATTAAAATCAGCCAATCCTTCGCGAAATGAGGCCAATAGATCCCCATCATGGTTTCCCGCAAACCGTCGATTCCGTAGTGAAACGGCAAGAAGGGATAAATAGATTGGAAAAAGGGCGCCATCATTTCGATGGGATAGGTTCCCGATGCACCGGGAATTTGCAAGATCAAGACGATAACCGCTATGGCCTTGCCGATGTTTCTAAAAGTCCCCGTCAGAGAAAAAATAATAGATACATAGGCGAGGGATGAAAGGAGAGCCGTCGCCACGAAAAGTACAGGGTTTTCGCACTGCACTTTTAAGATCGCGAGATCCCCCACACTTACGATAAAAGCTTGCACGAGGCCCAATAGAGCGAAAAGTTTAAAGCGTCCCATATAGCCTTCTGCAAAGGTGAATTCGGGAATTTCCTCGTCTCGATCCACGTCGATTTTTAAAATGGAAATTAAAATCATGCCGCCGACCCAAAGAGCGAGATTAGTGAAAAACGGCGTCATGGCGCTACCGTAATTGTCGCTCTTATAAATGGCGTGTTCCTCCATGTGTACGGGCTCGCCCATAAAGGCGGAGAACTTTTCGGAATCCATGGCCGGGATCCCCTCTATTTTTTTATAAAGAGGGCCCCGGGCTAATTGGGAAAGATCGACGCGAAGAGTTTCCACGGTGTTTTCCGCCCGTTCCAAGCTGGTAAGGCTCGTGTCGATGGTCTTCCGAGAGTCGTCGATTAAAGAATCCATCTCTCCCAATACCTTGTCGAACTCGTCGAGGAGCAAGGGCATGGTGGAAAGTGTGGACGAAAAGCGGCCGTGTACCTGATTTAATAAATCCATATTTTGCATAAGCATAGGCGGTACGGCAGTGCGAAATTCATCCCGCGTCTTCCGGTGATTCTTCGACGATTCGTCTAAGAGATCGCTCATTTGATCGTAGCTTTTCTCCAAAGCATTTAATGAATTTTCGACCGTCTTACGTTGCGACTCGAGAGTGGAAAGGATTTTACCGTTGCGCTCGTGAATATTTCGCCACTGACCCGAGAGGTTTAAAGGCTTCATCTCCTCGGGAACGGGATCGATGGATTCAAACTCCCTTAAAATCTCGCCGCTCAATGTGTTGACGCGCTGAAATCCGCGGAGGGCCGCATCACTTTCCCGCCCCGCCAAGCTTAAGTCCTTGTCGAGAGATTCGTATTTCTTCCCGGAGTAATTTCCCGCGAGTACATTCATTCGCTCCATATCGTTCATTAAATCGTCGTAGGCGCGAATGATTTTTTCACTCTCTCGGCGGGTCTCGTCGAGAAGGGCCTTGGAGTCGGCGAGGGTCAGCTGCCCTTTTTTTACGACCCCCTTCATGGAACCCACCTGCCGGCGCACATCTTTCGTCAGCCCCTCCATACGCACCAGTTTGTCGTCCATAGTCTTTAAATTTTCGTGATAGGATAGCAGATTGTTCTCCACATCCATTAAAGAATTCAGGGCGTCTTGTCGCTTCTCCCCTTCAATCTCCACTAATTTGCCGGAGCCTTTTTTTAATTCCTCGGCCAAAACCTCCGATGTCATGGCCACAAACTTGCTGTTGATCTGCGTTTCCAAAGCGTCCAAACCGCTGGAAGTAATCTTCGGGGCGATGGCGTTCAGCTTTTCGTTGACATAATAATCGAGCTTCGGAAAGCGAATCTCCTCGCCCTTTATTATAGAGACGAAAGATTCGGAAAAGTCTTCGGGAATGAAGATGGCGGCATAAAAGTCGCCCCGCTTTAAGCCAGCCATAGCTTCTCTTTGATCCACAAAAGTCCAACCTAGCTGATCGTTCTGTTTTAAATTTTTTATAATGTCATCGCCTACAAAAATGTCTCGTCCGTCGAATGTTGTCGGGCGATCTAAATTCGTCACAGCGATTTTGACCCCTTGTAAATT
>QWBY01001151.1_pt1 | contig 16605 bp, 27 predicted proteins | sample 1972471 | NCBI WGS metagenome assembly QWBY01 (sample SAMN09866722, study PRJNA288562) | Human gut metagenome isolate term6_stool, whole genome shotgun sequencing... | reverse complement strand
CCAATAATTTACCATTTACCAGACATCAGGAAAATGGTTCAAAACTGAACAGAAATGAATGAATTAGAACAAGATAAAAGATATGTTTTTGGAGATATGATTATAGTAGCCAGTATTGACGCAAATTCTAATCCTATCTTAAAAATTAGCACAGATGCTGGGAATGTGGTTGTAATGCCATCATCCGATAATAAGATTATTGTAAAATCAACTACGAATAAATAAAAAATTAGAAGGAGGTAATTATGGGATCATTTATAGCCCAACAGCCAAACGGCTTATATTGTAGGCTTAGTACAATTGTTGATACAGTCACGCACTACAATATGACAAAAGATGATTACATAGAAGTATGCAAAGACCGATTAGGGAAGAAACGTGGAGAAGAAGAGGCTAATGATATTTTAAAAAACTATCTGCACCCTTTTAACGATGTTCTTGAGCGATTCATTCCTAATAATGATTCGGTTGAAGAGTTTAATATCCGCTTGAAAGAAATGGGATATATGGATGAGTTTAAGTTTAATGGATAATCCTCAAAACGGAACAGATTATGAATGAAGTTAGAAAGCTATATAACGATGATGGATGCGTTCTTAAAGAGGCATCTAGGAATGACTATGAATCATGGAGTTCAGCAAGAACACTTGGTCCTATGGAAAGAAGGAAAGAATACAGAAACCTATGTTATAATTTTGAATATGAGCTGGGAACTAATATCCCTCACTGTGCAAAGAAAGGTGTATGTGATGAGGATTGCGAATACATGAGAAATTTCAAAGGATAGGATATGAAACAGACATTGGAAGAAGCAGCAATAGAAAGCTGCGTGATAGATAGAAGCATATACAATGACGAGTATCAGCCGTATTACTTGGATGGCTTTAAGGACGGTGCAGAATGGTATCAAATGGAGCGATTGTTAGTGGCTATATCGTTGTTTCATCCGGGAGATCGCCATACGTTGCGACAGACGGAGGATTTGAATTTGAGGATTGGAACGACTACGAATGTGACATGTGGATGCCCATCCCGTCTTTCGATGAAATATTAGAAGCGAATACTTGAACGGATTAAAGAGAAAGGAGATTGAGATATGAAATTAAGACAAGCAAAAAAGATAATGAAGAATATCCGTAGAAATGCACGCATGGAGTATTTATACGGATTAGGACGCTCGATGAAGGCAAATGCTATTTGCGTTAGACACTATGGTAGAGTGGACAAATTTACAAAGCTAATCAATCAAATAGGAGGTAAAGACCCTCTATTAGCAATTGAATTAATTAGACAATATGGAAGTAAAGAACGGAATAATAATAGATGGTGTGCTGTATGAACCATCAGAAGGATTTTGTAATGAATGTTCCTTATCCCGGGAATGCTATAATCTTTTAGATGATACCTATTGTTCCATATTAGATTTGGGGATAGGTCAGTGTTTTATCAGTCGTGGCAAAGTAACGGATATTAAAACAGAGGAGGAAAAGAAATGAAACAGGTATTATCAATCGAGCAGATGAAGCACTTGAAGGAGCTTGGGTTGGATACAAGCGATGCAAGCATGTGTTTCGAGTGGAATGAATCAGATTCAGACAACATGGTTGTAACCTCTATGGATGCTGATACGAATTACGACTTTTATCATGTAACTTACACCTTGCAGGATATTATCAATAAATTACCTTGTTTTATTGGCGATGAAGTGCTTACCATCCAGAAACTTGCAGATAGCTATACATGCTTGTATATGAATCCTTATACTAGGTCTTTCATAAATATCACAGAAGGTAAAGAACTTATTGATGCAGCCTATGATATGCTGTGTTGGTGCATTAAAACGGATATGTTAAAGTTGTAATGGAGGAAAAGTAAATGGATATAGTACCTATTGTAACAAAAGATGATCTTTCTAAAGAACAGATAGAGTATCTACAAAAACAACAAACAGAATATAAATTGATTAAAAAAGTTAAGAGAAATCCAGGGCATATCTTATTCTCTTTTAACGTTAAGACAGGGGAGATAAAGAGAGCCTCTATTATACATAATGTTTCTATTGGTCTGAATGGGCTTCCTATAACTAGGGCTGAAACGGTCATAGAACCTAATTGCTACTATGAACAAGCCTTAAATGAAAAGAATTTTAGAAAGAAATTGAAGAAATCAGGATTATTAAAAAACGAATAATTATGGGATTTACAACACCGTGTTTTATACGTAAAAACACACAGGAACTTCGGAAGAAGTTAATAGAGCTTGGTTACAAATCATCAAGAGTTATAGATGATAATGAAGAGTTATGTTTAGCAACAGGTTTAAATAAATATACCCACATTACGAATGAGATGTTTGATTCAAAAGATCCGCATATAACTTGGAATTGTGCTGGTAGAATTGATTGTGGAACCAATGAAGAGCTTTTCCTAGCTATAGCCGCATTTAGGGATGATATAGATAAGAACCAGTGGTTTACTGATGGTGACTTATGGTTTAAATGTGGTGATGAAGTGTGTAATGAAACTATTGAGTATTATCTTAATGAATACGGTAGAAAAATTCACAAGGCTACTGTAGACGAACTGATTGAATATTTTAAAACAAAGGAGGAATGATGAAAGCAAAGTATTTTAAAAAGATAAGAAACCAAGTGAAGTGGTATAAGGTATCATACAGAGATAATTTATTTTTTAGTTTTAGCGATGAGAAAGAGATATTGGCTAAATCTCCTGAAAATGCTTGTGTCAGATACCATAAACGTACTGGATGTTTTGTTAACAAATATAATCCTAACCATATCACACAACATAGCGAATGTCTTTCAAGGTTCAAAGTATGTATAGGTAAGAAAGTAATGTATTTCGATTAAATATGAAAGCAAGAATAAAAAGAAAAATACAAAAACGACCATTTTTATATAATGTAGGACAAGTTTTTAAGGCTTGTGATTGGCTTACTAGTATTCAGCGTGGAAATATAGTTTGGCGTAGGTATCGTTCATTTGGTACTATTATTAAATCAGAATATTAAATATGAAAGCAAGAGTAAAATCAACAGGGGTTTTGGTAGATGTAATTCCGAAAACAAATACCAATGCGTTACATAGTGGAGATAACCTATATGTATGTGATAATATGGTATTCAGAGAGTGTGAACTTGACTTTTTAAATCTTGGAAATTCAGCTATTGATTGGGAACAACGTAGGTACGAATTGGCGAAAGACATTCTTAAAGCTGTTATAGAAAACGATAATGGTATTAATTCTGAGGTAGCCGCTAAATATTCGTTGAATTGCGTTGATGCCTTGATTAAAAGGTTAAAGGAAGGTAACAATGGATGATTTGACAAAAATATTATTTTCAGTAGTTCTTATAATGCTATTCATTCAAATGGGATTGACTATAGCATACAATTGGGATGAAGAATCTATGAGGAATAAGAGGCTGGAAAAGATTGTAACAAGATTTGGTGCTCTTACATTGGGTGCGATTGGCGTCTCTGTACTTATTTGGTTGATAACATTTATATGGAGTGATTAATTTATCGGAGGAAAACTATGACCGAAGAATTTGTAACATTAGAAACGGCGAAGCTGCTGAAAGAGAAAGGCTTTAATGAGTATTGCAAATATGTCATTAACGATAAAGGCTTGATGATGGAAACCATATTCCGAACTAGCAAGGACTTACCTAAAGCATTCTACTCTCGTCCAATGCAATCCATCGCCCAGAAGTGGCTGCGTGAAACCAAAAACATGCATATTTGCATATATAATACTGCGTCTGGATATTCTTACGAAATAAGCAAGGCTGATAACGGAACTAGTATTTTTCTCCTTCCTAAAGGACCTAATGATGGTGGTAAATGGGATACTTACGAAGAAGCACTTGAAGCCGGATTACAGAAAGCATTAAAACTTATATGATTATGGAAAATATTAATTTAAACGAACTACGGGATCGTGCTTATAAGACCGCTTGCGAACACGGTTTCCATGATAAGGAGCTGAGTAAAGAACACTGCCTTTGCCTTGTCATTTCTGAGCTTATGAAAACTGTGGAAGCGGACCGAAAAGGGAAACATGCCGACAGGGAATCTTTCAAGTCTTCTTATGAGGATGAAGAACCGCACGATAATGTCAATTTCAAGTATTGTTTTGAAAAATATATCAAAGATACGATTTCAGACGAACTGAGCGATGCGGTTATACGCTTGCTTGACTTGTGCGGAATGTGTAAGATAGATTTAGAGAATGACTGCTTAGACAATGAAGTGCTTGAAGAATATTCGCGTATATTCATTGGAAAAACATTCACAGAGGCCATTTTTAATATTACTAAAAATCTTATTGATAGAAATATAGTTTTCTCATTCATTAAAATTTTCGGGCTTGCCAAGCATCTTGGAATAGATTTGCTATGGCATATCGAACAGAAGATGCGATACAATGAATTAAGACCTATGTTGAACGGAAAAAGATATTGATTATGCCACTGTTTATTTGTAGCAAATGTGGTTGTGTTGAGAATACAGCCACATCGGATTATTGGCCTGTTGTACATAAAATCTTTCCCATAGAGTATGATGCAAGCATAAAGGAGTTTGAAGGAAAACCATTGTGCTCGGAGTGTGGGAGATTGATATTTGACAGTAAAGGGGAAAATCCGCGTATGATACCGGGGAAGTGGCATGGGAAATTTCCCAAAAGACAAGCCACTGATTCTGAAAAGAGAATGGTAGATAGAAATGGTAGGTTTTAAAAAGAGAAAGGGATGCCTGCAACATCCCTTGAAAGCTACATCAACGAGCTTAAATAATTGATTGACGATGTATATCGGAAAGCGAAAGGTGGAAAAAAGAAAGTTAATCCTATGAATGAGCTTAAACTTGAATTTTAGCAATGAATTTAGGGTACTTTTAGGGTACATGAATTAAATGGTATGTTTTTTTGTTTTATTCATATTTTTCGTAACTTTGAATTGTAATGATCCCGTGTAAAGGAGCGCGGTACGTTCTTCGGACGAAAAGACTTTTATGAAAAAGAAACTTGTAATAAATAGAGAAAAATTTTGCCACTATTATATAGAAACGGGTAACGCATCAGAGGCGTATCGGAAAGCTTATCCGTGCAGTGTGAATTGGAAGGACGGAACTGTGCGCAAACGTGCGTTTGACCTTCTTAAAAATTCAGATGTGGCCTCCCGGTTGAATGAGCTTCAGGTTGAGGCTTGCGAGAGGTTTGATATGAAGAAGGATGATGTGCTTCGCTTTCTTGCAAGCGTGGTGAATGTTGATCCGATAGATCTGCTGTCCTCTGGTAAAGATACATATATGGTAAAGTCTGTTGAGAATATTCCGAAATCCGTCCGTCTATGCATACAGTCAATTAAGAACACTCAATATGGAGTGGAGATACGGCTATACAGCAAGATAGCCGCCATTACACAGATAAGCAAGATGCTTGGATGGGATGCTCCGGTAAAAAGTGATGTCAGTACTAATGTGCGCATGATAATTGGGGACGAGTGATGATAGAGATGGTATTCTCACATAAGTTGTTCAATCCTCTGTTTTGGCATATCCGTAAGGCTATGCATGACAAGAATATCAGGTACATTATAAACAGAGGTGGTTCTTCATCGGGAAAATCTGTATCTACGACACAGGCTGTGTTGTTGTCTGTATTTTCTTGCGAAGGTTCGGCTCTTGTTGTAAGAAAAGTGGGAGCTAGTCTGAGGAATACAGTGTATGAAGAGTTTAAGACCCAACTAAAGGCTCTTCAACTGAGTCAGTTCTTTGTGCCTAAGGAAAATAATATAACTTGTGTAAATGGTTGTAAAATTGACTTTACAGGGCTTGATGATCCTGAAAAAATAAAGTCTATCACTGGATATCGTTGGATAGTGATGGAAGAAGCAACCGAGTTCGAATATGAAGATTTTACTCAGATACGTTTCCGTCTTAGAGGTAAGGAAGGGTTGCAGATAATATGCAATTTTAATCCTGTATCTGAGGATTCATGGATTAAAACGAAAATTCTTGATACTTATGAATGGGACGATCTTCCAAATGAACTATATGGCGAAGTGAAAAATCCTCTTACTAAAAGTTCTTTGCCAAAGGCATACAGCACAATATTAGGGAAACGGGGTTGCAAACCTAGAATGATCGCCAATGAACGTACAGGAAAGCTGGAAAAGTACCCATCGGATACAATAGAACTGCATTCGTCTTATAAAAATAATTTTTGGGTGGTTGGTTCTCCGGACGGTAAATATGGATATTATGACAGGCAGACAATATCCAATTATCAATGGTACAAGGAACATGATTACAACTATTACCGGGTATATGCGCTGGGTGAATGGGGTAGTATTAAGACGGGGGGTGAGTTTCTATATGCTTTCGATTCTAATAGGCATATTAAAACAACACGATATATCAAGGGACTTCCTGTGCATATTTCTATTGATAACAATGTTCTTCCCTATATTTCGATTTGTTTTTATCAAGTGGACGGAAGTCATATAAGGCAGTTTAATGAGATATGTGCCGGTGATCCCTTTAACACAGTAACGCATGCATCTCGGATGGCTGTTGATTATCTGCGGTCAATCAGATACAATGATATGCTGTATTTATATGGTGACGCTTCAACAAGGAATGGGAATACTATAGATGATGAAAAGAGGTCATTCCTTGACAAGTTCGTAGAAGGGCTGGAAGGTACTTACCATGTCGAAGAAAGGATACCATATTCTAATCCGTCCGTGCCCATGTCTGGTGAGTTTGTCAATTACATGCTTGATGGTGGTTCCGGAATGTGTTTTTCAGTAGATGACGGATGTAAGAATTCAGTTGTTGATTATAATAATGCCAAGAAGGATGTTAACGGTGGAATGTTGAAGACGAGAGTTAAGGATAAGGTTACGGGGCAGTCTTATGAGAAGTACGGGCACATTTGCGACTGCTTACGTTATATTACCGTATGGGTGTTTAAGGATGAATATACTCGTTTCTCCTTAAAAAGAAAACGAAGTAAAATTAAGCAGGAAAATAAAGATATGAGATATTATGATATATCTAAAAATATTCAGGGGACAAGACTTGTATATGTTCTTCCCGAATATGCCGGAAAGTTTATTATGGTTTCATGTTATGTAAATGAGCGAATATATATCGATAATGTGACATATATAAGTTCATTTGATGAAAATGTTCTTCTGTCATTTTTAAAAGGGATATCTCCTGCGGAGATCTTGTTTGAAAGTGAAAAAAATTATTTTCCTATAGCACGGGGCTTAAGGGATAGATATGATGTCAGAATCATACATAAAAATATGGGAGCAGACGCTAGGATATCTGCTTTTTTGGATTTTATCAAAAATAATGTGATGTTCCGTTCAGACTATGACAAGATACCGCAATACAATGAGTTTATGGATGGAGTATTGGACTATAATGGTTCAGATGATTGCGCTGCAATTTATTCTGTAGCAGCACTGTCTTATTACGTATCGAAAAAATATAATATATAATTGGTATATTTTTAAGATATATCAAAACTTTGGCAAAAAAATATCGGATGTTGTACAAAAAATGTTGGTCTTTTTTTAATATGGGTATTTTTAGGGTATATAAATTGGAAGTTTATTATTTTAATTTATATTAAACGAAAATAATATTTGAATCACTTGTTAATTAATAAATTAATTTGTTCCTTTGTAACAAACAATTGCCTTCATGGTGTGAAGTTGCACCATACCCACTTTTAGAACGTGATCACTGTGGAGGCAATTGCTGTATTATAACGGCGGTTGCCTTTATTGTTGTATATGAGACACTGGTTTAAGATACCTTCTTTAAAGAAGTCAAATAAGGATATGTATGATGAAGCCACCTATCATGGTAAGGATGATGGGGGTAATTTTATTTATGTACCTAAATGGGTAGAGAGCCTGTTTCCTGACAATAAAGGAAATATAGATTACGATATGTCTACTGTTGAGGGGAAAGCAAGAGCCTTGCATGAATGTTGGCCGTTTGCAATGGTTCTAGATCATTGCGGAAGAATGATTCAGAACGGAAGATATTACGTGACAGATATGAACGGGAATGAAAAGAGGAGTTTTAAAGATATTGTGACTCTCTTAAATCGTCCAAATATAATACAGAGTGGGCGTTCCTTTATAAAACAGGTTGAGATATCCTTAAAATGTTTCGGATTTTGCCCTATTTATACATTGAGAGCTTTAAAATCCGACCTGCCTAAATCCATGATGGTAATACCTCCCGAATTATTTTATATGGAATCATCCGGTAAAGACCCATTTACTCAGACAGAACTTTCTTCAATTGCTAAAAGGGTATATATACGTTGGGGAGATGTAAATATAGAGCTTGGGGATGAGGAATATTTTGTCATATACGATTCAATAATGGATATTCCAAGCAATAATGGAGGGAAAATTGCCTTCCATTCCCCTGTAGACGCATTATCTTCGCATACGCGAAACTATATGGCTCAACTGATAGGGAGAGGAAATCTTATAGTTAATGGGGGTCCAAAAGGGATATTGTACGGGGATGATACGACTGATGTAGGGAATGCCGCCATTACTCCGTCTGAATCCCAAAAATTGCAGAATGATTTTAAAAGGAAATATGGCATAGTGCATAAGTTGTATGAAATCATGGTGACTCCTAAGAAACTGGGATGGATTACATTAGGATCAAATACGGAACAATTGAAGCTTCATGAGGAAGATAAGGCGTGTTTGGAGGCGATAGCTCAGACCATAGGTTTTGACGCCAATCTGATTATACAAGGAAGTACTTATGATAACTCTTCTCAGGCAAAGAAAGCGGCATATCAGGATCTTATTATTCCTGACAGTGAATGTATAACAGAGGCTTTGACTAATGCTATATGTAAGGACAGAGCAATAATCAAAATGGACTTTACTCATGTCGCTTGTCTTCAAAAGGACATGAAAGAGTTGGCGGATGCCTTGTCTACAGCCTCTAATGCTATAGCTTCATTGTATAACAACCGGCTGATTACTTTTGAGGAGGCAAGAACTGAGATGTCTAATTTTACAGATATTGATCCGGATAACCCAAAAGGGGAATTTAAAATAGAAATAAATAATGATGGAGACAAGCAAATACAAGGACAGGCTGGGAAAGCAGTATAAATCCTTATCTTTTTATGCAAAGGAGATACAATATGATTCTGGCAGCAGAACTATCAGTGGTTATGCCGCAATTTTCAATAACATTGATAAGTTCGGCGATATGCTCTTGAAAGGATGTTTCTCAAAAAGTATACAGGAGAGAGGTCCGGAAAGTTCTGCTAATGATAAGATTATCATGTTGTGGATGCATGACATGCATGAACCTATAGGACGCATTACGCTTCTGCAAGAAGATGAGAAAGGGCTTTACTTTGAAGCGTCTATTGATGATGTGGAAAGAGGGAATCAAGCGTTGAAACAGCTTGAAAGTGGAACTTTGAACCAGTTCTCTATAGGTTATAGTTATGTATGGGAAAAATGTGAATATGATAGGGAACGTGACTGTTTGGTTGTAAAGGAAGTCATTCTATATGAGATATCCGTAGTGTCCATAGGATGTAACGGGGAAACTGAATATCTTGGTCTGAAATCGGCAGAAGAATATGAAAGTGCGTTGGAATCACTTCCGGTTGAAATAAGTGATGTATGTAAAGGACTTCCAATAAGGAAGAGAGAGGAAGTTCAAACGTTAATAAGAAAAGCGATGTCACTCGCTCGATACAAGCCGGCAGGCAAGCCACTTGATGAAGAGGGAGCCGATAAAAAAATAAAAATATTTACAAAACCTTTAAAACTTAAAGAAGTATGAAATTTGACTTTTTAAGCAAAATTGATTTGTCGGGAATGGATGAGGTTTCCGTGAAGTCATTACAGGCGTTGCAGGACGCAATAAACGCTACTGTAGGTGATTTCATGAACGATACTATCGACAAAAAAACTTTTGAGGATAAATTAAATGAGGTTACTCAAAAGATGGACTCCGAAAAGGAATTGGAAACAGTGCGTAAGGAACTTGGTGAGATGAAAGAGATAATTGTTCGCATGAAGGGTGCAATGCATAAGAATGAAGATGGGGAAACGGTTTTCAAATCTGTAGACCAGCAGATTGAAGAGCAATTGAAGGATTTCATTACTGTAGGCAAACATGGAGAGAAATCCGTGGACTTGAAAACAGCTTGTAAGCAGTCTCCTGGATTCAAGAAAAGCCTTACACTTGTTATGAGCAAAAAGGATGTTGATCCCTTGAAGAGTACAGGTGTGGCACCACATTATAACATGACAATTGATAGTCAGTTATCTGTTGATCCGCGTTCTCAGACTGTAATCCGTAAATTTGCCAATGTGGCAGCAATATCTACACGATCATTAACTTATGCGGAGTTCAATCCGGGTGAAGAAGAAGCCGAATGGGTTCCAGAAGGCGGTCTTAAGCCTATGATGAGCGGTACATTGTCAGAAGTTACTATCAATGCTGGCAAAGTGGCTCTTGGCACAAAAGTAACCGAAGAAACATTATCTGATTTGCCTCAGTTGGTTGCGGAGGTTAGGGCTGAGATTATCAATCGTATTGGTTTGAAAGAAGAAGAAGGTATTCTGTCTGGTACTGGTTCTGGTGGTCAGATTAAAGGGATTGGGAGTGATATACCTACATTCTCCTTGACAACTCTGAAAGTAGATAAGCCCAACACTTATGATGTTATTGTTGGTATGTATACACAGATTGTGTCAATGTCCAATATGGCTTATCGCCCAAACCTTGTGCTCATGCATCCTCTTGACTATGCACAAATGCAGTTGACTAAGGATGTTAATGGGCAATATCTTCGTCCTTTCCGTATTGGTGATGAACTGATTCAAGGTCTGAGAGTGGAAACCAGCACTGCGATCAAACAAGGTGATATTTGGGTTGGAGATTTTAACTATCTTAACATCCGTGATGTATGGGTCCTTACCATTACACTTGGGTGGGAAAATGATGATTTCACTAAAAATATGGTGACTATCCTTGGTGAGAAACGATTGATGGTTTATATCAAAAAACAATATAAAACAGCTTTTGTCAAGGATAAGATTGCAACCGTTATTGAAGCTATAACCCCCGTCGCTGTCGGCGGATAAATTTATATATGCTATGAAGGTAAATTTGACTAAAACTTATGAGGTTGAGTTCGCAAAGGACGGAGCTTCTTATAAAAAAGGTGATAAGGTAAGTGTTAATATGTTACTTGCAGCTAAGTTCTTCCAAGATGGGCGTGTTGCCACCGTTCCTACGGAATTGATAGAGGACGCTAAGAAAATCGGTGCTGAAGACTTGTTCAATAAAAAGAAGAACCTCAAAGATATTGTGTAATGTTAGTGGATTATACTTTTTTTCAAGGAGGTATTCTTGATATTGAGGGTGCTGTATTGAATATACATACTCCCTCTGAGACTAATAAGGCGATAGTTGACAGCCTTCAAGGCTTTGTAATGCAATATGAGTCGGAATATCTGGGAAAACTCCTTGGAGAGAAGTTGTATGAGGAATTCTCATCATATATTGCCAACGAAGGGAAAACGAAGGAAAAAAGATGGGATGATCTTATAGCGCGTCTTGTCGTGAGATATAGTGATGGTGATAGTGAGGTTTCCAAATCCCCTATTGCCAACTATATATATTTTCATTATTTGAGACATAATCATGCACAGGCAACTATTACAGGTGTGAAGGCTGACGAAGATGACGGCCGTCTTGTAAGTCCAGAAAGGAAAATGATATTCGCATGGAATGACATGGTAAGAATGAATATCAGACTTGTGAGGTGGCTTAAATCAAATAAAGCGGACTATCCGGATATCGCCACCGATTTCGAATTGTTGGAAACAATTAATTCTCTTGGAATATGATAATCGATATAATATCAGATGTATGTGCTTCCTTGTCAAAAAGAATGGATCAACAGATAAATTACATATATGGTGACAGTTCTTATATAAGGGAAACACTTCTTCTTCTTGGGAAAAGCAGGGTGACAGCATTGGGAAAATTCCCAATGATAGGGCTGTATGTTCCCTTAGACGAGGAAAGGGATAGTGAGGATTATTTTTGTAAGGCATCTGTAAACATAATAATCGCTACCAATACATTGGAAAAGTATACAAACAGTTTGTGAATCAGAAGCAGGAGATAATAGAAATGTATTCTCTCCCTTATAAAACATTTGATTTTGTTTTCGGGACAAGTTGTGGCGTTCCGTATTATATAGCGGAGTTTATAAATAAGGTACTTTGCCTTTCTCATGTCAGCATAAACGGTAATTTGTTTGTACGGGAAGGGGATTCTGTCCCGGAAAAGATTGATACAATAGGTAAGAAACAGATGTTTATATATAAAGTGACTTTACGCCCTAGACAAAATGATATCGCCGGGATCGGAGGCAAAACTGAGATTACAACTTCATCTTCAGGCATCGCGTTTTTACTAACTAATCCCGAAGAGGACGATGTGTTGAAATATAAGAAGGCGAAAGCTGCTTTTGTTAATGAAAATTACGTGTAATCATGGCTAGAAATCATCCTATAAAGATATTGTGGTACGGTTCGGAAACGGATGATGAAGGAAATCCGATTATACCGAAAATATCCCCGTCATTTGAAAAGCGACTGGAAGGGTTGAATGAGGGGGAGATATACATACATAATGATGATAATAATCCTTCTATTTACATAAGAACCAATAAAGACAGGGTTGTTGCCATATCGGGAGGTGCAAATATAGAGGAACTTTCCAAATACTTTCTTCGTAAAGATAAGGAAGACACTGCCAACGGTCTTATCACTTTCTTAAAGGGTTTACTTATAGGTAAAAACGGTAGTGGAATTACTGTGCTTGAAAACGGTATGTCACAGGCTGTTGTTGATTATCTGTATGTCAAGGTCAAAGCCGTTTTTGACGAGCTTGAAGTAAAGAAGAAGACGTATGTAGGTGGCGAGCAGGTGATTTCCCATGCAGGTATGAAATGCAACCGTGTGGATGAGTTGGATGATGTCTATCGTTGTTATTTCAAAGAAGAGGAAGATGGAATTGAGATAGAGAACCAGTTTACTCCGGGATCTCTTGCCATAGCTCAGGAGTGCAATATCAAGACAGGCGTTTCTCATCATGTCGGCAACCGCTATTATTGGCGGTTGGTCACAGCAGTAGGTGAGAACTATATAGACTTGTCCAAGACCGTATGTGATCCTAATGTCGAGAACGATGTTCCGGTGGCAGGTGATGATATCGTGGGATTAGGCCATAAGACCGATATCACCCGACAGGCGGCGATAATTCTCTCTTCAGTGAACGAAGTTTCTCCGTCCATCATCATGTATCAGGGTATTAATGATTTTACCTTGACCGGGAAAGATGTCATTTCTTTTGATTTTGACAAATCTACCGGCAAAGCCCGGATGAAGGTGTACGGAGATGCATACATTGGTGATAAGGACCGGACCACTTACATGGAATACACTCAGGATAAAGGTGTTGATATCAAGGGTATGTTCCACATCGAAAAAGGCTCCACCGGATGGAAGAATATGGAAGGCTTGCCGGATGAGATACAGGCGGCCGCAGATCTTGCCCAAGAGGCCAAGGATGCGATAGATAATGCGGCTGTCGGAAGTGTCAATCTGTTGCGCAATTCCGGATTTACGGGAGATTATGAGACAGAGGACCTGTCTGCCGCTACCGAGCTATCGGCGGATACCGAACTTTTTAGCAAGCAATTGGAATATTGGACGGGTGTGGCTACCGTATCTGCGGACAGTGATGCCGGCTCCGGGTACTCTGCCGCAATCGGTAGTTTGTCCCAGTCCGTATCATTGATTAAAGGAGAAAGTTATGTTATCAGTTATAAAGCAAAGGGTACGTCTGTGTCTGTTTCGTGCGGTTCTTTCAGTGTTTCTCAACCTCTCACATCCTCTTATCAGAGATATACCCATAAGATCACCTTCAATGGCAGTGGTATATTTCTTGTCAGTGGTACCGCAACCGTTTGTGACCTTCAGTTAGAGCGTGGAACCATCGCTACTGACTGGAAGCCTTCAATTCTTGACAATGACAAGGCAACAGCCGGTTTCCAGTCAATCAATTATATCGCCAGTGCGATCAAGGATGGTTCTGTGGATATCCTTGGCGGTTTGATCCTTGCCAATATGATCCAACTGGGCAACTACAAGGATGGTAAGATGCAAAAGGTCACAGCCGGAGTTAGCGGCATATACAATGACGATGATGATGTGGCGTTTTGGGCAGGAGGAAAACTTGAACAGGCGATTCTGACTGTAATGAGGTTCCGTAATGATCCTAATTACCAGCCCACGGATGCGGAATGGGCGAACATGGCGAACTTTGTTGCGACTCATGGCGGTGATGTGTTCTTAAGAGGATATATCTATGCTTTGGGCGGATATTTCCGGGGAAAGGTTGAAATAGCCAATGGTAAGATACTGTTGAATGAGGATGGTTCCGGGCAGCTTGCCAATGGGAACATTAAATGGGATGCTGACGGAAATCCTGAATTTGTCGGGAAAGTGAAGGTTTCCTCACCGTCAGGTTATGAGATAACCATATTTCCTGAGGATGAATATGGAAGACCGTCAATTGATATTCATGATGATGATGGTAATTCGCTTTTGGACATATCTCTTCAATATGGATTGAACGGTATGGTTCCCCGTGTTTTTATGAATGATCCTTCCAATAGTGATGTATTGTATTTCCGTCCGGACAGTATGGTTGTCGAACAAAAAGGAAGTGACGGTTATATATATCAGACCCAGATAATGGGAGGACGCATAATTATGGTTAAAGGTTCTGAGATTGTATGGGATCAGAATATGTTGCCCAAATAAAGTGAAGTGATATGGAACTGAATACTATTAACAAAACTGGTACTTGGAGTGAGGCGGCAGACCGTCTTAACAACAACTTTAGCAAGACTTCTACCGAAGTGGAAAAAGTCAAGCAGAACGGCATCCGCAACAAAGGGTTGTTCCCTACTCTTGAATCACTGAAAGCCGCTGTACCATCTCCAATTGTAGGTGACTGGGCTATTGTGGGGGATACCATACCGGGCCCTATATATCAATGCAAAACAAAGGGAACATGGAGTGCCACTGGCACGACAGGAGGTGGCGGAAGTGTTGACTTGAACGGATACCTGACAGCCGAGGAGATAGACGATGTAACATCAATATTATAGTTATGAGAATCAATTATCAGTCCGATTTTAAAATCATAGAGAAGAACTTGAACGGGGATGTGAATACTCCTTTCCGGTTCACTTACTTCAATCCGTTCAAGGGAAAGTTCATAGCCTCCTTTGACGGGCATGAGTATGTGGGTTGCAGCCGCATGGAAGACGGCAACCTGCTTGTCGCTTTCGACAACCCCTGTTTTTCTCCCGGTATGCTGAAGGTAAAACGTGAATACTTCATATCCGATTCCGACTTTAAGGATGGCATCTGCAATCTTGTTTCCGTTGAAGATACAGGAATCGTACTGACTACCGGGAAAACCGATGAAAGCACGGTGGAAATAACATCTTATCCCGATTATGCCGCATATAATTCGATCCAGGCGTTCCCATTGTCGGATAATGAATATGAAGATGTGCTGAGTGATTTTGTACCTCCTTTGCCACCGGAAGAGGAAGAAGAAACAGTTACTAATCTAGAAATATAGGAGATTTATTATGGCAAAAATATATAAGCTGACCAAAGGTAGCCAAACCATTTACCCGGCTACAACAACCAATGCGGTGGTCAATCCCAAGACACGCAAGAGCCTGACTACGGAACTGACCAATCTGTCCAAAATGGGAATCTATACGGTTCCTTTCACCAGACAGGAATATCAGGAAGGTACCGGAACGGATTTTGAGGGAAGCATCCTTAAATGTCTGACAATATTAGGAACCTCCAGAGACAAGTACGTGGAAAACGAATCGCACAGCCGGTTCACCACTTACTACCATACCAATGACGGTAGCAACAACAGGGAGGACGTGGTTTATGCCAATATCAGTGGTATAGGTACAGGCTTGTACAGATCGGTCGCCATCTTCAGAGACAATGACAATTCTCTCATATATGAGGGCCGGTGCAGGGGTGAATGCCTGTTCATCGTTCCCAGCGGTCATACAATATACCTGTCGGCAGGCTCGTTCAACGGTTCGGTCCCCAAATGGGGTGTCTCTTTGACAGACGGTGTCACCAAAACAAAAGAACTGATAAGGGAGGAGGTCACGGCTTATACCAATATCATCAGGAAACTGCCGCTTTCCGTAATTTTTCCATCCGGTCCTGGCATCACTGTTGAAACGGCTGAGTATATGACGAAGATATCATGGGACGAAAGTGCGGCCAAGATCGCAACATGCTATGTACGCTCGTCAGCATCCCTTCCGCTTACAATATCATCTAATTACTGGTTTGAGATATATAATACCGGCAGTTCCGACATGGTTGTGGGTATTGGTGTCACCGGCGGTTCTGCGGACT
>QWBY01001148.1_pt1 | contig 16618 bp, 13 predicted proteins | sample 1972471 | NCBI WGS metagenome assembly QWBY01 (sample SAMN09866722, study PRJNA288562) | Human gut metagenome isolate term6_stool, whole genome shotgun sequencing... | reverse complement strand
GCTCCGGTTGCCGGCACGCACAAACGGAAGATACCGTAATCAAGGTTTCGGTACTTCGTGGTCCATCCGTTATCGCATTCGCCGATTGGCTTGAGAATCCTCCAATTATAGATAACAAAAAAGTAGAAGTAAAAGTGGTAGACTCGCCTGATCTGGCGCAAGCCTTACTGATCAAGCAGGAGACCGACATAGCCGTACTCCCCATGATCAATGCGGCGAACTTGTACAATAAAGGGATCAAGATCAAACTAGCGGGGTGCCCGATCTGGGGAACCCTTTACCTCGTTGAGAAAACTCCCTTGAAAGAACCGGCATTGTATGTATTCGGCAACGGTACGACTCCCGATATCCTTACCCGGTACTATCTCGGCCGCCAACGATTAGATTATCCTTTGAATTACGCCTTCAATACCGCCGGGGAAATCACCCAAGGCATCTTAGCCGGAAAAGTAAATCGTGCCGTGCTCGGGGAACCGTTTCTAAGCATCGCTTTACGGAAAGACAGCAGCTTACGAATAACTGCGGACTTGAATCATTTTACAGACAACGATACCCTCGGATTCGCCCAAACAGCGGTCGTATACACCCCGACGATGGAGAAATATCGTATCGCTTTTGAGGATGCCTTACGAACCTCCTGCCAAAAAGCCGTACGATATCCGAAAGAGACCATCCATTCTTTGGAAGAACATGGAATCTTCGCCCAAGGGGCCTTAACTCCTAAGAGTATCGAGCGGTGTAAAATCCATTATTTATCAGCTATCGAGGCGAAAGACGCCGTCATGGGTTTCCTACGTCTCATCGAACAGTATGAACCCAAGGCCGTCGGCGGGAGGCTTCCCGATGCCGGATTTATCCCCGAAAAACAATGAGATTGCGAAAAACAATCACTACGATAGTCGCTACCGCTATCCTCTTGGCGGGATGGCAACTATTCGCCGTTATAGCCAACCAACCGGAGCTGATACCTTCACTTCCTCGACTCGTACGGACACTTTGCGAATGGCTCGTCTCCGGTAGTTTCTATCAGTCGGTCGGAGCTACTATACTCCGGGGAGTCTTAGGCATGTCGATCTCATTCGTTTGTGCGATAGGGATGGCCGGGTTATTCGCCCGTTTTGAGTGGGTGTATGAATTATTCAGACCTCTGCTTGCCATCATGCGCTCGATCCCGGTCATATCCTTCATACTTTTGGCGCTTATATTCCTAAATCCGGAAAGTATCCCTTTGATGATCGCCTTTCTCACCATGTTCCCGCTACTAACAGAGAATCTGACACGGGGAATCCTCGACCTACGTCCGGGTTTATCCATTATGGCACGTCAATTCCATATCAGACGTTCCAATGTCTTATTCCAGATCATCTATCCGCAACTAAAGCCATTCTTATATAGCGGGCTTGCCTCCGCCACCGGATTCGGCTGGCGTGCGATCATTATGGGAGAAGTCTTGTCGCAATGCGCATTCGGAATCGGAAGCGAGATGAAAAGGGCGCAAAACTTTATCTCTGTCCCTGAGCTGCTCGCTTGGACGATCGTGGCGGTATTCATCAGTTTCTTTTTTGATAAAGGAATTAGCAAAGTCGCTGATATCACCCCTAAAATATCTTTCGCGAATGAGGATCAGACCATCCCCACCCCTACATTATCAGTTTTAGACACGAAAGATATAAGTTACCAATACGGCATACAGCACTTTTCCCATTCCTTTCAAAAAGGGATTATTTATGGAATTAGCGCACCTTCAGGCAAAGGAAAAACAACGTTATTAAACCTAATCGGAGGTATCTTATTGCCTACGGAAGGAGAGATACATCCCACAAGACACTTTGGAATCGCCACCATATTCCAACAACCGCAACTCCTGCCCCATCTAACCGCAGAAGAAAATATCATCCTCCCCCTCTCCTCTTTTCTCACGGAGGAGAAAGCCCGGCGAATCGCCCAAAAACACTTACAGGAAATGGAAATGGAGCCCTTCGGGAACCGATATCCTAAAGAGCTTAGTTACGGACAGCAACAACGTATCGCTATAGCTAGGGCATTGGCATACCCTTCTCCTCTCCTTTTGATGGACGAGCCGTTCAAAGGCTTGGATGAAGCCTTAAGCCATCGTATTATAGAACGAATACGAGAAAAGCAAATGAAAGAAGAACGGATCATTCTTTTCACGTCACATAATCCGGATGAGATTCGGTTGTTGGCGGATGAGGTGATTTACCTATAAATTCCAACCAAACTTGAATGTCTTATTTCACTTTCATCGGTTGGCAAGGTATCGTAAACCAGAATGTAGAGCCCTTTCCCTCCTCCGACTCAACCCCGATTTTACCTTTCAACTTCTCAATAATCGTCTTGCAGATAGAAAGCCCTAATCCTGTTCCTTGCTTAAAGCTGTTCAATTTCACGAAACGATTGAATATGCTCGCTTGAGACTCCTTACTGATTCCCATACCCGTATCCGTTACGTAGACATAGATACCATCATCGGTCAAACGATAACCAAACCGTATAGAACCCGAGCTGGTGAACTTCACGGCGTTGGAAAGGAAATTGGTCAAAACCTGAGTCAAACGGGTCTTCTCCGACACAATACAATAGTCATTACCGTCCGACTCAAAGATAACCTTTACATCCGGGGCCACTCTCAAGGCGAAAGCTTGCTGCTGGGGAGCGAATATCTCACTCAAACGCAGGGTCGTATAAATAAACTCCATCTTTCCGGACTCGATCTTAGAGATATCCAAGATATCACCGATCAACTGCAACAAAAACTCATTGCTACTCTCTATGATCCTCAGATATTCCTTTTTTTCCTCCTCATCGTCACTCTCCGCCAATAAGGTAGAAAAGCCGACGATGGCATTTAAAGGGGTACGTATCTCATGGCTCATGTTAGCGATAAAAGCGGACTTCATCCGGTCGCTCTCTTCCGCCAAAAGCTTGGCCTGCACATCCGCCTCGTGCCGTTTATCGACAGTCATATCCCGAAGGATTCCGATCGAGCGGATCGGTTTACCGTCCGGATCGGCCTCATAGACCTCACCGATCTTCTCCAGCCATACATACTCATCCGAGAAATAGCGACAAGGGAAACTGAATCGCATGGAATCGATCTCGCCCCGCATGAAAGCGGTTGTAATATTCTCATAGACCTTCCGGTAATCCGGATGGATCTTCTCCGTAAAACTAGCGTGGGTGATCCGCACATGCTTGATCTGGCCGTTTTCTTCCAAGGAAAGCTCCGCCGTACCGTTTACCAGATCCCAAAGCCACGGGTAGATCTTACCCGCTTGACAAGCGAGCGCCAAGCGCTTATTATAGCTATGCAACTCCTCCTCGACCTGCCTTTGCTTTGTAATATCCCATGAAATCCCTACTAAATAAGGAGGCTTATCCTCACGGGGCGCTAGCAGTTTCATCGTATCCATAGTACGCAAGATACCTTTCGGATCGATCATTTGCTCCACGAAACGCTGCATCTTACCCGTTTTCACCACCTCCTCGTCCATATCCCTGAAAGATTGGGCGACGACCGGATCTAGAAATAGGTCAAAATCCGTTTTCCCGACCACATCATTATGATATCGTCCGTAAAGTTGGTTCATCAGAGGGCTGGAGTACACGTACCTGAAATTATCACCCGTATCCTTCACGAAAAAGTAGATGGGCAACGAGTCCACGATATTAGATAACAATCCTGCTAAATCCCTATAATCCTGTTCCAAAGTTTTGTTCTCCGTAGTATTAACTTCCATGTTGATTTTTTTAATCAAAGGCTTGAATATTCCAGCCGTAAAATTCTTGAAAATTAATGAAAGATACAAATAATAAGCCCAAGAAGTGAGTATCCCGACCGAAAATATAAGCAAAACCGTATATTTGCACTCCAATTCTAAGAAAACTAGATATGATAAACGTATTTCACACGCTTATAGCCCGTTTTCTACAAATTCCGGAAGGACAAGTGGAACGGACAATCGGGCTCTTGAACGAAGGCGCTACCATACCTTTTATAAGTCGTTACCGGAAAGAGGTGACCGGAGGATTAGACGAGGTGCAAATCGGTGCCATCAAAGATCAACTGGATAAACTGACGGAACTGAGCAAACGAAAGGAAACGATCCTCGCCACGATAGAAGAGCAAGAGAAACTTACTCCCGAGCTCCGGAAACGCATCGAGGAATCTTGGGATAGCACCGAGATCGAGGATTTATATCTCCCTTACAAACCGAAACGGGTCACCAAGGCGGAGATCGCACGCCGGAAAGGACTGGAGCCCTTGGCTAAGATCGTTATGATGCAAAACGAGAATAACCTATCCGCACGTATCAAGAGCTTTATCAAGGGGGAAGTGAAAAACGCCGAAGAAGCCTTGCAAGGGGCACGGGACATTATCGCCGAATGGATCAACGAGAACGAATCGGCACGTAATACCGTACGTAACTCTTTCGCTCATACCGCCATGATCACATCCAAAGTGATCAAGGGGAAAGAAGAGGAAGGCGCTAAATACCGGGATTACTTTGATTTCAGCGAGCCTTTGAACCGGGCCAGTTCCCATCGCTTATTGGCTCTCCGACGGGGAGAGGCGGAAGGTATCCTTCGTGTAAGTATCTCTCCCGACGCGGAATCTTGTCTGGATCGCTTAAACCGGCGTTTCGTAAAAGGCCGTGGAGAGGTTTCCGAGCAAGTGGCTACAGCAGTCGACGATTCTTTCAAACGCCTGCTGAAACCCTCTATCGAGACGGAGTTCTCCAACCAGAGCAAGGCGAAAGCCGATGAGGAGGCGATCCGGGTATTTGCCGAGAACCTCCGGCAATTGCTGCTCGCTCCTCCCTTGGGACAAAAACGGGTATTAGGCGTAGACCCCGGATACCGTACCGGATGTAAGTTGGTCTGTCTGGATGCGCAGGGGAATTTACTGCATAACGAAGCGATCTTCCCGCATCCGCCCCAGAACGAGAAGGGCAAAGCCGCCGCTAAGGTCGCCCAGTTAGTAGCCACTTACGCCATAGATGCCATTGCCATCGGTAATGGTACCGCCAGTCGTGAAACCGAGCAGTTCATCACGAATATACGATACGACCGCAAGGTACAAGTGTTCGTAGTCAGCGAGAACGGAGCCTCTATCTACTCCGCGTCCAAGATCGCTAGGGAGGAGTTTCCCGAATACGACGTCACGGTACGCGGAGCTGTCAGCATCGGTCGCCGGCTGATGGACCCTTTGGCCGAGTTGGTCAAGATCGACCCGAAGAGTATCGGTGTCGGCCAATACCAGCATGACGTAGAGCAAAACGCCTTGAAAAAGAGTCTGGATCAAACCGTGGAGAGTTGCGTGAATCTGGTGGGTGTAAACGTGAATACGGCGAGCAAGCATTTGTTGACTTACATCTCGGGATTAGGCCCTACGCTAGCGCAAAACATCGTGAATTACCGGGCGGAGCACGGACCCTTCACTTCCCGGAAAGAACTGATGAAAGTCCCCCGTATGGGAGAGAAGGCTTTCGAGCAAAGCGCCGGATTCCTACGGATACCCGACGGAAAGAACCCGTTGGACAACTCGGCCGTACACCCCGAGAGCTACCCGATCGTCGAACGGATGGCCAAGGACCTAAAATGCTCGGTAGCCGACCTGATCACCGACAAAGCGCTTAAAAAGAAACTAAAACTAACGGACTACCTTACGGATAAGGTCGGGATGCCTACCTTGCTTGATATCATGGAGGAACTGGATAAACCGGGCCGTGATCCCCGCCAAACGATCCAAGTATTCGCGTTCGATCCTACGGTGAAAACGATCGAGGATTTGAAAGAAGGACAAGTATTGCCCGGTATCGTGACCAACATCACCAACTTCGGTTGTTTCGTCGATGTAGGGATCAAGGAAAACGGGCTTGTCCATATCTCCGAGCTGGCGGATCGTTTCGTAAGCGATCCTACCCAAGTGGTCTCCATCCATCAGCATGTCAAGGTGAAGGTTCTAAGCGTAGACCTATCCAGAAAACGTGTTCAATTATCCATGAAAGGGATCTAAACGATGAAAGAGAAGATTAATAAGACAAACGTGGCGCGCCTGCTGGACAAGGCTAAGATCGCCTACCAGCTCGTGCCTTATGAAGTAGATGAGAATGACCTGAGCGCTACGCATGTAGCGGAGCAGCTAGGGGAAGATATCGCCCAAGTATTCAAGACCTTGATCTTACATGGCGATAAGAGCGGTTATTTCGTATGCGTGATCCCCGGAGCGGACGAGGTGGACTTGAAAAAGGCGGCCAAGGTATCCGGGAACAAGAAATGTGAGATGATCCCCGTGAAAGAGTTGTTACCGCTTACCGGTTATATCCGGGGAGGATGCTCGCCTATCGGCATGAAAAAGCATTTCCCTACATATATCCATCCTACGGCATCCGGCTTCGATAAGATCTATGTAAGCGCCGGACAACGAGGCTTGCAGATACAGATAGCCCCCGCCGATTTAATCAAGGTGGCACAAGCTATAGAAGCGGATTTGATCGCATGATCTAACATCGCTGAGAGTACTTCGTAAGAAGTACTCCAGTACTTCGCAAAGAGTATCGCAGTACTTCTTAGGGAGTACTGGAGTACTCCTTATGAGGGACTGAGATCAAACAGCACATGATATCTTAGAATTTCTTAAACGTATACGTTCTTCCTTCGCAGCTCATTACCAGATTCGTCACAGATGACTGCTCGATCGTGAAAGTTTGTTTAGGTGAGGTCCAATCCGTATAACGCATGAATTGTTCCAAAGGTGTACCTCCATAGTTGACCAACTCCAGATCCAGTCTCGTATCTCCCTCCAACGTCTTATAACCGAAATTCGTACGATATACGTCCTTTGCCGGGTCATATAATTGGTACTCGAACAAAGAGGTCTGGAAGTTATACCAAACCGTATCCACCGTCTGGACCACCCCATTCGCCTCTACGGTTTTCAATTGCCATTTCCCTTCCAGCTTATGTTCCACCTTATTACAAGACACCAACGCCACGACAAAACAAGTTATCGCTATCAAATTTTTCATCATAATCCTCGTACTTATATACCTATATTGATTTGAAACGTCAAAGAAAAGAATTAATTTCCAAAGGACAAAGTTTTTAAGGATATCCTAGCCACAAATACCCAGAACTTTTTCTTCCTTCCCTTTGTTAATTGGGTAATTACAATACAAATATTATCCAATATGAAAACATTTATTGATAAAATGGATTATGCGGTCAAGAATTGGTGGTTGTCACTATTGGTCGGACTGCTTTACATCATCGTCGCTATTTATTTAATGTTCGCGCCATTGGCGAGCTACGTAGCGCTTAGTATCTTATTCAGCGTCTCTATGTTCGTAAGCGGCTTGTTCGAGATCGCTTTCGCCTTGGCGAACAAAAAGGGTATCAGCAGTTGGGGATGGTATTTGGCCGGAGGTATTATCGACTTGATCTTAGGTATATTCTTGATGGCAAGCCCGGGACTTAGCATGGAGGTGCTTCCGTTTGTCTTGGCATTCTGGCTTATGTTCAGAGGCTTCTCGGCAACCGGTTACTCGATGGACCTGAAACGATACGGTACACGGAACTGGGGTTGGTACATGGTCTTCGGTATCTTGGCTATCCTTTGCTCCATCGGTGTTATCTGGCAACCCGCCCTAGGGGCCTTCACGTTGGTTTACATGATCGCTTACGCCTTATTAATAATAGGTATATTCCGTGTCATGCTATCCTTCGAACTGAAAAGCTTGCATAAACGGAATAAGGAAGCACAAGCGGAATAAGTCTGATTCAAGGATTAATTGGTCTATTTTTAAATTAAGAAGTGAATCAACAGCACTTTTACTACTTTTGTGTTCGATCATTAATAAAATAACGGATGAACGCAAACTTACCACAATTAGATTTGCCCCGGGATTATGTCGTAGGAAACGACATTACCGAGGCAATCTTAAACTTTTACAAGCAGACTTGCCGGTTAAAAGCAGGTATTTTCGCTTTATGCGTTGAAGGAAATTTAAGGGCATCCATCAACTTGACAGAGTACACTTTGAAACCGAATGATTTCATCACCTTGATGCCGGGAAGCATTATTCAGTTCTGTGAGCAGAAAGAGAGTTTCCGCCTTTCCTTTATAGGATTCTCATCCGAGTTCATGGACTGCGTGAACATGATAAAGTCTACGATGAGCGCCTTACCTACTATCTACGAGAATCCGATCATATCACTGAGTGAGGACCGGGCGGACTTCATTAACGATTATTTCCATTTGCTAGAGCGGGTACAAGCGAAAGAGAAATCCATAAACAGGGAGATGGTGAAACATATCCTGCTTACCATGATCCATGGGATCAGCGATTTGTATCAAGGGAAATCATGGCCTAACAAGATAACGACCCGTAGCGACGAGATCCACAAGAAATTCATCCAACTGGTGATGAAGAATTATACCTCAAAGCGGCAAACGGCTTTTTATGCCAGCCAACTAAGTATTTCTCCCCAGCACCTCTGCATGATCATCAAGCAAAAGACCGGACGTTCCGTATCCGATATCATAGCCGATATGATAATCATGGACGCAAAATCGCAATTGATGGCTACGGACTTGACTATCCAAGAGATATCTTACTCCTTGAACTTCCCGAATGTATCCTTTTTCGGTAAGTACTTTAAACGGTACGTAGGCGTATCTCCACAGAAGTTCAGAAACAGTTAAGATAAAATTTAAATGTAACAGAAAAAAAATATCACTTTTTGCTTGTAGTTTCCAAAAAAGCGTTACTTTTGCTGCGTATTTAAAAACAAACAGACAATGAATCGATTTAGCTTTACATATTACTTTTATTACTTTTACTTTAGCAGAGTAAAGGCAGGAGTTTGTATGTAAAGCGTTGATGATTGAATATAAATATCAATAAAATATAAAGTCCTGCCGGTTCCGGTGGGACTTTTTTTGTTTGTAACAGTTTAGAGTAAAAATAGAGAAACAAGATGAAAAAGAAAGTAGCAATACAGGGAATAGCCGGTTCGTATCACGACATCGCCGCCCGTAATTATCATGAAGGTGAGGAAATAGAGATTATTCCTTGTAATACTTTTCGAGATGTAATCACGACAATCAAGAAAGATCCGGCGATCCTCGGTATGATGGCTATCGAAAACACGATAGCGGGAAGTCTTTTGCAAAATCATGAGTTGATCCGTGAAAGTGGACTGAGCGTGACAGGTGAGTACAAACTACGTATCTCCCATTCCTTGGTAGCGCTTCCGGGAACCTCGATACACGAGGTAACAGAGGTCAACTCCCATCCGATAGCGTTGATGCAATGTACCGATTTCCTCGATACTCTGCCCAACGCCAAGGTGGTAGAGAAAGAGGATACCGCCATGAGTGCCCGGTGGATCTCGGAAAACCAACTGAAAGGACATGCGGCGATATGCGGGAAACTGGCTGCCCAGATCTACAAGATGGAAGTCCTTGCCGAGGGGATCGAGACTAACAAACGGAATTTCACCCGCTTCCTCGCTATAGCGGACCGCTGGACGGCGGATGAGATGCTTCGAGGAACCGATAAAAACAAATCCTCTCTCGTATTCGCTCTTCCCCACACCTCCGGCAGCCTTTCCAAAGTCCTCTCCGTTCTCTCTTTTTACGACATGAATCTCTCTAAAATACAGTCCTTGCCTATTATCGGGCGTGAATGGGAATACTTGTTCTACATCGACCTTACTTTCACGGATTTTACCCGTTACAAACAAGCATTGGACGCTATCAGACCGTTAACAAAAGACTTAAAAATATTAGGCGAATATGCAGAAGGAAGACAAAGTGTGTAACATTACACCCGCTAACCGTGTAGGTAGCGTACAGGAATACTACTTCTCCAAGAAACTGAAGGAAGTAGCCGAGATGAACGCCGCAGGCAAGAACGTCATTAACCTTGGCGTGGGCAGCCCCGACCTTCCACCTTCGGAACAAACCATCGAGACGTTGTGTGAACATGCCCGCAAAGCGAACGAGCACGGTTATCAGCCGTACGTGGGCATACCGGAACTGCGTAAGGGATTCGCCGACTGGTACAAGACGTGGTATAACGTAGACTTGGACCCGAAAACAGAGATCCAACCGCTCATCGGCTCCAAAGAAGGTATCTTGCATATCTCGCTGGCATTCTTGAATCCGGGGGATGGCGTACTGGTTCCGAACCCGGGATATCCGACATATAGTTCCGTCAGCAAACTGGTAGAGGCCCGTTTGATCCCTTACGAGCTGAAAGAGGAACTGGGATGGCAACCGGATTTCGAGGAACTAGAGAAAATGGATCTCTCCAACGTAAAGCTGATGTGGACCAATTACCCGAATATGCCCACCGGGGCGAACGCTAGCGTAGAGCTATACGAGAAGCTAGTGGCCTTCGGCCGGAAACACGGTATTATTATATGTAACGATAACCCGTATAGCTTCATCTTGAATGAGCATCCGCTAAGTATCTTAAGCATACCGGGAGCCAAAGAGATCTGCATCGAGATGAACTCCATGAGTAAGGCTCATAATATGCCGGGTTGGCGTATGGCGATGCTGGCTTCCAACGCCCAATTCGTCCAATGGATACTGAAGGTAAAAAGCAATATCGACTCCGGGCAGTTCAAGCCGATGCAATATGCGGCGGTAGAGGCCCTAAGCGCAAAGAAAGACTGGTACGACAACATGAACCGTGTCTATCGTAGCCGCCGGGACCTTGCCGGACAAATCATGCGTACCTTGGGATGCGAGTACGACGAGAACCAAGTAGGTATGTTCCTTTGGGGACGTATCCCCGACTCCGCCGAGAGCGGCGAGGCAATCGCCAACAAGGTGCTATACGAGGCAAACGTATTCCTTACGCCGGGATTTATCTTCGGTAGCCGTGGCGAGCGTTATATCCGTATCTCCCTTTGCTGCAAGAACGAGACTTTAGAAGAAGCCTTGAAGAGAATTGAGAATTTATAACTGAAAATTGAAAATTAAAATATAGATCACAAAGATGGAAATGAAGATTGAACCGTTAGCATTACCGGGAGTTGACACACAACGTCCTATCGTAATCGCAGGCCCTTGTAGCGCCGAGACAGAAGAGCAAGTGTTAGAAACAGCCCAAGGATTAGCCTCCAGAGGCGTTAAGATATTCCGTGCGGGTATTTGGAAGCCTCGTACGAAACCGGGTGGATTCGAGGGCATCGGAGCCGAGGGATTGGCTTGGTTGAAGAAAGTGAAAAAAGAGACCGGCATGCTGGTATCTACCGAGGTAGCGACTAAAGATCATGTATTCGAGGCATTGAAAGCCGGTATCGATATCCTTTGGATCGGAGCACGTACGACGGTAAACCCATTCGCTGTCCAAGAGATCGCCGACGCGTTAAAAGGGGTTGATGTACCTGTATTGATCAAGAACCCGGTTAACCCGGATTTGGAGTTGTGGATCGGAGCGTTCGAGCGTTTGTACGGAGCGGGCATTCATCGTTTGGGTGCTATCCATAGAGGTTTCAGCTCATACGACAAGAAGATCTACCGTAACCTTCCGTTGTGGCATATTCCTATCGAGCTTCGCCGCCGTATGCCGGACCTGCCTATTTTCTGTGATCCTAGTCACATTGGTGGTAAGCGTGAGTTGGTAGCCCCACTTTGCCAGCAAGCGATGGACTTGAGTTTCGACGGCTTAATCGTAGAGTCTCATTGTAACCCGGATTGCGCATGGAGCGACGCTTCCCAGCAAATCACCCCGGATGTATTGGATTACGTATTGAACCTATTGGTGATCCGTGACGTAAACCAGACTACCGAGAACCTGACCGCTCTTCGCCGCCAGATCGATGGTATCGACGAACAATTATTGGAACTTTTGGCTAAACGTATGCGTATCTCCAAGGAGATCGGCGTTTATAAGAAAGAGCACAATATGCCGATCTTACAGTCTCCCCGCTACAGCGAGATCTTAGAGAAACGCTCCAGCATGGGTGAACAAATGGACCTGAGCCCGGACTTTGTAAAGGAGATCTTGAAGGAGATCCATGAGGAATCCGTGCGCCAGCAAATGATTATCATGAACGAACAATAATTTATAAGATGAAAATATTGATTTTAGGCGCAGGAAAGATGGGTTCTTTCTTCACCGACCTGCTTAGTTTTGATCATGAGGTAGCCGTATTGGAGAAAGATCCGAAACGTATGCGTTTTATCTATAACGCCCTTCGCCTACAAAACCCGGAAGAGGTTAAGGATTTTAATCCCGAGTTGGTCATCAACTGCGTGACGTTAAGTTACACGATAGAGGCTTTCAAGGCCGTGATGCCTTACTTGCAACCGTATTGCATTATTTCCGATATCGCTTCCGTGAAGACTTATTTGAAGGAGTTTTATGAGACATGCGGTTTCCCGTATGTTTCCACTCACCCGATGTTCGGACCGACATTCGCCAATCTGGGGCAACTGGAGAAAGAGAATACGATTATTATCTCCGAGGGCGATCATTTGGGTAAGATATTCTTCAAGGATATTTATTCCAGCCTCCGCCTGCATATCTGCGAATACACGTTCGAGGAGCACGATAAAGTGGTAGCCTACTCACTAGGTATCCCTTTCGCCTCCACTATGGTATTTGCCGCTACGATGAAGCATCAGGATGCTCCGGGTACCACTTTCAAACGCCATATGAAAATCGCCCGCGGCCTTCTGTCCGAGGACGATTATCTATTGACCGAGATCCTTTTCAACCCCCGTACCCCTCGCCAAATCGAACGGATACAAGAGGAATTGCATATCTTGCAAGAAATCATCAAGGATAAGGATTCCGAGAAGATGAAAGAGTATCTGACGAAGATACGGAAGAATATCGAATAAGAAATTAAGAGGGTTGTGCTGATTAATTTTTCAGCACGGCCTCTTTTAAAAGTTCTCTCCTTACCAACATAAAGGAGATAAATAACGTACACAACTCCGCCACCGGTACATTATACCAAATACTTTGGATGCCGAATAAAGAAGGATAAACGATAATACCAAAGGTTACGAATACCAAGCTACGCAGCATAGAGATAACAACCGACAGCTTAGCGTTGCCGATAGCCGTGAAATAACTGGAGGCCAATATATTCAGCCCACTCATCAAGAAGGTGAAGCAATAAATCGTTATGCCGTAATTAGCGATCGCCAAAGCGTCCAGAGCCTCTCCTCCCTTAAAGAAAAAGGACGTGATCTGTTGCCCGAAAAAGAATAAGATGGCGAATAACGTTATACCTATCATAAAATTAACACGCCCTGCTAATCTCAGCACTTTCTCGATCCGGTCCAATCTTCCTGCCCCGAAATTATAACTGATAATCGGTATAATTCCATCGGATATCCCTAAAAATACCGTGGTGGCGATAAACAGGATATAGTTAATCGCCGTAAAGGCGGCGACTCCATCCTCTCCTAAATATCGCATCATCGTTATATTGAACAAAAAAATCGTGATTCCAGCTGATAGCTCGGATATTCCTTCCGAAGAGCCATTGTATAACGCATTCCAGACCAAAGGCCAACGGAAACGTCCTCTTTGTACCGCTACGACTTGCCCTCGCTGGAACATCCGGGGAATATTGAACAGCGCTCCCAAGGTAAAGGCCAAGCCTGTAGCCAATCCCGCCCCCTTAATCCCTAAACCCATTACCGGGATAAACAAAAGATCCAGACCGATATTAATCAACACCGTACTTCCCATTACGATCATGGCATAAAGCGGATGCCCCATCGCCTTAATCATATAATCTCCTAAGAACATCAATGATAATAAAGGGAAAAACGGGACAAGGGAACGAATATAGTCCACGGCTCCCGTAACCAATACGTCATTCGCACCTAACATACGGGCGATATCTCCGGCGAATATATAAATCAACCCGCTAATCAAAACGGATATTCCTCCAAGAAACAAGAACGAAGTAGTTATAGCGTTATTCGCCTCTTGCCGATCCGAACGTCCGAGGTTTATACCGATCAAGGTCTGACACCCTACTCCTATCACGATAGACAAAGCCGTCATCAAACTATAGCAAGGTAAGATCAGATTCACGCTGGCCAAAGCGTTCGCCCCGACAAACCGCCCTAATATCACACCATCGATCACCGACTGAATCCCGAGGAATAATAGGCCGGCTACTCCCGGTATCGTATATTTCAGAAATAGTCTTGAAATCTTTTGGGTTAGTAAACCACGCTCCAACTCTTGGCGATGGATCGCCTTTTCTCCACTCATTTTCATATTATCCACTTCACGTTTTTAACGACGCGAAGATATGGCTATTGAAAACAAGAAAAATTACCCTATGATAAATAATGACTTTTCCCTATTTTTTTACGGAAGCACGGATACGGCTCAATGACTGTGGGGTTATCTGTAAATAAGAGGCGATATGTTTCAAGGGTAGTTTCAAGATCAAGTCCGGACGGGTTTTCAGCAATGACTCATATTGTTCACGAGCTTCCATCCAGCTATCGTTTATAAAATAGTTCTCATATTCCCGAAGATAGTAATCTTGTATTTTCAATCCCCAATTGGCCAACTCAAGGGAGCTCCGGCATAGGTAATCCAATTTCGTTTTCGGTATTCTCAATAATGTCGTATTCTCCACCATTTGAACATTATAGGCGGAGATATCCCGATAAACAAAATTGATCACCTCGCTATCTGAGGCGAACCATAACGAGATATCTTTTCCCTCACGCTCCACGAAAGCCCGGACCAATCCGGTTTTCACGAACCAAACAAACGGATCTCTTTCTCCCTCCCGGATCGATAATTCTCCCTTAGCAAAAGAAACCTCTTTCATTTCTTCCAACAACTGCCTCACGATCTCATCTGATAAAGGAGACACCTGCCTTAATTGTTCTACGAATTGATCCATAATCATTCATTTATCTTATAACCGTAAAGATATAAAAAAAGTACGATCCCAAAAACAAAGGTAATTTTGAAGGTTTGCGGATTCCAGTGATTTTATGTAATTTTGCGCCGCTAAATCTAAGAAGAGGTATGAGCTGTAAATTCGAATATTATTTTTTTACGACTAAAAGCATCTTGTTCGTCCATTGGACTACGAGAGGTTCTACCGTATCCGCACCCTATTCCTTCTAATTTATCTTTACATTTTCATTTAGAACAACTCTATCGTATATCCGGCATATACGATCAAGGATTTTTACACCATCATTAATAACAGAACAATACATATGTACAATAGAATAGCGGGTTACAAACAATATTATAAATCCTTAGTAATGCTAGGGGTACCTATCATCATCGGACAATTGGGGGCTATCATCACCGGATTGGCAGACACCATCATGGTGGGACAGCACAGTACGGAGGAACTAGCGGCGGCATCGTTCGTCAATAATGTAATAAATGCGTTTATCATAATGGGAACTGGATTCTCCTATAATCTTACCCCGCTGATCGGACAGAATTTAGCGATGAATAAAAAGATCGTGATCGGAGGCTGGCTCAAAAACAGTCTGGTTGCCAATATGACTACCACCTTATTATTGATAGCCGTCTTACTGGGGATTTACCTAAACCTAGACTCTTTAGGCCAACCCGAAGAACTCTTGCCATTGATAAGACCTTATTTCGCAGTCTCATTAGTCTCGATCCTATTCGTAATGCTTTATAATTCATTCCGTCAATTCGTGGAAGGCATAGCCAACCCATCCATATCCATGTGGGTCCTATTGACAGGGAATCTGCTGAATATCATCGGCAACTATATCCTCATTTACGGAAAATGCGGAATGCCGGAACTCGGACTGCTCGGGGCAGGTATAAGCACCTTTATCTCGCGTATCATCATGCTATTACTTTTTATCGCCGTATTCATGCTGCGAACCGACTATAAGCCTTACCGGAAAGGTTTCACCCATATTCGTATCAATAAGCAGAGTTGGAGAAGGCTGAATTCCATAGGCTGGCCGATCAGTCTACAACAAGGCTTGGAAGCGGGAACATTCTGCGTCACCGCCATCATGGTGGGTTGGCTGGGTAGCCTTGAGCTTGCCGCCCATCAAATAGCCATAACCATATCAACGATCAGTTTTACCATCTATTTAGGTCTTGGAGCCGCCGTAGCGATTCGTACCAGTTATTATAAAGGGGCGAACGACTGGTATATGGTGCGTAAGATCACCATTGCCGGGCTTCATCTGGGGCTTATTGTCGTTTGTATTGTCTGTACCTCCTTATTCATGACCCAATCCGGGCTTGGATTAATATTTACGGATAATCTTCATGTCAACGCAATCGTGAAGACACTACTCCCCATATTGATGCTCTATCAAATAGGAGACAGCGCACAAATCATTTTAGCGAACTCCTTACGAGGGCTAGCCGACGTGAAAGCGATTATGTGGATCTCGTTTCTCGCTTATTTCATCATAGCCATACCTGCCGGATATCTATTGGGATTCACGTTCCATTGGGGTATCGCCGGGATTTGGATGGCTTACCCATTAGGCTTCTTATGCTCCGTATGCCTGCTGGGATACCGGGCGAAAATGCAGGTAAAATCGCATCTCGCCTAATCCGATCAAGCCTTA
>QWBY01001229.1_pt1 | contig 16623 bp, 15 predicted proteins | sample 1972471 | NCBI WGS metagenome assembly QWBY01 (sample SAMN09866722, study PRJNA288562) | Human gut metagenome isolate term6_stool, whole genome shotgun sequencing... | reverse complement strand
AGTTTCACCAGACCTTGGCGGAGTTACTCGTGCAAGAAATTTTGCTAATGAATTAGACGCTCCTATCGCTATAATTGAAAAGAGAAGACCAAAGCCAAACGTATCTGAAGTTATGAACGTTATAGGCGACGTTGAAGGCAAAACTTGTATCTTAGTCGATGACATCATAGATACAGCAGGAACTATTTGCCATGCTGCTGAATATTTAACTGAAAAGGGCGGAGCAAAGAAAGTTTATGGCTGCGCAACTCATGGTGTATTGTCAGGACCTGCTATTGAAAGACTTATTTCTAGTAAGCTTGAAGAATTTGTTATAACTGATACAATTCCTCTAAACATAGGCAATGTTACTGATAAAATCAAAGTTGTAAGCATAGCTGATCAACTAGCTAAGGCAATCGAAAGAATTCATAACAACGAATCAATAAGCTCGATATTTGATTAATGAAACTCATAGTAGGACTAGGCAATCCTGGAGATCGCTTTGACGGAACTAGGCATAATGCTGGTTTTGAAACGATTGATATCTTAGCAGATGAGTTAAATCTTAAGCTAAACAATGCTAAGTTTCATGCACAATTTAGTTACACGACATATAATGGAGATAAGCTTTATCTAATGAAGCCTATGACATATATGAACGAGAGCGGTATTGCTATTAGGATAAAAAAGTCAGGAAGTGCTGGCACACACAACGGTTTAAAGTCAATTGTTTATCAGCTTAACAACGATAAATTTACTAGAGTAAAGATTGGTGTGGGCAATAAACCAGAACATTTTGATTTGGCAGACTTTGTTCTGTCTAGATACTCTAAAGAAGAAAAAGTAGATATAGAAAAAACATATATAAACGCTGCTAAGGCTTGTCTTTGCATCTTGGATAAAGGCGAAGATTATGCGATGAATATGTATAACGGAAAATAGGTGTAACATGGATATTTTACAAAAAGGCTTATTAGCTTTTCAATACAAAGATATAATTAAGGATATTAAAAATGGTTTGAGTCCAATCTTTATTAATGGTCTTGTTGAAGAAGCTATAGGTGTAAGCGTTAAAACTATCCAAGATGAAAGTGACACTAGCTCAATCATCATAACTTATGATGAATCAAGAGCAAGAAGACTATATGAGGATCTAAAAAATTCTCATGCAAATGTTTATTATTTAAAGAAGAGGGAGATGCTTTTCTACAATGTTAGCGACTCCTCTTTAGAAACTGAATATTCAAGAATACAGACACTTATGTCTGTACTCAAGAACAAAAACTCTATCTTGATAATGGATGTAAAGACTCTAGATGAAGAGCTTATCAGTCAAGATATCTATAAGAGCCTAAGTTTTAACTTAAAGACTAATCAAGTTGTTAATATTGATGACTTAATTAGTTCTTTAACTAAGCTTGGTTATAAAAGGGCAAGTATAGCATCTAATAAAGGTGAATTTGCCCTTAGAGGCTCTATTGTAGATATCTATGACTCGATTTCTGATATGCCATTTAGGATAGAGTTTTTTTCTGATGAGATTGATTCAATAAGAATATTTGATAAGGATACGCAAAAGACTATTGCCACTACAGAAGAAATACTTATTAATCCGGCAAGAGAGATACTTATCCTTGATGAATATAAAAAAAGCATCATTGATAATTTAAAGAAAGACTTTGACAAGACTAAAGAAACGAATAAGAGCTCATACTCGCTTATGAATGAAAAATTCAAAGAGTATTTTGAACTATTAAATGAGGACAGCTTCGATAAGAACAGATCATTGCTTTTAAGATATATCCCTGATAAGTATAAGTCAAGTATATTTGATTACTTTGATGACAACACTTATGTATACTTAGATGAAAGCAAAAGGCTTGAAGATGAGTACGAGAAGTACACAAACTTTCATTCTCAAGAGATGGAGTCTTTATATAAGAATGGCGAGATACTTCTTAAAGAATTTAATGCCATCATGTCTTATAATGATGTTTTGAATAAATTTAAGGATAGAAAATTAGTTTTATTATCAAATATTTTATTAAATACGAAAGATTTTAATCCTGAAGCCATATATAATTTGCACTTAAACTCCGTTACTAAGTACAATGCAAAGTATGATGCTTTATTAGAGGATTTAAGGCACTATAAGCACAGAGGCTACAAAATACTTCTTTCTATAAAAGATATAGAAAGGTATGACAGAATTTATTCATTGTTTAAAGATAATGACATAGGGTTCATTCAAGAGAGTGAAGTAGAAGATAAGATATTATCAGGCCAATTATTATTGAGAAATGAGTCATCTACAAGAGGCTTTATATTTAATGAGAATAAGTTTATAGTCTTATCAGAAAACGATATTTATGGCTCACAAAAAGAAAAAATTAGAAAGAAAAAATCTTCTAAGAAACTTGATATTTCTGATATATCAGAAGGAACTTATATAGTTCACGAAGATCATGGTGTTGGTATATATAAAGGCATAGTTAAGCTTGAAGTCCTTGGCGCTAAGAAAGACTTTTTATACATACAGTACAAAGGCGAAGATAAACTTTATGTTCCTATAGCCCAGATGGATAGGATACAAAAGTTTTCTGACAAGGATAGCAAAGACGTCAAGATAAATAAACTATCTACTAATGATTGGATAAAACAAAAGTCCAAGTCAAAGAAGGCTATAGAGAAGATGGCTGAGGACTTAGTTGAACTATATGCTATTAGGAAGGAAAAAGAAGGTTTTGCTTTCTCTAAGGATACGCCATGGCAAAAAGATTTTGAAGAGGCCTTTCCATATGAAGAGACGAAGGGACAACTCGAATCTATTATCGAAATTAAAAAGGACATGGAATCCAATAAGCCTATGGATAGACTTTTATGTGGGGATGTTGGCTTCGGCAAAACTGAGGTCGCACTGAGAGCTGCGTTTAAAGCAATCATGGATGGTAAGCAAGTTGCATTCTTGTGTCCAACGACTATACTTTGTCAGCAGCACTATGAGACAATACTTGAAAGATTTAATAAATATCCTATACGTTCAGCGATGATGTCACGTTTTAGAACGAGCAAGGAGCTTAAAAAGACTGCTGAAGAATTACAAACGCATAGTATAGACTTAGTTGTTGGCACACACAGACTTTTATCTGAAGATGTAAGATTTAAAGACTTAGGGCTACTAATCATAGATGAAGAGCAAAGGTTTGGTGTTAGAGATAAAGAAAAGATTAAAAAGCTAAAAGAGAATGTTGACGTATTATCACTATCTGCAACACCTATACCGAGAACCATGCACATGGCACTCTCTGGGATAAGAAGTATGTCTGTTATAGAAGAAGCACCGCAAGATAGATATCCAATACAAACATATGTTCTCGAATACAACAAAAGCCTTGTAAGAGATGCCATACTTAAAGAGATGGATAGAGGCGGACAAGTCTTCTTTGTATTTAACAATGTAGAAAATATTGATAAGATGTATAATGAACTAAAAACATTAGTGCCAGAAGCAAGGATTGCTGTCGGTCATGGACAGATGAGCGAAGCAAAGCTTGAGAAGGTAATGATTGATTTTATGTATCATAAGTATGATGTGCTTCTTTCAACAACAATTATAGAGACTGGCCTTGATATTCCAAACGCAAATACAATTATAGTATATAACTCAGAGAACATGGGCCTTAGTCAGCTTTATCAGCTAAGAGGAAGAGTAGGCAGGATGAACAGAATCGCCTATGGTTACTTTACTTATAAGGAAAACAAAGTTTTAACCGAAACACAAGAAGCGAGACTAAAAGCTATAAAAGAGTTTACAGAGCTCGGAAGTGGATATAAAATTGCTATGCGAGACTTACAAATAAGAGGCGCAGGCAACTTATTAGGCACTTCACAACACGGCCACATCGCAGCTATTGGATACGATTTATATATAAAGTACTTAAACCTTGCTATCAAAAAGTTAAGAGGCTACGAGGTGAAAGAGGACATCGATACAAGAGTCGACATTAACGTCGATGCTTATATACCGGATGACTTTGCTCCAGACGAATATGTTAAGATGGACTTATATAAAAAGATAGCCGCTGTTGAGAATGAAGAAATGAAAAGTGAACTTATTGATGAGATAGTCGATAGATTTGCTGATATTCCAAAGTCCATTGTAAATCTAATAGATATTAGTGAACTTAGATCTATGGCAAAAGAGTTTTCGATAACATCAATCAACGAAGCAGGTGAAGATATTAGGATAGAGTTTCTTAATGACAAGGTCATAGATCCACAATGGATAGCTGATATATATAAGAAGTATAAGAACAGGCTCTATATTAACAAGAGATATATGAATGTGATTAGAGTCTCCATACTAGACGATGACAAAATAAAACTTATAAAAGATATATTAATTTTACTTAAAAGCAGTAAATATATAAAAAAAGCTTGAAAAATATTTCAAAAGGATATATAATAACTCTATGAGTAAAATTTAAGGGGAGATATAATGAAGAAACATTTTAAAATTGTTTTGCTTGCATTAACAATATTGACAATGATGTTTTCAGTATCTTGTAAAAAGACTGAAGAAGGTGCAGTAGCAACTGTTAATGGAAAAGCAATTACAGAAAAAGAGTTCACTGAAAATTACAAAGTATATGAACGTATGTATAAGCAACAACTTGGAGAAGAAGCATTAAAGAAAACTGATAAAGACGGTGTTTCATTTAAGGATAAGCTTAAAGAGAATATACTAGAAAAACTTATTGTAGATGAACTTATCAATCAAGAAATCGACAAGAAGAAGATTAAGATTGGTGACGATGAAGTTAACAAGATGTATGAACAAACTATCAAGGATATGGGCGGAAAAGAACAATACGAACAATTCTTGAAACAACAAAACATTACTGATGATTTCATCAAAGACAGTATAAAGAAAGAATACAAACAACAAAAGTTAGAAGAAGCATTCTACAAAGACAACAAAATAAGTGATGAAGAGATTCAAAAGTTCTATGACGAGAATAAAGATAAACTCGTAAAGTATAACTTGAGCCACATCATGTCAGATAAAGAAGAAGATGCTAAAAAGCTTCATGACAAATTAGATGCAGGCGAAGATTTTGCTGAACTAGCTAAGAAAGAATCTACAGATACTTACTCTGCTGCAAACGGAGGAGTTATGGGAGAAGTTCAAGCATCATCACTACCACAAGAGTTCTTAAATGCAGTTAATTCTACTGAAATTGGTTCATATTCTGATGTATTTAAAACAGATATGGGTTACCATATAGTTAAAGTTGATGATAAAAAAGACAAATTAGATGATCTAAAGTCAGAGATTGAACAAGCGTTAAAGAGTCAAAAGTTTGTACAATACATGAAAGACCTTAGAGCAAATGCAGAAATTAAGAAGATGGATTTGCCTGAGATAAAAGAAGAAGAAGAAAAAACAGACAAAGATAATAAAGAAAGCAAAGATGCTGAAACTAAAGATGAGAGCAAAGATAATGAAATAAAAGAAGATAATAAAGACACTGAGTCAAAAGATAACAGTGAAACTGAAGATAAATCAGATAATAAATAATTTATAAATTTTAAGGAGGATATCATGACTGAATACAAATTAAAAGCAGAAAAGCGTGAAGCTGTAGGAAAAAATAAAGTTGATAAAATTAGACAAAATGAAAAATTACCAGCAGCAGTATTCCAAAAAGGAAAAGAAACAGAAAACATCACTATAGGTGATTTAGAGTTCCAAATGTTATACCAAAAAGCAGGTATGACAAGCATTATTGATCTTGACATAGATGGTACTATAAGACCAGCTATCGTTAAGGAAATTCAAAGACATCCATTCAAGAATCAAATCTACCATGTTGGCTTCCAAGGAATAAGCATGGACGAAAAGATTAAGATTGAAGTGCCAGTTGAATTAATCAATAGAGATGAAATTAGAAAACAACCATCTGTATTAAATCAACAATTAGACACTATCGAAGTTGAAGTATTACCAGCAAATATACCTGATAGCTTCTCAATAGACGTTCAAAATATGGACTACGATGATACATTTACAGTAAGAGATTTAGTAGGCGACAACAAAGACGTTGAAGTACTTATAGATTTAGATGAAGTTGTATGTTCATTATCAATGCCAAGAGAAGAAAAAGAAGAGGAAGAAACTACTGAAACAGCAGCAGCTGACGTACCAGTAGTTGGTAAAGAAGAAAAAGCTGAAGAAGCAGATAACGAATAATAACGATATTGATTATATGCCTTGCTATTCATTAAGAGTAGCAAGGCTTTTTTTATTTAGAGCACAATATATTTTTTCCTCAGTTATATAAGCACATAAAACAAAGACATAAATATTGAGTGAGTAGTAAAAAGTGCGGCTTATTATATTAATTTTTAAGATAATAATACATCATATTCCTTGACTTATAAGTGCCTTTATTTTATAATAAATATGTATGCAAAAGGAGAGGACTATGAATAAAAAGCCTAAGTTTAGAATAGATATAATATTAGTATTAACGATATTAGCGCTACTTGCTTTTGGAACTATAATGGTGTATTCAACAACATTATCATTTGCAAAGCCTGTACAAAACAGCCTAATGAAGACACACTTTTTGTCTTTAGCATTAGGTATATTAGTGATGTTTGTATTAATGCTTATAGATTATAATATATGGGGCAAGTTATACTTGTTTATCTATGCTGGATGCATCTTGCTTTTAATAGCAACATTGCTTTTTGGTAAGTCTGTTCACGATGCTAAAAGCTGGATACAAATAGGATCAAAATTTTCTTTTCAACCATCCGAGTTTGTAAAGGTCGGACTTATAATATCACTTGCTAAGTACATAGAGAACAATATTGACAAGCTAAACAACCCATTTGTTTTGCTTAAGATACTTGCTTTTGCATTTTTACCAGTTTTATTAATACTATTGCAGCCAGACTTTGGAACTGCGATTGTATATGTGTTTTTTATATTTATAATGTTATTTTCACAAGGTATATCTTTAAGATACGTAATGTATGCCATAGGACTTGGTGTTCTATCTATACCAGCTTTATGGTTTTCTATGAATCAATATCAAAAAAACAGAATATATGACTTTTTGGATCCCAATAGAGATGCTATGGGTTCAGGTAGACAGGTAATTCAAGGTAAGATTGCCTTGGGTTCAGGTAAGCTATTCGGTAGAGGACTCTTCAAAGGCACGCAGAATATGTATAAATATGTACCAGAAAAGCATACAGACTCAATCTTTGCGATAGTTGGAGAAGAGACTGGCTTTTTTGGAGGCGCTATAATGATATTTTTGTACTATTGCATGCTAAGCAGAATGATTAACATAGCTAAAAACTCAGACAATGTTTTTGGTTCAGCTATGGTATCAGGCTTTTTAGGAATGTTTTTGTTCCATATAGTTCAAAATATTGGGATGATACTTGGAATACTACCTGTAACAGGGATTCCACTACCTTTTATAAGCTATGCTGGAACCTTCCAGTTGACAAGTCTTGCTTGTATAGGGCTTGTATTGTCTGTTAATTATAACAGAGGAGCATCCAGATTTATCGATAAGAGCTTAGATTTTATTCAATGATTATAAGTCATAGTAAAATAAAAAAGTTAATAAAAAAATACGGAGTAGATACTTTTAGAATTACAAATACTGAAAGATTAATGCCACTTGGAGATGCTTCTAATGAATTTACAAAGTTTAATGAAGAAGAAAGGTTAAATCCTAAAAAACTATTTCCAAATGCACGCAGTATTATAGTCTTTGGACTTAGCTATAACTATAAAAAAGCAGTAAGAAAAGAGGATACATATCTACTTTCTAGATCATCTTATGGATATGATTATCACAAAGTATTTATGGATAAGTTAGTAAAGATAGATAAGGAGCTTTTCAAAAATAAAGAAAGTGAAAGTCATGTCTTTGTGGATACAGGTCCATTGATAGAGAGACTTCTAGCGCAGAAATCAGGCCTAGGATTTTTGGGTAAAAACACTTGCATCATTAATCCTTTATTAGGTTCTTTTATATTTATTGGGTATATAATAAGTAATGAGCGAAGCGATTTTTATGACTTACCACTAAAGCATGATTGTGAAGATTGCAATATTTGCGAGAGGGCTTGTCCAAATAAAGCACTTTGTAATTATAAGATGAAGATGACAAGGTGTTTGTCATATATTACTCAGAAAAAAGGAGACTTAGATGATTTTGAGAAGAGGAATTTAAAGACATATATTTATGGCTGCGATATCTGTCAAGAGCTATGTCCATACAATATAAAAGCTAAAAAAGTTTATCACGAAGAATTCCATTCTTCACAGGACTATGGGCTTGTTTATAAAGAAGACTTTAATTTAAGTAATAAAGAATTTAAAGAAAAATATAAAGCTATGTCAGCTTTGTGGCGTGGCAAAAGTATACTTTTTAGAAATGCAAACATTATAGACAATAATAATGATATAGTTAAATGAAAGGAAGGGTATTATGTCAAATGTACATGAATTAGGATTTTTAAAAGATAAAATCCAAGAATTAAAAGATCAAGGAGTTTATAGAAAATTACCTATATTAAACTCACCTGACGACGCAGAGATTGTTTTAAATGGTAAAAAAGTTATTAACTTATCATCAAACAACTACTTAGGATTTGCAAACAATCCTAGAATCAAGAAGGCATCTATTGAAGCGATAGAAAAATACGGTGCTGGCTCAGGAGCTGTAAGAACTATAGTTGGTAACATGGACATCCATGAAGAACTAGAAAAAGTTCTAGCTGAGTTCAAAAGAGAAGAAAGAGCTTTCATTTATCAATCTGGATTCAACTGCAATGCAGGAACAATCCAAGCAGTTACAGAAAAAGGAGATTTAATTATCTCTGATGAATTGAACCACGCATCTATTATCGATGGAACTAGACTTTCTAAAGCAGATAGAGCTATATTTAAGCACTCTGACATGGATAGTTTGGAAGATGTTTTAAAGGAAAAGAGAAAAGATTACAGAAACGTTCTTATTATAACAGACGGTGTTTTCTCTATGGATGGAGATATTGCAAAATTACCAGACATCGTTGATTTAGCTGAAAAGTATGAATGTATGACATATGTTGACGATGCTCACGGCTCAGGCGTTTTAGGTGAAAACGGTAGAGGTACAGTTGACCACTTCCACCTACATGGTAGAGTTGACTTCTCTATCGGAACATTATCTAAAGCTATAGGATGTATAGGTGGTTATGTTGCTGGATCAGAAACTATGTATGAATGGTTGATTCACAGAGCAAGACCAGTATTATTCTCAACAAGTTTAACACCAGCATCAGTTGGAGCAATAACAGAAGCTATAAAGATGCTTATGGAAAGCAGTGAATATACAGACAGACTTTGGGACAATGCTAAATACTTCAAGGAAAAATTAGGCAAACTTGGTTTCAATACAGGTCACAGTGAAACACCTATCACACCAGTTATCATAGGTGAAGAAGCTAAGGCTATGGAATTCTCAAGAAAATTACTTGAAAACGGCGTATTCGTTTCAGCTATCGTATTCCCAACAGTACCAAGAGGAACTGGTAGAGTTAGATGTATGGTAACAGCTGCGCACACTAAGGAACAATTAGATGAAGCTTGCAGAATATTTGAAAAAGTAGGAAAGGAAATGAACATTTTAAAATAATGTTCGTTACGAATATGCTTATCAGCATAACTATATATGATGCTTTAAGCTTAAAAGATAAACGCATGGTTCTTAAATCGCTTATTGAAAGACTCAAGTCAAGGTTTAACATTTCGTGCTGCGAAGCTGCAGATAATGACAAGTGGCAAGTAAGTGAGATAGGCATTTCCTTTGTGTCAAACGATAGTAAGTATAATGAAAAAATTACTGAAAAGATTATAAACTTTATCGACAATGATGATAGAGTTGAAATTACAAATATAGATAAAGAGATGTATAGTTATGAGAAAAGTATTAAATAAAAAAGAAGTAAATACAGTTTTGGACTTGCTGCGTCAGGATTATCCTGACGCAGGTCCTGAGCTGCATTTTACAAATGAATTTGAGCTTTTAATAGCAACGATATTATCAGCTCAAACAACAGATAAGCAAGTCAATAAAGTAACAGATAAGATGTTTAAAATATTGCCAGAGCCTATTGATTATATAGAAAGACCACTTTCTGAGATTGAAGACATGGTAAAGTCTATAGGATTTTTTAGAAACAAGGCAAAAAACATACAAAAGACTTGCGACATATTAGTACATAAATACAATGGAAGGGTTCCAAATACATATGAGGAGCTTATAGAGCTACCGGGAGTCGGTAGAAAGACTGCAAATGTTGTTTTGTCTAACGCGTTTGGTGAGCAAAGGATTGCGGTTGATACACATGTTTTCAGAGTCTCCAATAGAATTGGCTTAGTAAATGAAGACAATGTATTAGATACTGAAGAGGCTCTTATGAAAAAGCTACCTAAGAATACTTGGTCTTTAGCACACCATCTTCTAATTTTCCATGGAAGAAGGGTATGTAAAGCACAAAGACCTTTATGTGAAGAATGTAATCTAGAAGAGATATGCTTATATAGGAAGGGAATGAAGAAATGAAAAAAGGTTTAGCGCTAATTATAGTTTTGATTTTAATATTGGGCGGATCATATTTTGGATATAAAAAATATACTGAACACAAAAGAATTGAAGCTATGAAAGAAGCATTAAAAAGTGATAAAATATATGAACATATAACGATAGACGGAGTTGATGTTTCTGGACTTTCGAAAGAAGAGGCAAAAGAAAAGATACTTGCATCTAAAGAAAACGAAGTTAAAGATAAAAAAATAAATGTAGCTGTAGAAGATAAAAATTATACTTTTGAGCTAAAAAATCTTGATCAAAATATGGATCTAGATAAAGCTGTAGATGAAGCATATGACTATGCAAGAGAAGGAGAGCTAGAAGAAAGATATAATAAATTACAAGAAATAAAAGAAACTGCTTTAAATATCAACATCGAAAAAGAAATTGATTATTCACATGTGGATGAATTCGTAAGTAGTATCGCTAAAGAGACTAATTGTGAAGCGGTAAATGCTGAGTTTAGCGCTAACAATGGCAAAATAACTTCTACAGAAAGCAAGGATGGAAAAACACTGGATTCTGAAAAACTTAAAAATGACATTATTAACGCAATTAACAATAACGAAGATTCTGTTGTTGCGAGCGTTGATACTATAGAACCAGAAAAGAAACATTCAGATTTAGAAAAGATTAACGGCCTTATAGGATCATTTACAACAGATATAAGCTCTAGTTCAAACGAAAGAAAGACAAATATAAGAGTCTCATCAGACACTGTTTCCAAAAAACTGTTGCTTCCTGGAGAATCTTTTAATTTTAATAATGCGATAGGAGATGTAACTACAGCAAAAGGTTATAAAAATGCGCATGTATTAAAGGGCGGAGAATATGAGGACGGTCTAGGAGGAGGCATGTGTCAAACTTCAACAACACTCTATAACGCTCTTATAAGAGCTGGAGTTAAAATTCTTGAAAGACACCCTCACTCAAGAGCGGCTAGCTATGTACCAAAGGGTCAAGATTGCGCGGTTTGGAGAGGAACAAAGAATTTAAGATTCAAAAATGAATTTGACTTTCCTATATATATAGACTCAAATGTAAGTAAAAACAAAGTAACATTTTATGTATATGGTGACAAAACTAAGAAAGATTATGATATAAGCTTTAAATCAGAGATAGTTGAAGTAATTAAATCAGAAACTATTGAAAAAGTTGATCCTAGTCTTAAACCAGGTGAAAGAGTAGTAGATTTCAAGGGATATGATGGATATAGAGTAGTTACTAATAAAATTATTACTAAAGATGGAAAAATTATCTCAAATAAACAATTTACTAAAAATTATTATCCAAAGAGAGATACGATTGTTAGAGTTTCTGAAAAATCTGCAGATATCGATAGCTCTAGCCAAGATAGTGAAAATAATGATGCGGTGGTGTTACCATGATGAATATAAAAATTCTTGCCTTTGATATGGATGGCACTTTACTTAATAGCGAAAAAATGGTAAGTAGAGGAACATGTGTAGAACTGGAAAGATTATACAATGAAGGGATCCATATAGTTCTTTCAAGTGGAAGACTTCATAGGTCAATTGAAGCGTACGCAAATATACTTCCCTTTAAAACATCGATAGTAGCAACTAACGGTAGCGTTGTTACAGACTATGAAGGCAGAAGAGTTTATGAAAAACCAATAGATACAGAAGCCTTCATAAAAGTGATTGATGTTTTAACTGATAATAAGATGAATTTTCATTTCTATGGAGTCAATGAATTCTATAGACTTAAAGGCACAACATCATTAAACACATACTCCAGAGTGCCAAAGAATATAAAAGATAACATAGAAATTGTTGAATATAATAATATTGAAGAGATAAAAGACTCTTGTAATGACAAGTCATATTTTAAAGTCTTATTAGTAGAAGAAAATAAAAATCGCCTTGAAGAGATTAGATCAGAGCTAAAGAAAATTTCTGGCGTAAAGATATCTAGTTCTTGGGCGAATAACATAGAGATTGTACCAGAAGGAGTCAATAAAGCTAAATCACTTAAATATTTATGTAAAAATTTAGGCTTAGATATAGAAAACCTAATGTCATTTGGAGATAATAATAACGATATAGAGATGATAGAAGAGTCAAAAGTGGGTGTTGCTATGAGTAACGCTACAAATGAGCTGAAGCAAAAAGCTAATTTCATTACGGATTATGACAACGATCATGATGGCATAATGAAATTCTTAAAACAATATTTTTAGGAGGAAACTCATGGCTATTAACATAGTTTTGCACGAGCCAGAAATACCACATAACACAGGAGCTATTGCTAGGAGCTGTGTTTTGACAAATTCAAAGCTTCATTTAATAAAGCCGTTTGGATTTGAGCTTAGTGATAAATATTTAAAAAGGGCAGGCTTGGATTATTGGAAGTATCTCGATATTACTATATATGAAGACTTAAACGACTTTTTTGAAAAGAACAAAAATGCAAATTTTTATCTTGCGACAACAAAAACTACAAAGATATATTCAGATGTTAAATTTAAGGATGGAGATTTTATCTTCTTTGGTAAAGAGACAGCTGGTTTGCCGGAGGACTTTATAAAAGAGCACAGTGAAAGAGCAATTAGAATACCAATGATAAAAGACTTAAAAAGGTCTTTGAACTTGGCTAATTCATGCACAGTTATTTTATATGAAGCACTTAGGCAACTAAACTTTATGGAATTAGTGTAGGTGATGGTATGGAGTATGTATTAGGTCTGATGGGAGGCCTTGGTTTATTCCTATATGGAATGAGCCTTATGGGAGACGGTCTTCAAAAAGCAGCTGGTAGCAAATTAAAAAATATAATTGGAGCATTGACTAAGAATACATTCTTAGGTATTTTAGTTGGTACTGTAGTCACTATGATTATACAAAGCTCATCAGCAACTACAGTTATGGTTGTAGGTTTTGTCAATGCAGGACTTATGAATCTATATCAAGCAGTTGGTATAATTTTTGGAGCTAACATAGGTACAACAATAACAGGTCAAATGCTAGCACTTAATATTTCTAAATATGCACCTATAGCAATATTTGTTGGCGTTTTATTATTCATGCTTGGCAAAAAGAGAAAGATTAAAAGCTATGCAGAAATTGTTCTCGGCTTAGGTATATTATTCTTTGGTATGGCAGCTATGGGAGAAGCGATGAGACCATTAGGCGAGAGCACAGCTTATGCAGAACTAATGACTAAACTAACAAATCCATGGCTAGGTATGCTGGTTGGTATTATTATGACAACTATACTTCAATCTTCATCAGCGGCACAAGCAATTATACTTGCTTTAGCATCACAAAACATAATTACTATGCACATAGCTTTTCCTATATTATTTGGACAAAATATAGGAACAACAACAACAGCACTTATATCAAGTATTGGGGCAAGCAGGACTGCAAAACAAGCAGCATTTATACATTTTATGTTTAACGTATTCGGATCGTTAGTGTTCCTAATATTATTAAAGAATCCAATTGAATCGTACGTTGTTAATAACTTTAGCTCTACTACAACGCAAATAGCTATGGCGCACACTTTCTTTAACGTTATCAATGTGTTATGGATGATGCCATTTGCCAAGTTGCTTGTTAAGTTAGCTCAAAAGCTAATTCCAGAAAGTGAAAATAAAGAGGACAAATATGCTATTCATCTAGACTATCGTATTCTTACAACACCTGCATTAGCTATAGAAACTGTTATAGATGAACTAACAAGAATGAACGACCTTGTATTGAAAAACATAGATGACTCTAGAAACCTTCTAATAAATAAGAAGAGTGAACTTATGGAAGTAATATATGACAGAGAGAATTTAATTAATAGCTTGCAAAAGGAAATTATAGATTACTTAGTTAAGGTTTCTACATCAGGACTATCAAAAGAACAACACGAAACAGTAGACGATTTGTTCTTTATTGTAAATGACATAGAAAGAGCTGGAGATCATGTTAAAAATATAACTCAACTAAGCGAAGAAAGAATAAACATGGACATACATTTTACTGGTGAAGGAAAGAGAGAGCTTAACGAAATGTATGACTTAACAGTTAATGTATTTACACTAACAATGAATGCATATAAATCTATGTCTGAAGAAATGGCATATGATATTGTTAATATAGAAAAGAAGATAGACGTTTGCGAAAAAGAATTTAGAGAAAAACATTTTAGAAGACTTATGAGCAATGAATGCGAAGAAGAGCAAGGCATCATTTTCTTAGACACAATATCAAATCTAGAAAGAATTGGTGACCATGCTGATAACATAGCTGGTTATGTACTTAAACATTTCAAATAATTACTTTAATGTGCAAAGTAAACGGATTTTAATTCAGATATAAAAAAATTAAATGTAGAAAGGCTTGCAAATTAATACTATTTGTAGTATAATATAATCAGTAATGGACTGGACGACAGATGCGGGAGAGAACGTATGTCACCGAAGGGTAAAGAATCTAAGCTCACTACTTATATTCAAAAGTCTCAGGTAAAAGAACCGCGTTTTGACAGTACTCTGGAAAGCTTTAAGCACCGATGGAGCAATCTTGTTTAAGAGAATCTCACAGGTTATGGACAGAGAACAAGAGTGGCTTGTTTTCTGTTTTTTAATTTATGGACAATTTTGTTAATAAACAATATGTAGTATAAGGAGGAATATCATAATGTATGATGTAATTATTATTGGAGGAGGCCCTGCAGGCTTAGCAGCTGGCCTATATGCTTCAAGAGCAAGACTTAAAACACTTATCCTTGAAAAGGAAAAAGCAGGTGGACAAATCGTTATAACTGACGAAGTTGCGAACTATCCAGGTTCAGTTGAAGACGCTTCAGGTCCAAGCCTTATCAAGAGAATGAAAGATCAAGTAGACAGCTTTGGTGCAGAATTCGTAATCGATACAGTTCAAAAGCTAGAATTTAACGATAAGGTTAAGAAAGTTGTTTGCAAAGACAAAACTTACGAAGGCAAAACTGTTATAGTTGCAACAGGCGCTACACCAAGAAAGATTGGTTGCCCTGGTGAAGCAGAATTCACTGGTAGAGGCGTTAGCTACTGCGCAACATGTGATGCTAACTTCTTTGAAGACATGGAAGTTTATGTAGTAGGCGGTGGAGACTCAGCATTCGAAGAGGCAATGTACCTATCTAAGTTTGCTAGAAAGGTTACTCTAGTATACAGAAAAGGTAAAGAAGAAGCACGCGCTGCTGAAAGTATCAAAGAAAAAGCTTATAAGAATCCAAAACTTGATTATATTTGGAATGCAACTGTTGTTGAAGTTAAGGGCGACGGAATACTTACAAGCATTGTACTTGAAGATACAAAGACTAAAGAAAGACGTGAAATATTCGCTGACGAAAATGATGGAACATTTGGTCTATTCGTATTCGTAGGATATATTCCTAAGAACGACATAGTTGAAGGCTTACTTGATATGGAAGGCGGATACATTGTAACAGATGAAAACATGCATACAAACATCCCAGGAGTATTTGCTGCTGGAGACAATAGAAAGAAAGAATTAAGACAAGTTGTTACAGCAACAGCAGATGGTGCTATAGCTGCAACACAAGCTGAAAAGTATATAAACGAACATTTCGGAGACTAATCGTCTCATAGTATAAAGTAAAGTAATTTTAAGGAGGAATTGAAATGTTAGAAGTAACAAAGGACAATTTTGAACAAGAAGTTAAACAAGCTGAAGGTTATGTATTAGTGGATTTCTGGGGACCTACATGTGAACCATGCAAAGCTTTAATGCCACATATCCACGCTATGGAAGATGAATTTAAAAACATAAAATTCACATCATTTGATATTTCAAAGGGAAGAAGATTAGCAATTGGAGAAAAAGTTATGGGTTTACCAGTAATTGCTATTTACAAAGATGGTTCTCAAGTTGATTCAAGAGTTAAAGAAGACGCTACTAAAGAATCAGTTAGAGAAATGTTAGAAAAATATAACTAAAGTTTATTTACTATT
>QWBY01001143.1_pt1 | contig 16671 bp, 6 predicted proteins | sample 1972471 | NCBI WGS metagenome assembly QWBY01 (sample SAMN09866722, study PRJNA288562) | Human gut metagenome isolate term6_stool, whole genome shotgun sequencing... | reverse complement strand
GATAGGATTCAAACCTATAACCTTCTGATCCGTAGTCAGATGCTCTATTCAGTTGAGCTACCGGGCCGAAGTATGATTGCTCACACCCCGAGACAGTCTGGCGACCGTCCGGAAGTGACTCGGATAGGATTCAAACCTATAACCTTCTGATCCGTAGTCAGATGCTCTATTCAGTTGAGCTACCGAGCCATAGCACAGGCCTATTGACCTCGCTTATGACTGCAAAGGTACAATATTTACGGAAGTAATCCAAGGGTTGAGCGTTGCGACATACCGGAGCGCCGACTCGCATTTTGATGTGCCGGGAGGGGGGCGCGCCGGGCTGACGCATTTAGGCATTAGGGTAATCATATACCAAGGGGGGGCATCCGGGAGGCACCCGAAGGGTGCTCGCTCCATAGGCATCGGTCATCCGCGAAGCGGTGACCGATGTACTGAAACCCGCCCCTACATCCTCGACCCCTTGTGGGTCGCCGTGCAGAAATCCCCCTTTTCAGCGACCCCACCGGGGTGTCGCACTTAGCGGGATAGGTTACCGGTGCGACGCCCTAGCGGGGTCGTGATCGCTTGCGATGCCTGATCCCCGGGTCATCGGGGCTACGCCCCTCGACCCGGGGATCAGAAGCGAGCACCCCTGTCGGGGTGCTTCGTTCGCCACTCTTCACAATGAGTTGAGTGGCTTCTGTAACGCTCAAATGCGTCAGCCCTGGGGGGGGGCGCCGGGATGGGCTTGGATATGTGCGGGATAAGTCGTACCTTTGCACCACAAAGCAAGGGAGGAAAGCATATCGCGGGGTGGAGCAGTGGTAGCTCGCTGGGCTCATAACCCAGAGGTCGCAAGTTCGAATCCTGTCCCCGCAACTATCGGAGTACGACTATCTTCTATGAGGATGGTCGTGCTTTTTTGTCCCCTAAGGGACCGACCTTATAGGGAGGAAAAAATTCGGTCCATCCACCTAAGAGATACGCCCCGGGCCCCCTGCCCCAAGACCAGCGCCCCGAGAGCTCCTCCACAGCCCACTTTTCTTTTACCGATATTAGTGCGCACTAATACCGATATTAGAGATCTCTAATATCGGTATTAGCAATGCACCTCATCAGACAGGGGTAGACTCACTTTGCTCACCGGTCCCCTAAGCACTACCCCTCCGGTCCTACCATCAGTCGCTTACCCAACTATGGGTCTCACCGGCTGACCCCTGTCCTCCGACGCCCTCCGATGTGTCCGACACCCTGGCGCCACCTGACTCCCGGCGAGTCGGCTCGGGAGGCTCTGCATACACGAAGCGCCCCGCTGCAGTCAGAAGGCTGCAGCGGGGCGCTCACTATCAATGGGGATGCGCTCAGTATCGACCGAGCATTATTTCAGATCCTTATCCTGCACACAGCGGACGGAAGCGCCGAAGAAGGCGTTGTCCGGCATGAGCGCTGCCTTGAGCGAGCCATCGGCCGTGGTCTTGATGCTGAGGAAGATGCTATTGCCGTCGCCGTAGAAGAAATTGAACCAGTAGCGTCCCTCATACCCCGGCTTCATCAGCTGAGAGAAAGCACTACCATCCACATCGGGGACATCATTGGAGGCCTGACGGTAGCCGGCGTAGGGGAACCATACATTGACGTTGTCCTCGTTGATGAAGTACACTCCGTTATTGTATGGAGCCTTGTAGTCCTGACCTGCCTTGCGGACCGCTTCTGGGTCATCGGAGTTGATGAAGGTATCCTCCAGCCCTGCACTGTAGAAGTGGGGATCACGTGCCATGTGCTGGACCAGCTCATTCACCTCCCGATAGGCTGCCGTACGCCAACCCTTAGGGCAGGGATCGTAGGCACCCTTCGTTGTCGCCTCCTTCAGCGGGTCTCGCTCCATGGAGTTATCCATTTCAGCCTTGGCATTCCATGCGTTCTCCGGAGCAGAATTAGCGTCAGTGAAGTAACTACGTGCCATAAGAGTTGCGGGCATGCACCCACCGAAGTAGCCGTCTCCCTGAGGACTCGGCTTAGCCCCCTTTGATACGTAGGCAAAAAAGTCTGGATAGCCGGCATAATTATGGTTTACGAAGGGGAGATTGGTAGTAGTAGCGCCATAGATCAATTTCTTCGTTTCTGCTCTATGCTTGGCGTAGCAGGCAAACGTATTTTCTCCAAATGCTATCGGGACAGCAGCCGGATAGAGCAAATACTCTATCGCAGTAGTATTGTAGCCATCCGGCATACGATAATAGCCCGCAGGAGAGTAATCCACCATATCTTTCCTAGCAGTACGCATCAGGTTGCGATCGATCCACTTGGTGTCGCCGATCACGACATACCCCCCTTGGTAGACAAGGATGTCCAGAGAGGCCCGCTCACTGATGATCCGGACGAGGCTCTGACGAGCCTTGTACAGTCCGTTGAGTGGCTCCACGCGGTTCTCCTTGATCGTGACGGTAAAGTAGCCGTTGTAGCCGACGCCGGTCGTGCCGGTGTCGGTGCCTATGGATGGGTCTGAGTGGGAGAGCCATCCGTCGTCCTTCACCGGACTCTGGACGTGCCAGGGAGTGACGCTTCGGACATTGACGGTGTAAATGAGGTCGCCGACTTGATTGAGAGGTGTCTCGATGACTCGGAAGGTACGACTCAGGTCTTTCTCTCTGGGTGAGCCCTTCGGGTAGACGATGTCGTAGTCGAGTGCCTGTCCGGAGGTGACGCGGATCGTCTTGAAGTCGATCAGGGTACCGGTTTTGGCATCTGTAAGCTTCACCTTGACGAGAGCCTCACCGGTATTCTGCCCCAGGTTGAGCTTCCTCGTGGAGAGGAGTATTCGCCCATCCTCTCCCACGACCCCTGAGGAGGGACTGTAGCTAACCCAATCCTGATGCTCGGGAGAGTCCCCGGTGAGATAGCTGACGCCGACGATCTCCCACCTATTACCCGGTCGGTAGGCATCCACTCTCACCTCAAAAACCTCATCACGACGGCTGTCAGCCGAGATAAGTGAGGGGTAGAGCAGGAGCTGATCACGCAGCACTTCATCGGGTGTCTGGTCGATGGAGATACGCAGGTAGAGGTTGGGGTAATTGGCGACACCTATCTTATACTCCACGCTCCTCTTGTAGTTGCTGTCGATGAGCTGCTGCTCCGTCGCCCCTCTCCACCTGTCATCGATGTAGAGCCCGCGGAAGTCGTACTTGAGATCCTTCACGCCAAATCCGAGATCCTCGTCTCCGACAGAGACGTGATCCACCAATCGGGCTTTGATCCAGGAGATGTTGTCGGGATCGCTAAAGGGATACTGAGTAGTCCCATCCCCTGCGAATGAGTACTTCTCCTCTAAGATCCTAAAGCCCTTGAACTCGGGGATATTCGTCCGCACGGTGATCTCTTCGGTGAACTGTCGGTCATTCTGATCTGTGGCATACTTCTTACCATCCACCTCATACTCGTAACTGGCTCTGGTACCATGGTGTACGAAAGCTCTGGTAGAGCTGATGAAGTACTCTCCGTCCGTAATGATCTGCTCCGACTGCTTGATGGAGCGCTCGAGGGTGGTGACGCCGAGGATCATATTGACCGGACGATGCTTGATGGCATCCTCGGGAGTGTTGTAGCCCCTCCCGTTTACCTCCTTGATCTCTATGGTGTAGATGGAGTTGCGACGGACGATCCTTCGACCTCGCCGATCCATTAGGGCAAAGCGATACCAGCAAGTCTCGCCGTTGTAGCGGGCCTTGATGAGCACACCACCACCGATGTTTTTATTCTCGAGTGTATTGGGCAGCTCGCTCTCATAGGTGATAAGAGTAACCGTGGAGGACTGTGACTCCATCGTCACCGCTTCCTCCTCAATCATCTTCGGCTCCCCGGCAGGGGTGATGGGCGTGTCGGCACGCTCGTTGTTGCCTGCGGTAAATGGGACAACGTGCGTAAAAAGATAGGACTTCTCCGGCCGTATCGGTACAACGGCGAGGATCTTAAACTGATTATCCTCCGGAGTCGCATTGGTGATATTGATCTTAGATACGATGCGGCTCAGCACCACATCGACGTGGTGATCCGTTGCCGGGATAAGATCTCGGGATCGTCCCGTCATCAGATAGGGACCGGCGATGGTAGGCTTGTCCTCCACCACCTTGTCTGTCAGCTCACTTACTTTCTCATCTCCTGTGAGCCATCCCTCCTTGGCATTGGCGACGACAAGCACCTGATAGGTCGCTGAGGCATTCTTGTAGGAGATGGCTCTGTGGAGGATGCCGGAGGACTTGTCTACGGGGATCCGCTCATGGTACTCGGGTGCTGTCTTCGGTGCATCGGTAGTGTCCAAGTGATCGCCCTCGTAGAGATAGATGTCGAGGGTCTCGATCTTGGTCTCTGCCTTTGTGTCTCCCCCCTCCGTACTCCTGAGGGAGCCACTATTGTCAGGGAGGAGGATCGATAGCTCTATCGTCTGATCTCCTCCCTCGGGATCGACCTCATCGCCCCAGAGCCTATCCTGGCGACACCCTGTGAGGGTGAGAGACAGGATCGCCAGGAGCGAGAGTAGGAGCGTATGGGAGAGATTTCTTGTCTGTATCATGGTCATGATGTCAGTCATTTATGGGTTTACGCTACGGACGCATCGGACGGATGAGGTGAAGGCCCAAGTCTCGATGTGCATCCATACCTTGGTGGGAGAGAAGTAGAGCAGCTTGGACTTAATGCTTGACTTAGCGTCCGGATTCTCCAGCTTATAGGTCTTGTAGGCTCCGGTGACTCCCATAGTGCGGATGTCGGCGTGATTGAAGGGTCGATAGCCGGCAGCTGGGAGGTACCAATGTACGCCTGTACTGGAGGAGGGGGTCATCGGATCAGCCACGAGGTAACGCCCGCTATTATTCTCGCCCATCTCTCCATCAATGGCGGAGTAGGTCTCATCGAGATTCATCAGCGGCGTAGGTCGACCATAGGTGGCACCGAGGAGCTTAAGAAGCGACTCGAGCTGAGCGGTCGTCGGGACGTGCCATCCCTCGGGACAGGGATTTAAGAAAGTCTCACTATCCGCTATGATGTTCTTATCCCAAAATACACGATTAGTCTGGTCATATGAGACGTACAGCTTACCACCATAGACCGGATGGACGTAGTAGTAACCAATGTTATCCTGATACCACTGTCCACTATAGGTCTTGCCCTTGTAGCGATTGCTGTAGAGCCTGACCCACTTCTCCTCTGTGTCTCCTTCAGCATAGCCGCTCGTGGGAGCTCGACTGAAGAAGTACCCGTCGGAGCCATATCCGTCAGGCGTAGTGGCAGAGTTGGGGAGGTAGGTGCGATTATTCAGGGCGTAGACGCCATAGATATCAGTGGTGTGCCCGATAGGGATGGCGTAGGGGTAGAGTGTAGAGTTGATCTTGGAGTCCTTGTACGTTGTATTGGCGTAATAGGCGGGTACCTTGTAGAGCTTGTCTGTCTTATCAATCGGATCCTCGTGGTTGGCGTAACTGTAGCCGCACTTGAGGTTGCGATCAAGCCAATAATTGTCACCGATCTTGACATAACCGCCCTGATAGATGATGATGTCGCGTACTGCCATCGCTTCGTCACTGCCCTCGACGTAGCCCTTCAGGGAGATGTGTGCCTCTCGAGCAGGGAGGAAGTGATCCACCTTCTGGGATGTGGGGCGCTTGGAGACCTTGACGGAGAAGGAGCCATCATTAGTCCCATTTGCGCCAGTGACGGTGACCCAGTCTATCTCGGAGCCGTCAGATGCGGGCTCCTTAGAGACCTCCCACCGGAGATTGGACGTGACATTGACCTTATAGGTATAGTCTTGCTCGCTATCCCATCCGAGAGGGGTCTCGATGACATACTTGTTTCGACGCATATCAAGAGGCACGGCATTCGCTTCCGTGGACTGGGGGTAGACGATATTATAGTCCAGCTGGAACTCGCGGTAGACTCGGATCGGGAGCTTGTGGAAGACTTGACCTCCGATCTCACCTCCATAGAGAGTGATCGTGGCCACATCAGGCTCCAGATCTCCCATGGCCTTGGTGTCGATGTAGAGTATGTCTGTGCCGATCTGCTGTCGCCTCTTTGCTAACTCAGCGGCATCGTACTTACCCGGCTTGTCATCTCTCCAGAGATCAACCGGGTCTCCGTGGTCGTCGAGGACGAAGATGCGCTCGATGAAGTCTCGCCCACTCGTAGAGGGGGTGACACTGAAGAGACGCCAGCCCAGCTTGGGGAGGTTGGTCGTGATGCGTGTCTTTAGGTGCTGGACCTCCTTGGCGGTGATCTTGAAGCGGTCGGGCGAGGCTGCCAGCCGTACAACATCAGGGTAGAAGCGGTTGATATTGTCCTGTGTGATGGAGTACTGCACCTGCAGATCATTGGTGTGGATACCTGTCGCCCTTACCCAGCCGAATGCGCGTCGCACATCATCGGCTACAAGAGAGTGGTACTGGTAGACCCCGACATTGAGCGTGTAGCGTCGCCCGGGCTTCTCGTTGCCCTCGTAGGCAGGCTGCAGGGTGGAAGTGGCCCATGCCGCAAGGTGTTGCTTCGTGTCGCTAAAGGTCCCCTCCGCAGGCGCGATCAGCTTGAGTCCCGGAGCATTGGTGTAGACGTAGGTGAGCTCGTCCATCTGCTCGCGGTCAAATTGGAAGTTGGACTTCTCGATCCGGAGGAAATATCGACCGAAGAAGACCGTCTCAGCTGTACCGACATTAGTCCACTCGGCAACCGTGTAGACAAGAGACTCGCGATTACGATCCTCTCCTGATCGGATGGCTGCCACAGCAGCATCGAGGGTATCGTATCCGTCTGCGGTGAGCTTCTTTATCGTTACCCGATAGAGTGTATTGGCTGTCAGGGACTGGGAAGACTGACTACCATCCTTGGGCGAAAAGAAGTAGTAGTTATCCACTCCGGAGGGATTCTTAGCCTTGAAGACAACGTATGCACGCTGCTTTGATGCCGTAGGGTAAACATAAGCCCTCTCCCCTGTCGCATGGGTGGTCGTGGAGGTCAGAGTGGCAACGTCGGTGAGAGGGTCGCCGGCAAGAGTAGCTCCCTTGGGCGCATTGACGAGGTAAGTCTCGCCTATGGAGATCTCTCCCTCACCCTCACCCCTTAGCTCAATGGCGGCGGCAAGACGCTTGACGCGGACTTCCCCGGTGACGATGCCGGAGGGATTGGCATTCAGCTCAGCCGTCCCATACATCACCAAGGGGGGGCGAGCGGTGTCGTCCGTCTTCATGACGGGGAGAGAGGAGAGGCCGTCCAGTGTTAGACCTGTGAGACTTGGGTAGGTGACGGCACCCTCTGCATTGGCAACAACGGCAACCTGGAATGTACGACCGATACCTTTGTATGGGATCTGGTCTACCGTGACAGAGATCGTGCCTGTCGCTCCTGCAGTGACCGTCTGTCCGAGGGCTGATCCGACAAGCGTTGTGCCGGCTTGGTCAAAGATGAAGACATCCACTTTATCAATCTTATTCTCGGTCTCCGTGCCCACTTCATTGGCTCGGAGAATCTCCTCTACTCGGGGATTGTCCGGAGTGATCCTGAGGGAGAGCCCCGTCAAGCCATTTCCGGAGCCGGGCTCCTGCCCCCTCTCCGCTGTACAGGAGGCGAGGAGGGTGATTGCCACAAAGAGCAGGATCAGAGGTAAGACTTTATTCTTGATCATCATATCCATTTGTCCCATCAGTTGTTGTTCCTAATCTTGATGCAACGGACGAGGAGACCGTTTGTCGTATTTCCCTTTTCGACATAGCTGTGTGGTGCATCGCTCCCGAATCCTACACTGCAGTATCCGCCGGACATGGGAGATGCGGGATCATAGAGTGCGTAGCAGGCTCCTGGAACTGCTGTCTCACCGATGAATAACCAGTTGCGTAGCATGCCGGACCCATCTCGCCAGCCACCGAGAGGCAGGTAGAAGGAGTAAGCCGGATCGGTGGTCTTGAAGAAGTAGCCCACGGCATTCTCGTAGTAGTCGCGACTCGCATAATCAGAATTAGTGAGGAGAGTGCTTTTCATCATAAGCTCAAACTCATCCTTGGTCGGCATCCGGTAACCCTCCGGGCAGGGATCAAGACCCTTGTCTTTCTCTCCCGGGATATGCTTGTACCACCGGGGCTGAGTGAATGTTGCCTTGTCGTACCAATCCTTTGGATGCACAATGTACTTGTGGAACTGAGGGTCGGCTTTTGGAGCTGTCTCCTCATGGGTATTGGGTGACACTCCCCAAGAGGTGGTGGCATCACCGATACGTCGCGGCTGGCGCCATGCCGGCACTTCTGAGACTTCACTTTCACTGAGGTTGGAGTTAATATTCCCATCGATGACGCTGATACCATTGTACTGGTACCCATCGGGTACTCGTCCACTCTGGTAGAACGCTCCATTGACACGCACGCGGTCAAATCCGGTGATCTCCGCGGATCCGCCCCACTGAGTGTAGTGTGCATAGGAGAGCGAGCCCATGTTCCGGTCGAGCCACACTTGTCCATTCTCCAGTGTCAGAGCCTTGTATCCTCCCTGCTCCACACGGATGTAGGTTGGGTGCTTGGAGCCATCGTAGATCTTGATGGTGGCGTAGCGGAGGATATTGAGCCTGTCAACCGGCTTTACCGATATCTTCAGCTCGCTGCGTGACAGCTTCTCCAGTTTGATCCAATTTCCTGTCGATGCAGCGGTTCCCCACGTGTCTACCACCTCGGGGACCCAGTCATAGTGGTGGGACTGTACCTTAATGGTAGTCTCAAGCGGTCCCGATGCCACATCACCCACAAAGGCGACATATTGCCGTGCAGTCACATAGAGTACCGGCATCTGTCGGATGACCACCACGAGTGGTCTGGAGTAGCCCTCAGGAGTGATCGTCAGCTTACAGGTGCGGACGCGATCATCAACTCCATCATTATCACTAAGGGTGTGGAATGCGACCCTTGCCGCTTGTCCGCTAATGGTCTCCGGTTGCTCGTCCATTGTCAGCCAGTCGGGGATCTTCCCGCCCTCAAAGTCGTAGGTGAGCTTTGTCGGAGTGGATATAAGCTGATCCATGAGGATCATAAAGTCTCCCTGTGCATCGGCAAAGGCATTCAGATCAACGGTGTCTCTCGTAAGGGCGATGTACTCTTCCTCGTAGTTTGCCTGCTCCTCCTCCACTGTCCAGTCCTTGGGAGTGATGGTGAGAGGACCGATAACCCTAAGCGACTCTCCGTAGAACTTCAGCTCATACCGGTACCACGTGTTGCGACGGATGGCATGGAGATCAGCAGCACCCCTTTCGTTTGTCAGAGAAATGGTGTAGTCTCTGGTCTCTGTGGTGTTGGTTGCTCGACCGAACGTTAGTCCGAATGAAACCTCGTGGTTATCGTCAGACTGGAAGAGTGAGGGGATATAGAGGTGGACGGCGGGATGAGTCTCTGTCTTCTCCGTATTCTCAGGGTCGCTTATGTACTTCGCATAGTAGGATCCTGTGAGTCCCTTGTCAGCGGCTGCCTCGGAGCGGAAGATCGGTGCCTTCCAGAGCTTCCCGATGCGGATCGGTAGAGTCCACGGTGTAGTCGACGGATCATCCGGGGTATTGAATGCTTGTACCTGCTTGTCGTCAAAGCGTCCCTTGATATCCCTCAGGAGTATTTCCTCGCTCTCCGTTCCGGCGGAGAGGGTAAAGTTTGTCGGCTCAGAGCCGGTCGGCGCAGTAACAGTGGCAGTGCTCTTAGTCTCTACGACGGAGGTCTCTCCGGAGAGTGGAAAGAGTGGCTGAGCGTATCCGCCCATTCCCTTCAGCGAGTAACTGAGGAAGCGATAGTCCTTGGGTGTCAGTCCGTCCTTACTGTGATACTCCTCCTTCGTCTCATTCTTAGCCGTTGTCAGGCAGACATCGAGACGGGCAAAGGTGCGCTCCATATCGATGGCGGGCGTAAGCGTTTGGGGTACTTCCACGCTGCGGTTTACGGTGAGCTCTCTGGAGCCTACCATTGGCATGAAGCGACGAGGTAGCTTAGTGACCGTATTGGGCATCAGGTCAAGTGAGGTAAAGGCTGTCTCCTCAGCAACCAGTGTCGCAGGATCCTCCGGTGTAGTCGTCGAGGTGAGTGCCGAGCGAAGTGCAGGGAGAGAGTTAGCAGCGAGGACAAAAGTATACTTGCCCGGCTCCAGCTCCAGATCCATGGTCATTGACCCATCTCCCTCCAGAGTTGCAAAGTGACGGATCCGAGGGTTGTCCTTTGCTAATAGGTCAAGGTCACCGATGGCCTCCAGAGCATCCATCCCGGGCTGCTTGCTCTTGCATCCGGCAGCAAAGGCATTGGTATAGTAGATCCACGCATCAGAGGGTGTCGTCTCTCCCTCCGGATAAATGTAGAGGACCGCGAAGTAGACTGCTCGCTCGTAGTCCTGACCCAGCTCTGCATTGGCCTTCCATAGCCTATCGCCCACCTCCTCTACGGTACCGGCGGCACGAGTATTGGGCATCCCCGGGAGAGCGTAGGAGTGGATCGTCGCAGAGATGCGGACGTGCCTCGGGACACCATCACACTCCTCGGCACCTCCCTCGCTGACAGACTTCCTACAGCCTCCCAGCGTCAGCAGGGCGGTGAGGAGTAGGGCGACGAGTGTCCCTCGACGGCGGATGGTCGTAAGTGTACTCATCATATTACTTTACCAGTCGATGTTGCGGAATACGAGATTCCAGTCCAGTATGCGTGCTCTCACGGCGAAATAGGTTCCCTTAGGCTTCTCAGGCTCCGTCTCCTCCGTCACGAGGATCCAGATGTCGAAGTCGTGGTTCCGCTCCAGCCGTAGTGGGTTGGCCGTTGTGGCGAAGGGACCATCGTAGCAGATGAAGTCCTTGAGGAGGTCAAACGAGTAGACCACCTTGCCATTATTTAGATCAATGACCTCGACCGGATAGTCCAGGGAGGGATCCAGCTTGAGGATGTCGAATAGTCCGCGGATCGCCTTACCGTGCTCTCCCATACCCTCCTCGATCTTCGTGGTGTAATCAAAGGGGGTGTCCTCAAGGAGCTTCCCATCGGCTCCGTAGCGGCTGTTCTGTGCGCCGAAGCGGATGGTGTACTGACCCTCTGCACTCAGTCCCTCGACAATGATCTTCACTCTGTTGGTGATCTGAGAGAAGTCAATGTGCACGCTGTCGATCACGGTGCCGATGTGCTCCGTCTGCTCGAGGATCTTGGTCGCCTTCCCTGCGTAAAGGGGTGAGGCGTTGGCGGGGAGCTTGTTGCCTTGCTTAGCAAGGGAGACGGTCATCTCTCCGAGTGTCATACCGGGCTTGAAGCCAGTGAAGTCATACTGAGAGAGATTGGCTCCACCCCAGGCGTAGAAGCTTGTCTTCTTCCCCGGGCGATAAAAGTCTGTCGAGAGCTTATAAGAGGGGACAAAGGCGGAGGGCTTGTCGGTGATCTCCTCGATCAGCTTCCCCTCCTCGTCAAAGGCGAATACACGGATCTCCCGGACGGTCTCTGAGTAATTGATAGTCTGCGGATAGAGAATGTCAAAGGTGAAGACCGTCCCCTGAGGACAGTCGGACAGATCCTCCTTGATGGTGGAGTGGCATCCGACTGTGAGCATAAGTATGCCCAGAGCCGCAGCAAGGGTGCCGCAGAGGGAGTGACCCTTCATGGTGTGCGATGAGGTATTCATTGCTATGTCTTATCTGTGGATTGTATTCTACGTTTACTTCAGTTCCAGGACGTGATCCATTGTACTCCACCACAGGGGGGTGGCGGTGATACGGATGACGTTGTCGCGACCATTGATCGGGGGTATCTTACGCTCCGGCTCCCAGGGATTATCACCCGGGGCAGGGAGATTGGGATCCTTAGGATCGACGGGGTCATAATTCAGCCCAAGACCGGAGATCCCGTTGAGGATCAGGTCATAGATATTGTTGCGACGTGTGTCGCAGGAGAAGACCAGTCCCTCGGTATTGCGTTGCTCGTTGAGTGGAGAGAGATAGACCATCTTGCCTCCCTCGTACTTGCGGATCTTATTGTTTCCTCCCGCAAGTGCGGCAAGTAGCGTGTCGTAGATCGTATGGTCATCGAGACCGTAGTAGAAGGTCTCCGCAGAGTCGTGGACAAGCAGATAGGTACGTCTCTTGGGAGCTGTGGGGCCGGTCGCCGGGTTGCTCCCTAAGTAGTCCTCGCCTTCCCGAAGCGTCTGCTTCGCCCTCTCTTCGTCAGAGAGACCCTTCAGCCACTCAGTGTCAGTCACGTCCACCCAGTACCAGCGATCTGTCGGTGCGGTCGTGCCAAGGGGGGAGAGAAGTGCATCGTCCAGCAGCTCCGGAGTGTATGGTCTCTCGGCTCCCTCGTCTGCTGCAGGATCACTCTCCATGAAGCCTGTGCCCGCATCTGTCTCGCTGTCGAAGACCTTATGGCGGGCGAAGGCGACCTTGGAGTTGTCTATCCTAAAGCCTTTTGTAGGTGCCAGACCGGCATAGATCTTTACGTACGTGACATCGGCGTAGGTCACGTCTGCGGCATACGCATGCTCCGTAGTGGTCTCTGTGAGGGCGTGCTCGAGGAAGTAGATCCTGTCTGATGTGGAGATGCCGCCATTGTTATTCTCCACCTTACCTTGCTCAAATAGTGGGATGGCTCGAGCCTTGAAGTTTTGTGACAGTCCCGTGTCCGACAGCTTCATCAGGTCGTACCTGCCATGACTCTTGGTATGGGCGGAGAGTGTCTTGAGCTCCACGTAGAGACCCTCCTCCCCCAGGTGGAGCTCTCCTGCGTGATCAGCAAAGAGGTAGCACTCCTTGGCACTACCTGCGATAGTCCAGGACATGGCATCATAGTCTATGATGCCATAGCGTGCCTCCATCGTCTCCGTATCGGGGGTCTTGGCTCGGCGGAGTTGTGCCTTGGAGACCACTCGCTCCACCTCGAGGCGGACGTCTGTGCAGCCTTCCTTGGATAGGGTATAGAAGTTGCTTTGTTGGTCATCAAACGTCGAGGTCATCAGGAAGCTCTTTCCGATCATCTTGTCGAGGTCATCGAGGCTTACCTTACTGTCTGTATCGTAGTCAGTGCCACGAAGTGCCAGCCGAGACCCGTTGATAAGCGTGGCTATCCGCCGCTCGGTGCCATTCTCTGAGATCTCTTCCTCAAACTTTGCACTCCATCTGTCCTCGGTCGGCATAAAGGCATGGGATCCTGTCAGTCCGATACCGTCGATGAAGAGCTGACCGTCGACTATCTTATCCTCGGGGATGATGCCGTCTACAGAGGGATCTTGAGCATCGGTGATCGCACGTGTGATCCCACCGGTGGCACGGGGATGCACCTCCAACTCGATCCTCGAGCGGGTGGTGCACTCTCCGTCCGGATCAGAGTGTAGTCCCTGGCAGCCGACCATCGGCACCAGCATGAGTGCCGAGGCGATGTGAGGTAGGTATTTCTTCTTCTTCATAGCTATGAAGCTGAGTTATTTGTCTTCTGTGTGGGTAGGGGAGCGATCAAGCGCCCCTACCCTGTGCGTCGTGCTTTATGTCGACGCGTTACTTATCGGTGACTGACCCGGATGGATCAGAGGCCGGTGGTACCGCCGGTAAAGTCGAGACCGCGCTGGACGAGGTTCCAGGAGAGTACCGTGCACTCTACCTGGAGGCAGGTCTTGGTGTTATTCACCGGAGGATTAGCAGGCTCCGGCTCGAAGGGGTTGTCCTCACCGGGGGTGGGGATGTTCGGGTCACCCGGGGTCTTACCCTTGTCGGGATTGTTGGGGTTGTTGGGATCGTCGGAGTTGTTAGGATCGATCGGATCAATGGTGGTGTTGTCACCCGGAGTCTTGGGCTCCAGACGGCTCGGATCCTTCGGGGTGTCTGGATCATTGGGGTCGTAGTTGAAGCCGAGACCGGAGATGGTCCTTACCTTCAGGTCGTAGATGTTGTTACGACGGGTGTCGCAGTTGTAGACCTTATTGACAGGACCCTGTGCGTTGACCGGAGAGAGGTATACGACGTTGAAGTCCTTATCGGCACCCCAGTACTTACGCACCTTGGTCTGACCGTCAGCGAGAGCGGCAGCGAGGGTATTGTAGACAACGGCATCCTCACCATCACCGGCAGCGTAGAATTCACCTGCCTTGTCGTGCACGAGGTAGTAAGCGGTCTCAGCATCACGATCGGCGAGGACAGCAGCCTTCACCTTCTTGTAGATGTTGTACCACTTAGAGTCCTTGCGGACTACGATGAAGTAGTAGCGATCGCCGAAGTCAGCCTCAGTAGCCTCCTTGATGTCTGCAGCCTTGAGACCACCGACGTAGAGCTCAGAGGCCTTGTCCATAGCAGGCGCGGTAGCCTGAACCTTGGCATCGACCTTCTTACCCTTCTTGATGTCGATCTTACCGTAGACCTTGACATAAGCAACGTCACCGTAGGTCACCTTGCTGGGCTCGTAGGGAGTGGTTGACCCCTTTACGGTCTCCTTGAGGGCATGCTCGAGGAAGTAGATACCCTTCTCGAGGGACTTGCCATTCGTCTGCTCTGCGTTGAGGTCTACACCATCGGTGAGGACGTTGCGAGCCTTGAAGTTCTTCACGCCTGCCTCGGTGTCAGCCTTGTACTCACCGACATTCGCAGCATAGTCGCTCTGCTTCATCAGGTCGTAGACCTTAGTGCCGGCAGTGACACCCTCAGCGGTCTTGCCGCCCTTGGCAGAGATCGTCGTAAGTGCGGGGTAAAAGCCGTCATCCGAGAGAGAGATATCAGCCTTAGTATTGCCGGCGTAGTCGGTAAAGAGGTATGCCTCCTTGGCAGAGCCGGCCATAGACCACTGAAGTGTGGAGGGATCGATGACACCATACTTCTTGGCGCCTTCCACATCTACATTTTTTGCCCAGAGCTGAGCCTTGGAGACCACGCGCTGGAGGGTAAACTTGAAGAAGTTCTTGTTCTCACCCTTCGGGTCGGTTACGCCGTCTATGATCTCCTTAGTATTGGAGGCGTCAGCAGCCGAGGTAGACATGGCAAAGCCATTATCGGCAGAGGCCAGCTTATCGATATCAGCGATCTTGACGGTCTTGTCCTTGTCGAGGTCAGCCTTGGTAAAGCCAAGAGCAGCCATGTTGATCAGCGGAGTAATGGTCACGCTGGGGGCGGGGTTGGTCTTGATCACCTTGCTGGTCCACACGTTGTTGACGGGGGTGCCGAAGGGGATATCAATAGCTGCGCGATCGCTGATCAGGAGCTGACCATTCTTGATCGCGTTCTCGGCATCAGTACCCTCTACCTCCTTGTCCTGACCATCAGTGATGGCACGGTTGCCCGACTGGGCCTTGAAGTAGGAGACGGAGAGCTGGAGACCGGTTGTGGCCTCGTCTGTAGGCTCAACGCCATTGTTAGTCTTGCTGCAAGCCGTAAAGGCAAGCGCCACGGCAGCTGCTGCAAGTACTGTTGCTACATTTTTCATAAATCTAAATGATGTAAAACAGTGTGAGAAATAAATATTGTGATTGTAGTAATGTCTATTATAGTCTTATCGGACAAGTCGGACGAGTCGGACGAGTCGGACGGGTCGGACAAGTCGGACGGGCACCGCTGTGCCCGGTAGATAAGTCCCTATCAGAGGCTCTCGATGAGCTTGCGGAGCTCGGCGAGGGCACCCCGGCAGGGGTGCCTTCTTCATAGCCCGGGCGTCGAGGCACGAAGTGCCGATGACCCCGGGTTACCGGCGATCCTCCCTATAGGTCCGACCCCGCTAGGGGTCGCTCCCTCCGTCCATCCCCTCTTACGAGCGACCCCTGGCGGGGTCGAGTGAGTCTTCCGCTCATCCTATCCCGGGGTCGTCGGGGCTAACGCCCCTCCGACCTGTGGCTAGGAAGCGAGCACCCCGGAGGGGTGCCTCCCCGCCAGGGATCGCTCCCTCTATCGGACGGTCTCAGGTCCTACGTATGTCTATGCTGTCGGACGGGCACCGCTGTGCCCGGTAGATAAGTCCCTATCAGAGGCTCTCGACGAGCTTGCGGAGCTCAGCGAGGTTGTCGGCGGCACGCTTGTCGCCCTTGGCAATCGCCTCGGTGAAGCACTTCTCCGCCTCGTCGTACTTGCCGGTGAGGGCGAGGGCGATACCGCGGTTATTCAGTGTCTCGGCGGTGGGTGCCTTCACCTGATCGAGTCGGGTGAGGGCTGCGGCGGCATTGCCTCCCTCCAGCTCAGCTGCGGCGGCGTTGGTCAGCGCGGCAGGCTCGCCGGGGAAGTACTTCTCGGCGATGGCGAAGACCTCCTTGAAGTCCTCACTGCCGACAGGATAGCTATTGGCGACGAGGTACATCTCGTTAAGGCTGAGGAGCTTCGGTGCGGTCTTGATCCGCTCGCGTGCCTCCTCGAGGTTGAAGCCCCGGACGGTGTAGCGGAAGGCGTAGTCCGTGCGGCGTACCTTGGCGTAGAGACCGTTGTCGGCCACCAGCTCGCGGAAGGGTGCACCGCCATTGAGGGTGCGAACCTTCGGGTCGCGGGCATCGCCACTGTAGTTGTCGATGATCTCCTGGAGGTCGGACTTGTAGGAGAGATCCGACTCGCGGATGAGCTTCTCCACACCTGCCCAGTCCTCACCACGTCCGGCGACGGACATATCGGCCCGCTTGATGCCGTGGGTGCGGCTGAGGTAGTCGGCAAAGGACTTAGCGCGGCGCTCGGAGAGTGCCTTATTGTAGTCCGCCTTGCCCTCGGGG
>QWBY01001850.1_pt1 | contig 16727 bp, 17 predicted proteins | sample 1972471 | NCBI WGS metagenome assembly QWBY01 (sample SAMN09866722, study PRJNA288562) | Human gut metagenome isolate term6_stool, whole genome shotgun sequencing... | reverse complement strand
TAAGTAGTCTTCGAGTATTTCCAGCGTTTCAATATCCAGATCGTTGGTCGGTTCATCTAATATCAGTACATTCGGCGCACTCATTAAGACACTGAGCAGATAGAGTCTTCTCTTTTCACCACCGGATAACTTTTCTATCGGTGTCCACTGCATTTTCGGCGTAAATAAAAAACGCTCGCACATCTGGGACGCTGTCGCCTTGCCGGTTGCCGTTGTCACATATTCGCCGATACTTCTTACATATTCAAGCACCGTCATTTTTTCGTCCAGCGGTTCATTCTCCTGCATGAAATATCCGATTTTTACCGTTTCACCGATTGAAACCGTGCCGGAGTCCGGCTGAATCTGTCCTGTGATAATCTTCATCAGTGTCGATTTTCCACAGCCGTTTCTTCCGCTGAGAGCCGCCCGGTCTCCTTTTTCTATGGAAAAGCCCAGTCCTTCAAAAACCGGCCTCCCGGCGTCTCTGTACCGTATGCTGTAATCCCTGGCCTCCACAAGCACCGACTTGTGGTGGGACAGCTTTGTGAGCTTCAGATCTGCGGGAACCTCCAGATCCTTCAACAGTCCCTCCTTCTCCTGGATCTCCCGGCCGATCCGTTTTTCCATCTGCTTTACACGGCTCTGCATCTTCTTCGTTTTGGCTCCGATATAGCTCCTGGTCCCTATGAACCGGTCATGCGCCTTCACAGGATCAAAGCCGATCTTGGTGCTCTCGTTCTTATCCGCCCATCCGGCGGCCCGGGCCGAGGCCTCCCTAAGCTTCCGGATCTCCTTCAGATGCTTTTCGTTTTCCGATGCGGCAAACTGGTCCTTTCTGGTCTTATTTTCCCACCAGACAGAAAAGCTCCCGTTCATCACCTCGATGGTCTTCCGGTTCAGCACCAGGCAGTGGTCCGTACAGGCGTCCAGAAGATCTCTGTCGTGGGACACCAGGATAAAGCCCTTTTTTGACGCCAGGTACGTCTGTACCGCTTCCCTGGCCTCCAGGTCCAGATGGCTGGTAGGCTCGTCAATGAGAAAAAAGCCTCCGTTCCCGGCAAACAGGACAGCCAGAAGGATCTTCGTCCGTTCTCCCGGACTTAAGCTGCCGAAGGGCCGGTAAAGGATCTCGTCCGTTTCCCCCAGGTCCGCCAGCTCACGGGCCGCCTGCCAGAGCTCACAGCCCTCCTCCAGCTCGTCTAAAAACTCCCAGGCCTCCATTCCCATCTGGCGTTCTGTGACCAGATAGGGAAAATAGCGGAACCCGGAGGGCGCGTCAATGGTGCCCTGGTATCGGTATTTTCCCAACAGCAGATTTAAAAACGTGGTCTTTCCCTTTCCGTCGCCGCAGTAAATATGGACCTTTGCCTTTTCCATTTGCCTTTCTCCCTCTTTTGCAGATAAGACGGCCATGAAAGTCCTCTCTCATGGCCGTCTGCTTTCATGATCTTATTTCATGCCACGCTTGACCATCTCGGTCACAGCGAAGGACGCCACATCGTCAGCATACTTGCCGGCGCCGAAGCCGGCATCATAGCCCAGCTCCTTGGCCAGCTCATGGGTAATACGGGGACCGCCGCAGCAGACAACGAACTTGTCACGCAGGCCCTCGGCCTCCAGCAGCTCAATGAGGTTGGTGAGGTTCTGGATATGAACATCCTTCTGTGTAACGGTCTGAGAGACCAGCAGCACATCGGCGTGCAGCTCCAAAGCCTTCTTGATGAAGTCCTCATTGGGTACCTGAGAGCCCAGGTTATAGGCCTCGATCATCTCGTAGCGCTCCAGGCCATAGTGACCGGCGAAGCCCTTACGGTTCATGATGGCGTCGATACCCACGGTGTGGGCATCGGTGCCGGTGGAAGCACCCACCATAACGACCTTGCGGCCGATATGCTCACGGATATAGTCGTTGGTATCTTCCATGCTCATAACATCGGACTCCACGGTGATAACATGGATGTCCTCATAGTTCACGGAATGCACGCAGCTACCGTAAACCACATAGAAGGTAAACTCCTTATCCAGAGCGTGGTGATAAGCCACATTGGGCTCTTCCAGGCCCATCTTCTTGGCGATCTGACGGGCAGCCTCTTCACCGCGCTCATCATCCTTGATGGGCAGGGTGAAGCTGGTCTGCACCTTACCGTCGTTCATGGTGTCGCCATAAGGCTTCAGGCGGGTCAGATCCAGTCTGGTATCGAAATCGATCTTATGGGTATTATACAGTCCGCTACTCATTCTGCTGCCACCTTGCCTTTCATGACTTCAATGAAGGGATTGAAGTATTTGTCGTCCTTGACCACAACACCGGCCAGGCCCTTGCCGCCGTCCTTAGGACGCTTTACATCGGCGAAGATACCCTTCTCAATGGTGGTGAACAGGCCCAACTTCTCGATCTCAGCCAGCAGGTCGGTGGCCTTGGTCAGCACCTCGTTGGCACGGTTGCGGATGATGCCGTTCTCTTTGTAGGTCAGCTCGCTGCCCAGATCCTTCATAGTACGGAAGATGTACTGTGCGTTTTCAATGGACAGAGCGCGGTCGGACATGAACGGCGTATGGATGGCCTCGGTCATCATGCCCAGCAGGCACAGCCGCTGGTTGGTGAGGATGGTGACCATGTTGAACAGAGCATCCTGGATGTGACCGCGGAAGATATTACCGGTCATGAACTTGGTGGGGGGCATATACTTCAGCGGCGCATTGGGGAAGATTTCCCGGGCCATCTGTGCCTGTGCCAGCTCATACAGGAAGGTATTCTCCACAGAGGGATCCATCTCGAAGGCGTGGCCCAGACCCATCTGCTCCTCGCGCATACCGGCGTCCTTGGCAAAGGCCTCGTTCAGGAACTGGGAAGCCAGAACCGTGTGAGCGGCGGTAATAGCATCGTCGGTGGTGAGGTAGTTATCCTCGCCGGTGTTGATGATAACGCCGGCATAACCGTTGATAACACGGGAGAAGTACTGGTCAACGATGGTACGCTGCATGTTGATGTCGCGGAACAGGATGCCGTAGAGAGCATCGTTCAGCATAACATCCAGGCGCTCCAGAGCGCCCATAGCGGCGATCTCGGGCATGCACAGGCCGGAGCAATAGTTGCACAGGCGGATGTAGCGGTGCTGCTCCTCGCCCACTTCGTCCAGAGCGGCACGCATCAGGCGGAAGTTCTCCTGGGTGGCGTAGGTGCCGCCGAAGCCCTCGGTGGTAGCACCGTAAGGCACATAGTCCAGCAGCGACTGGCCGGTGGTACGAATCACAGCGATGATGTCGGCACCCTGCTTGGCGCCGGCCTTGGCCTGGATAATATCCTCATAGATATTACCGGTGGCCACGATGATGTACAGGTAGGGGCCTTCCTTGTCGCCCCACTCCTTGAGATAAGCGTTGCGCTTGGCAACATTCTTGTTAATGCGCTCCACGGTGGCATTCACCACGGGGGTGATGGCCGCGCGGATCTCACTGTCAGAATGGGCGGGGAGCTTAGAAAGATCCAGCTCGCCGCTGTCCACAGCCTCTGCCACGCCCTGGGGATCCTTACCGGTCTCCACCATTGCGTTACCCACGGCCCAAGCGGCGCCGGCAGGCAGCAGAGAGTTTGCCAGCAGATGGTCCACCAGCACATTGGGCATGGGGACATCCATCTCATTCACGCCATCGATGCCCAGCAGACGGCAGACGGCGCGCTCCACGGTGACCGTGGTATGCTGGTCAATAAAGCCCTGCACATCCGCTGCCACATTGGCAGCGGATGTACGAGCCTTTTCGACCAGATCAAAATTCAAGCCGAGTTTGCTTTCCATATTTTTACCTCTTTACCTTACTTCTTCACATGACGCTCGTTACGCAGCAGCTTGGTGGGCTCCAGATAACGCTGCTTGGTGCCCTCGGCGACCCATGCAACACCGGTCTTCTCCACCTTCTTCTTGCCCATGCAGACATCGCAGTGGCAGTTCTGCACATAGTGCTCAGGCTGGGTGTAAGAGGTGATGACACCCTCGAAGTTACGCAGGATAACCTTGCGGGGAGTCTCGGAAATCAGGTAGTTGGGCATGACGGGAGTCTTGCCGCCGCCGCCGGGGGCGTCCACCACGAAGGTGGGGATGCAGTAGCCGGAGGTATGGCCGCGCAGAGCTTCCATGATCTCGATACCCTTGGAAACAGGGGTACGGAAGTGGCTCAGGCCCAGGGAAGGATCGCAGGCATCTGCACCAGGCCGTGAACCAGATCCATCATCACATGGATGCAGTCGTTCACGCCGGCCAGCAGCACGGACTGGTTGCCCAGGGGGATACCGGCATCAGCCAGCATAGCGCAGGCCTTGGCAGCCTCGGGAGAGAACTCCTTGGGGGTGTTGAAGTGAGTATTCAGCCAAATGGGATGATACTTCTTCAGCATGGCGCAGAGCTCCGGAGTGATACGCTGGGGGCACACCACGGGGGTGCGGGAGCCCAGACGAACGATCTCCACATGGGGGATGGCGCGCAGGCGCTTGATGATGTACTCCAGGTTCTCATCGGAGACCATCAGGCAGTCACCGCCGGACAGCAGAACATCGCGGACCTCGGGGTGAGCGGCCACATAGTCGATGCACTTGTCGATCTGAGCCATGGGCACTTCGCAGTCGTTCTGACCGGCGAAACGGCGACGGGTGCAGTGACGGCAGTACATGGAGCACTGGTCGGTAATGAGCAGCAGCACGCGGTCGGGATAGCGGTGAGTCAGGCCGGGGGTGGGAGAGTCAGTATCCTCGTGCAGGGGATCGGCGTCCTCATAGTCGGCATACTCCAGCTCCTCAGCCCGGGGAATAGCCATCTTGCGGATGGGATCAAAGGGATCGTCCAGGTCGATCAGGGACAGATAGTAGGGGGTCACTGCCATGCGCAGCTTGCCCAGGGTCTTGCGGACGCCCTCCTCCTCATCGGGAGTCAGGGTCATGTAGCGCTTCAGATCCTCAACCGTCTCAGCGCGATTGGCGACCTGCCAATGCCAGTCGTTCCACAGATTTTCGGGAACATCGGCAAACAGACCGTTACGAGTCTTCATATTTGTATCTCCTTTAACCTTTTTTATCAATTTTCTCCCGACACATTGATATAGTTCGGGACATCGCTAAAGCGGGAATAGGTAGTGGCCTCCTGTCCGTTAAACAGGACGACCGTGTCTTTTCCGTCAAAGTATCCGGCGGTTTCCTCCAGGAAGAATATGGGTTTTTCCCAGCGATAGGCCCCCCGCTCCAACACCTCAAGCTGCCGGTAGCGGGTGTAGGTGCCATCTTTGGTGAAAACCAGGTATTCTCCGTGGTCCGCAGCAGCATAGGAGCTGGCGTCTTCGCTGCAATAGGTGCCTATAATAGACTTCTCCTCTTTCGGAGCAACACTGATGCAAAGCCAAACCAAATTGCCTATGAGCGACAGCGCCAGCAGCGCCGGAATGAGCATTTTCCTTATGTTCATAGCCATTCCTTTCTCCGATCATGTGGTCAGGCAGGGACGGTACGCGGAAAATGTTATAACGCATCTACAAAGGCTGGTCTGCAGGAGCCATCAGGCTCCTGCAGGCAGCACGAAAAACTTAGCAATACTTCTCGTCGAACAGCTTGCGCAGCTTGGGATTCTCGCGCAGAACATCCAGGGTAATCTGGGCGTGGTTCTTGGTGTAGCCGTTGCCGATGATCATGGTGACATCCTTGCCGATACCCTCAGCGCCCAGGGCAGCCTTGGTGAAGGAGGTGGCCATGGAGAAGAAGTACACCAGGCCGTCATCGTGGACGGGCAGGATGGCGGACATCTCGCAGGACTCGATGTTCACGCAGCAGATGGACAGATCGTACTCCTTGCCATCGTTGGCAGCCAGAGCAGCCTCCATAACCTCAACGGGCTTGGTGCAGTCGGCCACGATAACATCAGTGTAAACGCCCAGCTCCAGCAGGCCGGGAACCTGCTTGGGATTGCGGACAACGCCCACGACCTTACCCTTGGGGCCGACCTTCTTCATAGCTTCCCAACCGCACAGAACGCCGGACTTGCCGTTGGCGCCCAGGATCAGAACGCTGTCGCCCTCCTTGGGCAGCTTGCGGGCCTGAGCGGGAGCGCCGGCCACATCCAGAGCGGCCAGGGCCAGAGGCTCGGACATATCCTCGGGCATCTTGGCATACAGGGCGGACTCGAACAGGATGGCCTTACCCACGATGTCAACGCGGTCGATATCCTTGTGGATAGCCAGGATCTTATCGATCTTCAGGGGGGTCATGGACAGGGAGACCAGGGAGACGATCTTGTCGCCTTCCTTCAGGTCGAAGCCGGGCTTCTTCTTCAGGTCCTCGCCGATGTGAGCGACGACGCCCTTGAACATACCGCCGGAACCGGTGACAGGATTCTGCTGCTTGCCGCGCTCAGCGACGATGCCCAGGATCATTTCGCCGATCTTCTTCTCGTCGCCGCCGCAGGCCTCGGAGATCTGGGTAAAGGAAGCGGAGTCGATGTTCAGGGAAGTGACATCGCAGACGATCTCGTTGGAATAAACCTTGGTCATGTCGTTGTCGACCTTCCAAGCAGCCTGGGTCAGAACGCCCTTGGGCTCGATAACGCGGTGGGTACCGTACTTGTTGCCTTTCAGTTCAGCCATTGTAAAATTCCTCCTAAAAATTATGTAAATGTTTTTTTGCGATTACTTCAGGGGCTTGAGGCTCAGGATCTCGCGGGCCTCAGCGGGCGTTGCGATCTCGCGGCCCAGCTCCTTGGCGATACGGACGACCTTGGCCACCAGCTCACCGTTGGAAGCGGCCTTCTGGCCCTTGCCCAGGTAGATGTTGTCCTCAAAACCAACGCGGACATTGCCGCCCATAGCGATGGCCGCAGCGGCCATGGTCCAGGCAGCCCGGCCTACGCCGGACACAGTCCAGGTGGAGCCTGCGGGGATCTTGCTGGCGAAGAAGGCCAGGTTCTCCACGGAGGCGGGGGTGCAGCCGTGCACGCCCAGCACGAAGTTAAACTGCATGGGATAGGCGGGCACCTCACCCTTCTTGGCCATGCCAAGGATGGTGTCGATGTGGCCCAGCTCGAAGCACTCGTACTCGGGCTTGATGTTGTTCTCCAGCATACGCTTACCGAAGGCGCGCATAGTGGGCATGGTGTTGTCAAAGATCTCGTCGCCGAAGTTGCAGGTGCCGCAGTCCAGGGTAGCCATCTCGGGGAAGAGCTCGGTGGGCTGCAGACGCTCCTCGGGGCTCATGCCGGTGGCGCCGCCGGTAGAGGGGATCATAATGACATCGGGCAGCTCCTTGCGGATGGCGTCCATAACGACCCGGAAACGCTCACGATCCTGGGTGGGAGTGCCGTCGTCCTCGCGAACATGGATGTGCAGGATAGCTGCGCCGGCATCATAGGCGGACTTGGCCTCGCGGACCATCTCCTCCACGGTATAAGGCACGGCAGCATTCTGCTCCTTGGTGACCTCAGCGCCGCAGATAGCAGCGGTAATAATCAGCTTTTCCATATCCTCAGCTCCTTACTTCTCGATCTTGTTGCGCTGGCAATCCTTGGGAGTGACGCAGGTGCCGTGAGCGCGGCAGACCACAACAGGCTCGGCCAGAACATCGGCAGCGGAAGCGCTGATGTCGGGACGGGACACGATAACCTTGCGGGCCTCAAACTTCATGGTGCGAGAGGTGTTGCCGATCTTCTCGATCTCGCCGTAAGCCTCGATGTAATCGCCGGCATACACGGGAGCCAGGAACTCGACATTGTCATAAGCGCAGAACAGGCCTTCGTCACCGTCGCACTTGATCAGCAGCTCAGTAGCGACATCGCCGAACAGATGCACCATATGGGCACCGTCCACCAGGTTTCCGCCGTAATGAGCATCCTTGGCGCTCATACGCAGACGCAGCAGAGAAGTCATCTTTTCCATGATAAAATTCCTCCTAAAATATTATTACAGAGTTTCTTATAACGCCGGCCAAGCGGCGCCTTTGGGCATGAAAAAGGCGCTACTGGTCAAGTCGATGACCAATAGCGCTCCATGTCTGCAATACGACATGACAGTTGTGCAGCTTACACGGCACCCCCAGGAACGCGCCACAGGAGGAGCGCGCACCTTCGGCAAAAAACCCCTTCATCGACCTCCATCGAGCCCCCTGCAGCTCCGAAGTCGATTACCCTGTTTTTTGCACCTCTATTGTCTGTTATATGGAATTCTGCACTTCAAATTATAATACTTTTCAGCAGTTTGTCAAGCAACATTGTGACGAAAATGACAATAACTTTTTCGCAGTGCTGAAAAAATTTATTTCCGTTTCCCCGGGTGAAATTTTCAGTAGTTTTCTTCAATAAGATGCAGGATTTCCGGCTTCAGTGACAGCATCCGGCAGATGTTCAGCGCGTCTCGGGGACAGTCGGACCGACCCTCGACCCGGTACAGGCCGTAGTTCATGTGCCGGGCGATGACCCGGATGCCGTCCTCCCCGCTGACAGCCAGCTCCCGGCGGATAGCCTCCGGGTCAATGTCCCGCAGACCGATGATCTGGTAGTGAGCCTTTCCGCAGTCAGCCACCTTGTCATAGTGGGTGGTGAGCAGGGAGATGGCGTTGACCCCGTTGAGGTATTTCGTCACCGCCTGGACGATCACCGCGCCCTCGTCGGGATTGGTGCCCCGGGCAAACTCATCCAGCAGGAACAGGGAGTAGCCCTGCTCCACCTGTGCAAGGGCCTTCTGGAACTGTACGATCTCCGAGCCGAAGCCGGAAAGGCCCGACTGGATAGACTGCATATCCTCAAACAGCATGAGGACGCTCTCAAACAGAGGCATCTTCGCCTCCTTGGCGCACACCAGGAAGCCCGCCTGCATCAGCAGCACATTCAGTGCCACGGTTTTCATGGCTACGCTCTTGCCGCCCATGTTGGCGCCGGTAATGACCGTGGCGCCCCGGTCCAGGGAGATGGACACCGGCACAAAGCTGCGGCCCTGCTCGGAAAGCAGATCGCACAGCTCCGGGTTCACCATTTCCGTCAGCTCCAAGGTCCCATCGGTGATCTGGGGCATTACGCCGCCGTAGCGCACGGCAAACAGAGCCTTTTGGATAATGAAATCCAGGCGGCCTGCGCTCTCGGCATCCGCCAGCATAGCCTCCGCCAAGGGAGCCAAACGGGCGCCCATGTCCCGGCGGATCTTCGTTTCCTCGCTCTCCTCCTCGGCGCAGATGCGGGTGCGCTGCAGACGCAGCTCGTCCTTCTGCGCATCGGTCTTGGCCTCGTGGAGCTTTTCCTCCAGCTCCTTCTTGCTCCGGCGGATCTGGCGGAGCTTTTCCGTCATGCTGTCGGGGATGTAAAAGCCTCGGGAGCGGGTGTTGTCCGGGTCCAAAATATCCAGGGCGGGCTTAGGGTCGTGGAATGCAAGACCCCGCAGCGGAGCCGTATCGCTTATCTGCCGGTACAGGGGCAGCAGGCTCTCCAGCCGCTGCAAATAGCCCTTTATTTCAAACAGCTCCACATGATCCGGCACCTCCCCGTCCCGGCAGCGGCGGATGGAATTGCGAATGTCCTTCATCTGGCACAGCAGAATGCAGATTTTATCGTATACGCCCTTAAGCTCCTCCGCATGGTCGGCCGCCTGCTGCACATTGTATAGTTCCTCCTCCAGCTCTGCCCGCTCTGCCGGGGTATAAAACCGCAGGCGGCGGATCTTCTCCTGACCAAAGGGGCTGCACCCGTGGAGCGTCTCCAGGGCGTACTGCAAGCCGATCTGCTGCTTTTCTTCAAACCGAATGGAAATCATGCCATCTCCTCCTTCACATTGATGACCGGCACCTTCACACTCTGGCGCATCCGGTCGATAAACACATCCTTGTCAAATTTCCAGCCGTAGGCCGACACGGGATTCACCGTGACGCACAGGGTCCGGGCAGCATCCTTGGTCTCCAGAGCCACCTCCCGCACCGATAGCTTATCCAGGGTGTCGGGCTTTAGGAGTACCTTACTGGGGTCGGCCACCACCAGGCGTCCCCCCCGCAGCAGACCACTGCGCAGAAGCGGAATGACCATGCTGTCCGTCAGGGCCCCGGGGATATAGGCCTCCCCATGCTCCTTCAGGCACTTCTCCAACCCGTCCGCCGCCTCCGGGGGCAGGGTCTCAGCCTTGGGCAGGTCCATAAGGCGGCAGAAGTTAGCCGTGTCCTCAATGACCTTTTCCATGCTCATATTATAGGATGCGCCGGTACACAGCACGATGCCGTCGGCCACATTCCGGGCCCCCAGGGATTTGCGGCCCAGGGCGCCGTCGATGATAGACTGGGTGGCGCCCAGATCAAAGAACATCCTCGACACCTCCCGAAGCTGTGCCGTGATGGACGGCCCGGCCAGCTGCACATAGCCGTCGCTGCGGGCGCGCATGATGATGACCTCGCCCAAGGGGGTGGGAATACCGGTGGTCATCAGAATTTCCAGCGTCACATCTCCCAGGCGCAGCATATCCTTGGCGGTGGCGATAAGCGTACCCGCCGGGACAAAGATGCTGGGTTTTTCCGTACCCGTGACCACATCGGTGCTCTCGCCGTCCCGGCCGATGGAGGTCAGGCCCAAAACCTGCCTGCGGCCCGTGTGGGCCAAAAGCCAGTTGAGCATGGTGGTCTTGCCGGCGTTTTTGCACATACCCACGATGGACATACTCTTCACCTGCTGTATCTGCTGAACCAACTCTGCTGTTGTCATATTCTCTCTCCTTCCAGGGAAAAATGCCGTTCATTTTTGATTATACCGCAAACGGAACAAAAAAGAAAGGGGGAAGTTTTAGGGCTTGGTTGGGGCGCGGAAAGTGACCGGCAAAGGGGAAAATCGGCCTTTTTTCCGCAAAGGGCCCCCTGTTTTGGCAAAAATTCCCCGCTTTCATCTACTGAAAGCGGGGGTAAACGGTGCATATAGCAGAAATGCGGTCCTTGGTTTACAAGGGAAAGCCAAGCCCGCCGGCGGGCTTGCCGATTATATTCTAAATGCCGGAAGTGGTCTTTTTATCCTTTGCCGCCCTTTTTCCGCCGCAAAACCACCGCCAGAATGCTCACACCCATTACCGCTGCGGCGGCAGCGGCTATGCCCCACCAGGGGAAGGATGTCCCGGCGTTCTTTTCCGGAGGCAGTGGCTCCACATCCTTTTGAATCGTATTTTTATCCCCGGTGCTCTTGTCCTTATCTGTACCGGTGCTATTATTGGTGCCATCGCTTTTTTCGGGGCTTGCGCTGTATTTTACCGGCTCCGTCCTCGTTGCCCTGCACACAAGGCAGGTATAGGTCCTTTCGCCGTCTGCCTCAGCGGTGGGCTCCCGGGTTATTGTTCCCGCATCCCAATTATGTCCCATGGCAGGCGCCTCTGCCCGTTCGGTAACGCCGCAGTCGCATTCCCGCGTCTTGATACCGGACTCCGTGCAGGTTGGCTCCGTGGTTACCATCCACTGGCCGAAGCTGTGGGTATGGGCAGGGCTGTTTTCATAGAATTCCACCCGGATCAAGCGGCTGTATGTGGGCGCACTCTCTGCGCCTCCCGCCACATTCCACGCAGCATAGCAGTACCATTTCACACCCAACTCCTCCGGCACCTGATAGCTGTCTCCCTCTGCGTAGTCTATGGCACGGATCATCGCCATGTTTTCAATGTCCGTGGCATACCACTGGTATCTCAGTACACCGCCGTCGGACGCACTGGCATTGGCATACAGGGTGATCCCATCGCCGCCGATATAGGCATAGCAATCCGGCATTTCCGCTTGGATCACAGGCTTCGCCGGGCCCGCCGCCCAGGCTGCGGTGACCGTTACTCCCACAAGCATCCATGTAATAAAAACAATAATAAGTCTTTTCATCCTCTTTCTCCTCTCAAAAACCGTTATCGTAAATCCTGCCCCTTGGCGGCAGTTGCATCGGGATAAAACGCATACCCGTTTACGCCCCGGAGGCTTTCCACGATAGAAAGCTTATCGCTTTCATAATTTTTCCAAAGCCCCAGCGCTGCCTCCGAAACCTCAGATGCATAGGAGGCAATGGCGTAATTATCCCGGGCCGTAATAAACCGCACATCCTCCCCGGATATAAGCCGGCCGACCTCTATTCGTCCCTTATAAGAATCCGGTGCATAGCCGTATGTATCGCTGTCGATTATAAAAAAGGTGAGCTCGCCGCCGCTGATTTTATCAACGAAAAATGCCACCTGGTTTTCGGAAAAGCTTGCCGTAACGGTGCCCACCCAGCTCTCCGGCAGCGTGATCTCATAGGTGCCTTCGGAAAACCGGACCGAGCTTATTTTTTCGGTTGTTATGAGCTTACAAAGCTCCTGCGCAAATGAGGAATAGTTTTTCGGAAAGCGGTTGGTTCCCTGGGCATCTATCTCCGTCCCGTCCGCCAGCACGACCTCAAGGCACATACCGCTGCCGTCAAGAGCCCAGGAATTGTTCCCTCGAAAGCCCGCCCATCCCGCTATTTTATAGCGACCGAATACTGCGCACAGCTTTTGAAAAACGCTCTCATCTGCGTCAATGGCCCGAACGACATTGCGGCATTCCACATTCCCAGAGGTCTTATCATCCCACATTTCCGTGCTGATGTAATACTCCAGATGAACTCCGCTCTCCGTTTTGTATCCCTCGTAAACACGGCGCTGCGTCGTCATATCGGTTTGCACCAGCTTAAAGCTTTTGAAATCCATAGGTTCCCCTCCGTAATACGCATTGCCGTCATCACTCGCATTATGCTTTTTTGCGCAGGCGGAACAGAACAGCAGCAGTAAACCCAGGCACAGGCCCCACAAAACCAGCTTTTTCATGGATTTTTCCTTTCCGAAAGGCACCGCAAGCCGTTCGGTGCCCTTCGGAAAGAAGCTTGCCGCAGCAAGCCTCTCCCGTTTATGAATTGTGAATAGGGTGAATAGAGGTTATCCGCATCCGGCTCAGGCCCTTTCCAAAAGGATCATTCCCAGCCCATACAGCAGGCACCCGTCCTCTGTGACGGAGATCTCCGCAAAGGGATCCACCGGCTCGCCCAGAGTCTCACCCTGAATCCCGGTGTCGTAATAGAACTTGCCGTCCGCCTCCTTCCAGGTGGTGCTTTCGATAGCGGCGTAGCCGTCCTCCCGGACCTCCGCCCCATGCTTGGCAGCCTCCTGACGCATCTCCTCCGGCACGAACATGAGCGTGTTGAGCACACCGCCCTCGGCAAACTCCGTCCGGTACTGCATCAATTCGGCGCTGCCCTCAAACCGCTCCTCCTGCGGCGGGTTGTCAGGGGTAAAGACCTGCACTCCGTCCGGCGTAGGCACACGGACCTCCTTGACCTTCCATATTCCCCGAATATCCATGTTTTCCCTCCTTGTCAAACCATTACGCCCACGGATCGGCAGCCTTCGGCGTGCGCACACCGGTCAGCAGATACTGCTCCCACAAAAACCACTTGCCGTCGCTGCCCCGCTGGCGCATCTTGATAGGGCGGGGATCGTCTGCACCGCCACAGGGGATAAACAGCTTCATATATCCCTGCTCCTCGCCGGACACATGATTGCTCTCAACGGTGATCGTATACGGTTGGGTGGGTGTGTAGTTGTTGTCCGGCGTGGAGCCGGCAAAATAAGTGAAGGGCAGGTATGTCTTGCCATCGCGGAAGCGGTCATTCAGGAAAGAAATTTCCTGTCCGTTCAGCAGACGAGGTCCCCGCAGCCAATTCAACATTTCCGTGCCGATGCTTTTATCCGCCGCATAAGCGCACAGAGCGAGAACCGTAAGGGCCGCCGTTTTGTAGGGCGTGTCGAGGCTCGCCTCGGGAAGCGCCTGCATTTCGGCAAGGCTCTCCGGCAGCGCTGCAAAGGTAAATGTTTCCCGCTTACTGCCCAGGGACTGTGCGGCGGCATTTACCGCCTGCCCGGCTGTGCTTTTCAGCTTATCAAAGATACTCACGGGTTATCCCTCCTATTTTATAAAGTATTATTTGCAGGGGATGACGCTGCGTCAGAATTTACCGCCCCCGCCGCCGTGGGTCGTGCCGGAAGAAGAGGTGTGGGTGCTGCTCCCGCCTCCGGAATCGTCGTTCTTGGGCTTCTCCGTGCGCGTAACGGTGTTATACAGGAACAGATCGCGTCTCTCGTTAATGTTCAGACTCCCGTCCTTTATGTAGCTGCTTGCAGCCGCCTGGAAGCGGACCGTTTTCAGCTTCGCCTTCATCCTGCCCACTATGATGAGGGATAGCACAAAGCCCACAACGATGGCAATGGGGACCCAAATAAAGGAAAGGGGCTCCTTGGGTAAATTCTTTACATCGTAAGGCTCACCGGTCCTTGCCTGTGTGATGAATTCATCGCAAAGAGCGGCGAATTTATCAAAGGCGCCTGCAAAATCACCGTCGGACAGCTCGCCCTTTATCTGCTTGCCGATATACTCAATGCCCGCATCCGTAAAGACCGTAATGCCGTAGCCGCAGGTGGATATGTACCAGTCGTTGTCCTCGATACTGATAAGCAGCAGCGCGCCGTCCTTGCTTTCGCCGTAGCCGAAGTTGCCGTAATCATAAATATCATCGGCATAGTCCCGCGGAGTTTTCCCGTTCAGCGTGTCAGTGGTCAGCACGATAATGTCCATTTTCTGACGCTCGCTGAGCTCATTAAGCTTTGTCACAAGCGATGCTTCCTCGTTGTCGGAAAGCAGTTCCGCCAAGTCCTGCACGCGCTCGTATTCACTTGCAAATCCGTCCGTCTGCGCAAAAGCGGGCGTCGTTATACAAAGGCACAGAACAAGCGAGAATAACAGTGTCAGTATTTTCTTTTTCATTCCGTCCCCTCCTTAAATCAGCCCCATCAGGTGCAGCGCCCACGCAACGCCGTAGGAAGCCGCTGTGAATATCGCCGCCAGCAGGAATGTCCAGCGCTTGGCCGCAGCCTTATCCACCGGCAGATCGCCGACGAATTTTCCGGTCTGCCCGTTCATGGCAAAGGTGTATTGGTTTCCGTTCCAGGAGGTGTTCAAAAGCCACACCGGATAAAGCGCATACCGGGCCTTTCCGCCGTGGAACTGCACACTGGTGTTTTCCGGCGTAACGGTGGTATACCCTTCTACCGTCTCGGCAAATACCTCCTCCGTAGACCGCTTGACCCGCTGGTTTGCCCGGTCAATGCTATCCTCGGAGGTCACATCATACTTATCCGCCACATAGCCGGCAAGATAAGCCGTCTGGAAATGCACCGCATCCGAAATATTGTACGGCTCAATGGATTCCATCAGGTCATCCGCCATTTTAGAGGAGCCGTCCACCGGAACATGCTCGAAGCCGACGCTGCCGCCCCGATGCACTAAGAAGTGGCTGGTTTCGGTGTAATCGTAGTCGCTGTCGCTCCATGTATGGACCTTTGTGGCCCGGTAACGCACCTGCGCATCCACATCGGTGTCGAAGAGCCAGAAGGGAACATAGACGCCCTTGATCTCGTCGATATGGTTCTGATCCTTGAAAATCTTTGGCAGCAGCCGCTTCCCGGTCAGATGCTTCATCAGTCCCGCCTTTGCCGCCTTTTTATCCAGCTTGAACGGGATCACAAGATCCGGCTTGAGGGCGCCCGAGAACTGGCCCATCATCACCACGGGATTGCCGCAGAAGGGGCAGGCGGTAGCCGCTGTGTTGGCATCGCCAACGATCTCGCCGCCGCAGGACTTGCACACATACGAGCGCAGGCCGTCGGTTTCCCCCTCCTGCCAGTCTCCTCCGGCCGTGGTTTCCCATTCCATATTGTCGGATTTTTCGCTCTGCAGCTCGGCGTCGTAGCCCTCCAGCGCCTCCATTTCAAACTCCGTGTCGCAATAAGGACACTTCATTTTCTGGAGCGTGCTGTCAAAGGCTATCGCACCGCCGCAGCAGGGGCATTTATATTCCTGCAAGGTTTGCATGAAAAGATCTCCTCTCTTAAAGAATTTCACCCATTAAATGCCGCAAGGGCCGCATCTGCTTTCTGAATCCACTGGGTGCGGTCGCCGTAGATTGCGGCATCCAGGGAGTCGATTGCCTGCGCCGCCTTGTCACCGGCATCGGCCTCGCCCTTTACCGTGGCAGAAAAGCCTGCCGCTATATCCTTAACCGCCGTCATCTGCTGCTTCCACACATTCGAGGCGTTGCCGAGTGTATTCTGTATGCCGAACAGCGTATCGAAATATTTTTTAAGTCTGTCAAAATCCTTGCTGTTGTTCATGGGAAGAACGATTTCGTAAAGACCCTGCGTATTGGTAAAGCTGAGTCTTGCAGCGGGCTTTTTCTCGGTCTTATCGCCGTTTTTAACAAGCTGCTCCTCATACTTATAGCTGCGCAGGTCGGCAATGCGGTACACGCAGGCCCGGGTGGTCTTGCCGAACATCATAAACTTGTAATCGTTCTGCACATACGCCATCAGCCCGATATCCTCGGCCACATAAAGATAGGTGCCGAAGCGTTTCAGCTTCTTGCTCTTATCCTTTGTTTTCATCCTCGGAACGAAATAGTGGTCCCACAGCTTGGTGCCGCGCTCCACCTGTGCAAGATGCGCCTTGACACCCGGAAGATTGCTGTGCACATAGTCATATACCTTGAAGCCCTTTTTCCTGCAGTTTTTGCGGCAAATGCAGTTGCCGTCCGACAGCTTTTGGGTTTGGATCAGATTGATGTCCGCACCGCAGATCGCACATTGATTGGCCATAATTCTCCTCCTTTTTTCCGACTGTGTTGGTTTGTTTTTATGGGTTTTCTTGCTTTGGCAGGGTGGTGGTC
>QWBY01005681.1_pt1 | contig 16767 bp, 15 predicted proteins | sample 1972471 | NCBI WGS metagenome assembly QWBY01 (sample SAMN09866722, study PRJNA288562) | Human gut metagenome isolate term6_stool, whole genome shotgun sequencing... | reverse complement strand
CTTTTATTCAGCAAATATATCCATGTTAAAAGCCCCTACCATGGTAAAACACTTTAATTACATCAACCGGCAAGAAAAATATGGAAAATTACATGATTTGATTTATTCAGAAAGCGGAAATCTTCCTTTATGGGCTAAAGACGGAAAAGATTATTGGGAAGAAACAAAAGCACAAGAGGAACAAGTTGAAAAAGAATTTGAAGAAGGAACAAGAGGGAAAAAAGTAAATTCTGTAAGAAAATACCGCTTTGCTTTGCCAAATGAAATGACCGATGAAGAAATGATCGAATTTACGAAAGAATATGTAGATGAAAATTTTAAAGATCTCCCCTACACCTTTGCTATTCATAAGAAAAAATCTACCATTCATGAAAAAGAAAATCCCCATGTTCACCTTATCTTTTCTGATCGTGTTAATAATGAACGGTCTAAGCATTTAGATAAGGATGAATACTATAAAATGCATGGCGTAAGTAAAGCCGGGAAAGAATATGGCGGTTCTTATAGGACCAGAGATTATTCAACAACTAAGAACACAAGAGTTTACCGGCAAACAAGAAAAGATTTAGCAGATAAAATCAATGCTTATTACAAAGAAAAAGGAATAAATAAAAGAGTTACAGAAAAATCTTTAAAAGAAGAAAGGCGAAATGCTTTGAAGGAAGGAAACTTCTTAAAAGCAGAAAACTTAAATAGGAATAAACCGTTCCGGTTATCCCCTGATAAATTTAAAAAGAATGAAAAAATCATCCAAGATAAGGTAAAAGCCGGCTGGAGAAATGTAAAAGATTTAAATGATGTTCCCGATCCGGAAGTCAGAAAAAGAATTATCCAAGAATTTGAAAAAGAAATCAAACAGGAATCAAAATTTGAACTGAATCAACAGGTAATGCTCCCTACTGAAATAGACAAAATAAGAGCTATTGAAAACAAGATTAATGAAATGAAAATGTTAAATAAGTTTTCCCCTGCCCGGGACGGAATTTCAAGCATTTTATATAAAGAAGAGCTGAAAAAATTAGAACAGGAACGAGCAAAACTGTCATGGAAAGAAAATAATAATGAAGAAAGTTATTATTTGATAAAAAAATATGAATCCACTTTAGATAAACGGTTTGAAGATAAGGCAATAAACAGTCTTTCCAATGCTACCGATACGGAAAAAATAAAAGAATATGCAATAGCTGCTTATTCCATTAAGGAAATGCATAAAAAGATAAATGAATTGAACAAAAAGAAAAAATCAGGCCTTCTTTTTGAACAAGTAAACCGTAAAACAGACGGAGAATTAAAAAAACTTTTCCGGAAATTAGATAGTCGGGAAAGTTTAAAAGATTATTTGATAAAACAAGAAAAATCTACAGAAGAAATAGATTTTGAAATTGCAAAAACAAAAGACCGGATAGAAACAATGATAAAAAACAATACGTCCCCGGAAGAAAAAGACGTATTAAATAAAAAATATGAATCTATCCAAAAAGAAATCTACGATTTAAAAGAAATTTCTAATAATTATTCCAGACGGATGAAAGAGGCCGGTATAAATAATTCTTTCCGGGACAAATATAAACAAGAAATTGATGATTATGTAACCAATCTTGAAAGAATTAATAAATACAGAATTAAAGACGAAAAAGAAACGGGATCCCCGTCCCCCGTTTATAAAGAAGTACTGAATGATACGGTTTTAAAACGAACAGAAACTTTTACCGATTTACTCAATTCAGAAGCAAAAAAGAACTGGGACAATGCTTTACAAGAAGCCGTTGATAAAGAAACAAACGGAGCTTTACGAAAACTCCAAGAAGAAAAAGAAGAACTGGAAAAAACACAAAATATTACATCTTCTTATGACTACAGAACAGTTTTATCTATCAATAACAGGCTGAAAAAGATTGATTCTGTGATTGATGAAATCAAAAAAGAAAAGCTGCCGGCTTGCGAACAAGAAGCTAAAAAGATTCTAAAAGAATATAGAAAAGACCGTTCTGAAAAGATAAAAGAACTTGTTTTATTACAAAAACAATTGAAAAAAGATTTAACCCGGAAACGGTTAAATCCTAAAATTGCAAAACAAGTTGAAAAAGTGTTATCCGGTGCAGAAGAAAAGATTGATTCCCTTCGTTTAAGACGATCCGTATCAAGATATGAAGAAAAACGCTTATCACAAATAGAAAAAATTCTGAAAGAAAGAGATTCTGCGTTCTATAAAGAATTTTCACGGGTAAAACCGAGGACGGAAAAATCAATTACCGAAAAATTGATTGACATTTCCAGCGGTAAAGAATTATCCAAGCTGAAAGAACAAATAAGAAGTCAGGAAAGCTTAAAGGAATACGCTTTAAAACAAGGTAGAGATACTGCGGTTTATGACAATCAGATCCATATTTTGAATAAAAAAATAGAAAATTTAAAACAAATACACCGGACACCGGAGCTGCTTCTGAAAGCAAAAGCATTAAGCAAATTGACCCGGGACAGGTGGACAGAAAACCGGAAGATTATCCAAAAAATGGAACAACAGATCAGAAAAGACAGTAAGAGAAAATATATCTCCGGATCACAAAGAAAAGCAAAAGAAAAAATTCTTTCTTATGCCAAGTATCAGTTATCTAAGCAAAAACTTTTAGATGATACCGTATCTTTAAGAGTAATTGCTTTAAAAGATAAAGTTTTAAAAACCATTCCGAGAAAGGAAGAATTTTATTTAAAACAGATTATTAACGAAAGAACCGGAAATAATCTGAAGAAATTGGAAGATCGGATATATCAGACCGAAAGAATGAGGAAAGTAAACGATTTTTCACAAGGAACCGCCAAGGATCTTGAACGGGAATTAAAAGAATTAAAGGCTGCGAAAACAAAATTAATTGCTGAATACAAGACCCCGGAAATAAAAAAGGAAGTGATGAAACTAAAAGAATATTCATTGACAAATTTAACTCAAAACATGAAGCAATTACAAAAAGAATTTGATGCTCTTATAAGGGATTCACAAAGAAAATATCTTTCCGAAAAAACCAAAGAAACCGTTAAAAGAGATATGGACCGGATCGGAAAGATTGTATATCGGAGCGACCGCATTGTTAAAACAAGAAACAGACGGGATCCGACATTACAGACAATGAGGAAACTACAGTATAAAGCAACTGCTCAAACTTTGCGTACTTTACGGGGAATCCCCTCTTTGAAAGCTCCCGGCGGAACTTCAACGGGCAGGGCAAATATAAGAGTATATCGTGATGATGATTTTGAAAGATAGGATGTGATTTTTTTGGAACAACTGTATATAACGGAAAAACCGGCCGTTGCCGATGCTTTAGCAGATTATTTTAACCGGCACGGACAAAAATTTACAAGAGAAAAAGGTCATTATATCAATGAAAAAAATGATGTAGTCATTACATGGGCTTATGGACATCTTTTAACGGATTATGAGCCGGAAGATTATAACCCGGAATGGCGGTTATGGTGGAAAACTCCCCTTCCAATGGTCCCGGAGAAGTTTTTAAGGAAAGCTTATTCTGAAAAAAAGGCCCAATATGAACATATCCGAAAATTATTGGACGATGCAGCCGTTATTATCAATGCAGCCGATAAAGACCGGGAAGGTCAAAACCTCTGTGATGAAATTACAGAAGGAAAACGGGAAGGAAAAATTAATAAAAGACTATTTCTTAATGCACTTGATGACGAATCTATTCAAAATGCACTGGAAAGCATGGATGATAACGAAAAATATCAAGGAATGTACCTCTCCGGAAGAACACGGCAAAATATAGACTGGCTGATAGGCTACAATCTTACAAGATATTTTACGAACTCCGCACGGGACGGCGGAATCCAAGGAATTATTGCTGTAGGACGTGTAAAGGCTCCTACCGTTAATTTAATTGTAAAACGGGAAAAAGAAATAGAAGATTTTAAACCAGAATCATATTTTAATATCTTTGCTTATTTGTCTGTAAACGGCAAAGAAATTAAAGCCGAATATGAAACCGAAGAAAAAATAAAGCTTGATATGGATGCAAGCAAAATCATAAATAATTGTTCCGGTAAACCGTTTGTTGTAAATAATGTAAAAACCGAAACAAAAAAAGAACAAGTAAATGTTCTTTACTCATTAAATACTTTACAGATTGATGCCGATAAAAACTTTGGAATTTCCGCAAGTGAAACTTTGAAAATCTTACAAAGTTTATATGAACAAAAATTTACCACTTATCCGAGAAGTGACTGTCAATTTTTGCCGGAAAGTCAAAGAAAAGATTCTTTAGAAATTGCCAATCTTTTAAATGAAAAGCTTGCACCTGAAATAGGACTGATCCCCTGTTTTGCATTAAGTAATCCGAATTTAAATAATTCTCCGGTATTCAACGATAAAAAGATCACTGCACACCATGCAATTATACCGACAAGGATTGTACCACCGCTTGATCATTTAAAAGATAACGAAAAAAAGATTTATCTTTTAATCGTAAAAAAATATGCCGGAATTTTCATGGAGCCTTACACCTATGAAAAGACTGATGTTACCGGACGTATTGAAGGATATCCCTTTAAATTTACCTGTAAAAATATAATAAATCCCGGCTATACAATTTATTATCCGGAAAAATACCAAAAGGATAAAGATTCCCCCACTATCTCCGGTAAATTATCCCCCGGGGAAAGAATAAATACCATGAGAATGGAAAAGAAAGCGGAAAAAACAAAACCGCCGAAAAGGTATACCGAAGGATCTTTAATAGCTGCTATGTCAAATATAAAAAGCGAAAATGAAGAACTGAACGATATGCTTACACAAATAAAAGGAATCGGTACTCCGGCTACAAGAGCAGGAATTATAGAGGAAATAATAAAAACAAATAAACACGTTAAAAAAGAAGGAAAAACTTTATATCCGACAGAAAAAGGAAAACAACTTGTAGAATTTTTACCTAAAATTCTTACGGAAGCCGATTATACAGCGGAAATGGAATTAGCTTTAAAGGAATTAGAGAACGGGAAAATTTCAGAGCAAAAAATGATAGATGATACCGTAACTTTTGTAACCGGAATTGTTAATAGTGATATCCGACTTGTAAATAAAGAATTTCCATGTCCTAAATGTGGTACCGGATATCTGCTGTACCGAAAATTTAAAAATAAATTTAACAATAACGAAATGGAAGAACTGTTTATTTGTAACAATCCTGAATGTAAACAAGGCTTTCCGGTAGTTAAAAATAAACCTAAAATTGTTAAATGTCCCGACTGCGAAAAAGGATATATGATTAAAAAACACGGTAAATACGGAGATTTTTATGGATGTAGCGAATATGCAGCCGGATGTAAAAAAATCATGAAAGAAGAAGATTTTTTAAAAGCTAAAAAATAATTCAATTCCAGGCGTTTGCCTGTTTATATATAACAATCTGATGAAAGGGGGTGCATTATGAACGATGAAGATCTTTTAATCGACTATGATGAAATAAAAATTCTTTCTTATGATGATTTATCAGAAGAACAGAAAAAAGAAGTCGATGATATCTGCGAAAGAGAAGGTATTACTCTTTCCGAAGATATGCCGGAAGAACTTTATCCCGACACATTAATTGATGATGCCGAATCGGACGGCACGGAAGAATAATTATATCGGTTTAACACGGATAAACCGTAAATTATTTATCGAAATATCCGATATTCAAAATATCACCCATTCATTTAATCCCGGCAAAACTTGACCGGGAGAAAGGTAGTATTATTATGGCTACTAAATACGATTTAACAAAAAACGCCAAGGCTGTTAAAGAATCAACTGCAAATTCAATTATTAACGATTTAGAAAACGGTCCCGGCAAATTTACTAAAAATTTAGAGAATTTAAAAGGCGTTTTATACAATCCTACTACCCAAACAACACTTTCAGATAAAAAAGTAGTAGAAATTCTCGCTCACGGAGAAGATCTTTCCGATCAGAGATTTGTCACTTTTTCACAAGCTCAAAAAGCCGGTATGCATATTGAAAAAAATGCTAAAGGATGCCCTACCGTCAATTATTCTATTGAAAAAAATAATAGTACCAATGAAATAACATTAAAAGGCCGGACAGTACATTATTTCAATGCAAAAGATCTATTGAAAATGAACGCACCAAAAGCAGCACTTAGCAGCAAGAATAAAAGCTATTTATGATAGCGGAAAAAGAGCTGCACAAAGAAACGGTACAAAAGAGCCTTCTCCCCTACCCAAAAGGGAAGAATACAAAGATATCAACCATTTTATGAACGCCATTACCGCATATACCGTTAAAAATACAATGGATATGAACAGAAATACAGAAAATATCCAAAATGAATATTTTCGTGATGAATCCGGTAAAGGTGGTAAACAGGAAAATAGCTTAAAAGAAATCGAAGTCCGTTCCCAATTCAGAAAAGAATTGGCAACCGCTTTATTGAATCGTGAAATCGGTAATCCGGTACAATTCAGAGATTATCTTAAAGATCCAAAAAATAAAGAAAATATTAAGTTATTGACTGATATCTACAAAAAGAATCCGGAAAAACTGGCTCATGATATCAATGCTGCAACTTTAGCAAAAAAATATGTAAAGGAAAAAGTAATGTTCGTAGTCCGGGAGAAAAAAACCAAAGAAGAAATCCGGTCAATGGAAGATAATTTAAAAAACGATCCAAAAAGAGCCGGAAAAGTTTTAAAAGCAACAGACTATTACCATTACAAGAATATTGATGTGAAAAAAATGGAAGATCGAATCGCAAATTCAAAAGAATTGAGATCTGAAAACGAAAAAATGGTCATTCTAAAGGCCCAATCAAGAGCAGCTTGAATCCGATCCGAAAAAATTCTTATTAGGATATATGGAAATGAAAAGTGATAAAGGAACGGAAGTATCTTTTAAAGCAGATATAAATGCAATTCAAAAAGAAAGCCTTCCCCACGACCGAATCATTAACCGGTACGCAAACGGAAAGGAAGGCGAAAGCGTTAATATTGTTGAAAAGATGAAGGCTAATGAACTTGCCAAAGCAGAAAAACGAGCAAAGGAAAGTTTAAAAGCAAGAGCCGGAAAACAAGCTAAATCGGCTGCAAAAACAAAAGCTGCACCGGCAAAGAGTAAAACAACAACAAAGACTAAAACAGCAACTAAAACCAGATCTCGAAAAGCCCCCGAAATGAGCCGATAAAGATTTATGTAAATAAAGCAGGGATCTCCCCTGCTTTATTTACTATATTTACTTAGAAAGGAATTTTTATGATACTAACAGGAAACTATAACGAACCAACAAAAGAAAATAATAAAAATCTGATTCCTGATGTTGATCCGGAAGATGATCCAAGCATCCCGGAAGAAGAAAAAGAAAAAATACGAAAAGAAAAAATGGAAAAAAGTAACAATGAAAATAATAATAAACAACCTTCTGAAAAAAATATATCTCAAAATGAAAATAATAAATCAGAAAACAACGAATCTCATTCAGAAGATTTAATAACATCACTGGAAAAAATAACATCATCAATAAAAGAATTAACAACAATCGTATCTTTAGGGCGTAAAGATATAGAATTATTCAAAGAATACACTAAAGATAATCAAAAAGCTATTCAAAATATGAAAAATAACATGGCTAATTTTTTTGCCGTTAGAGTTGCTGCTGATGAAATGAAATTATCTCTTGAAAAAATAAAGATAAAATGGGACTTAACAATTAAACCGGTCACACAAGAAGAAGTTTTTGAAAAAATGCAAAAATCTAAATGGACAGAAGAATATACTAAATTAAATAATATCCTTAAAAACATTCAGGAATTAAAAATGACCGTAGAAAATCATATGGACGAATGGCAAGGAAAATCAGATTCTCCCGAATATAATGAGCTATATATATTAGGAAAAACATTAGAAAGAGTTTTCAATGTTTGGCCACCAAAACTAAAATACTTTATACAACATAAAAATCAAATTGCAGAAATTAACGAAGAACAAGCTTGTAAAACTGAGAAAGATGCTCAAATGATAGCAAATGCTATCTATGAATCATCTAATAAATATAACCTTGACCCCCTACTCGTTGCCAGCGTATTTAAAATTGAAAGTAACTACCATAATGAAGCGGTATCTTCAGCCGGAGCAATAGGAATTGCTCAACTTATGCCGGGGACCGCAGAAATGTTAAATGTCGATCCTTGGAATCTACAAGACAATATAGACGGCGGTACACGATATTTAAGAGAAATGCTTGATTTACAAAATAAAAATGACCCCTACCGTTATAACCTTGCTTTAGCAAGTTACAACGCCGGTCCGGGAAACGTAAATCAAAAAGTCCCCTCATATACATATGATTACATTCAATCAATAAAAGATGAATATGAAAAATTAATAGAACTGATTGATCGTATTGAATTATATAATGAACTCCCTACCAAAAAAATTAATAAATTATCTAAAAAAGAACGATTGAAAAAAGCAATTGAAAAATATAAAAAAGAACAAAACAAATATCATTAAGAAACAAAAATAGACCTATCAACATATCTAAATCCCCTTTCTTATGTTGATAAGTCTATTTTCAATATACAGATTATTTAAAAGCACCTATTCAAGCTCCTGCATGTTCCGGAGATGTACAACATCTTACCTGCACATTCGGACTTGAATAAGTGCAATATAACTAAACACAACTAAATATAACTAAATACAACTATTATATATTATCTTATAATATTATATAATGCTTTTTAGCACTGATATATCAGTGCTTTTTTATTGAATCAACAGAGAAAAAGGAAGCAGCTTTTTTTTGCCTTTTCAGCGTACATAGGACGGTAAATTGTCAAGGGCTGCCCTACGGCGTATCGTTCCTTGTCCCTTGACGATTTACCTTTCCCTATGTTGTTACGCAGGCAGCAAAAAAAGCTTGCGAGAGCAAGTTCAGACGGGGTTTCCGTTTGGTGTCATTAGTGTTTTTTTACGAAAGGGGATTTTAAAAATGGGTTATTACAGCGACGTTATGATTTCAATGAAGAAAAAAGATTATGATGAAATGATATTAAAAATTGAAAAATCTGATTTTTCAGAACCTGAAAAAAAGTGGATTCTGGAAAATCTGTTCAGAAATTCATCCCCGTTATATCCAGTAGAAAGCGAATTTTTTAATGAATACGTCCTGCTTTCTTTCTATGGGATTAAATGGTATGACGATATCAGAAGCCTTGAATTTGTAAAAAATTATATTTTCAATCTGAATGAATTTCAATTCATGCGGATTGGAGAAAATTATGATGATTTTGAAGAAAAAATGGAAGGAGAGGATTTTAACCTTCAAATATTGAGATTGGAAAGAAGATTAATCGTTGATTATTAGAAACGAGGTAAAAAAATGAAAAGTCAAAGAAAACTGCTTTTTAATCAAAAGGCATTTAAATGTTATCGTGATAAGGGCTTTTTAAAGCCTTATCACGAAGATAGAAACGGGTGGTTTGATTTAAATATAAATATGGAAGATATAAAAGAAGAAATTTTGTATGAAAATGGTTTAAATTGTGTCAGAATCTCTTTTTATCATCTCCCTAACGGAAATTGGATTGCAAGCCATGATATTTTTTACGGACACCACGGGCAATGCGGACGTCCTTCAATTTTTTCAGAAGAATATCCTACCAAAAATAAAGCTATTGAAAATCAAATAAATATTATTATTGATTTTCTGCATAAGCAAAAAGCACCAAACAATTTAATTATGTTGGTAAAAAACTTTTTATATCAAAAAGAACAAGTTTCATTATTTTAGAAACGAGGTAAAAAAATGCAAAAAGAACGATTATATCCAAGAATCCCCTGCCTTTAGGCATGGGGAGTATGTCAAAATATAGGGTATACCGTATATTTTAATTAATAACATTTCATAAATAAATTGTTTTTTCTATTTATTTATGAAAATTATTTAAAGTCTTAAATTTTAAAATTGTTTTTTCCCTTCCGGGGGAATATAATTTACAAAAAGAACATCCAATTAACAAATTAAAAGAATATAGAGGATTAAAACAATGAATATAGGCTATATCAGAGTATCTACAATCGAACAAAATCCCGATCGGCAATATTCAGATTTAAAAAAATATAAAATAGATAAATTCTTTGAAGAACACGCATCCGGCAAAAACACGGAGCGACCTGTTTTAAATGAAATGTTAAATTTCATTCGTGAAGGCGATACATTATTTATTGAATCTTTTTCAAGACTGGCAAGGAATACTGCCGATCTTTTAAATATCATTGAAACACTAAAAAATAAAAATGTAAAAATCATCAGTCAAAAAGAAAATCTCGATACGGGATCCCCCACCGGAAAAATGATGATTACAATGATCGGGGCCATTGCAACATTTGAAAGAGAATTAATTTTAGAACGCCAAAAAGAAGGAATTGCTATTGCAAAGGCAGCCGGAAAATATAAAGGCCGGAAAAAAATTCTTCCGCCTGCAAATTTTGAAACTCTTTATTCCCTTTATTTGAACAGACAAATTCCAACAAAAAAAGAATTTGCTAAAAAATGTAATGTAAGCCTTCCGGTACTCGAACGATTCATCAAAGAATTTAATCAATGCAAAAACGAAAAACAAATATAATATAATTTTTTATACTATATTATATTTGTTTTTAAATAAATAATGATTTTAAAAACATCACGGAAAACATCAAAAAAGCTTCTAAAAAAATAAAATTAAATAAAAAAGAAGGTATAAAAGTATTCCCCTCTATTTTAAAAGGCCTAAAAAGGGCAATTTTAGCAATCAAAAAAGTTGTTCCGGAACAAAAAACATCTGGAACAACTTTTAAAAAAAGAAAAAACTATTCTCCGTAATGTGTCCAAAGGCTGATAATCTTAATTATTTTTTCTGATTCAAATACTTCATAAACTAATCTGTGCCGGATGTTGATCCTGCGAGAATATAACCCTTCTAAGTCACCTACTAATTTTTCATACCGTGGGGGATTTTGATATGGATTTTCTTTAATTATTTCGATTAAAGTTTTAGCTTTAATGTCTAAATGAGCAGCTTTCAGTTTTGGAATATCTTTCACAGCTGCTTTTGTATATACAATTAATATTTAACGGTTCATTATATTTAATTGTTTGGTTCAAATATTCAAAAATATTTTTTCTGAAATTTGTAATATTTACTGTAGACATAATAATTCACCTCTCTATGTACATTATAGCGTACATAATAAAAAATAACAACAATTTTCTAAATATAATAATCTCAATCAAAAAAATAGACCTATCAACATATCTAAATCCCCTTTCTTATGTTGATAAGTCTATTTTCAATGTGCAAATCATTTAAAAGCACCTATTCAAGCTCCTGCATGTTCCGGAGATGTACAACATCTTACCTGCACATTCGGACTTGAATAAGTGCAATATAACTAAATACAACTAAATACAACTAAACAGAACTAAATATAACTATTATATATTATCTTATAATATTATATAATGCTTTTTAGCACTGATATATCAGTGCTTTTTTTATTGAATCAACAGGGAAAAAGGAAGCAGCTTGATTGATCCGGAAGCTGCTTTTTTAAACGCATTTTTTTGCTTTTTCAGCGTACATAGGACGGTAAATCGTCAAGGGCTGCCCTACGGCGTATCGTTCCTTGTCCCTTGACGATTTACCTTTCCCCTATGTTATTACGCAGACAGCAAAAAAAGCTTGCGAGAGCAAGTTCAGACGGGTTTCCGTTTGGTGTCAGTTAGTGCTTTTTTAGAAAGGGGATTTTAAAAATGTATTTTGACGATGTAAAAACAATCGAGGACTTAAAGAAGGCTTATAAAAAATGGGCTTTTGCGTTACATCCGGACCACGGCGGAACGAATGAAAAGTTTGTAAAAATGGCGGAAGAATATAAACAAAAATCTTATTCTTTCACTTATAGCCAAAAAGAACAGGAAAAAACGGGAAGAACAGCAAGCGAAGATGCTGAAATTTTCAAAAAAATTATAGATGAGCTTTTAGAAATGAACGGCTTGGAAATTGAGTTATGCGGTTCATGGCTTTGGATAGGGGGTGATACTAAAACAAATAAGGATAAATTAAAAGAATTAAGCTTTAAATGGTCACAAAATAAGAAAAAATGGTACTGGATGCCAATCAATAAAAGACACAGAAGATACTATCGGGGAAATACTTCTATGAAAGATATCCGGGACAAATACGGAAGCATTTCTTTTAATAAAAAAGAAAAGCTATTCAAGATTATTATGAAAGTAATTCATGGACAATTACAGACAATAATAAAATTGTTAATACTCTAACCGGAGAAGTGCTGCCGTTTTTGATCCGGATCAAAAACGGCAATTACCAACTTGGAAAAATTATTTATAAATAATAGAAATAATTTCAATGAAAGGATCAAAAAAATATGAACCGCTTTTATTTATTGGGAAGAATTGCAAAAATGGAAACTACATATAATCAAAAAGATAATTCCCCTATTCTGAATTTATCTATCATTGATAATAAAAATTCAGAAAAAAATGGAGTTAAACAGTTTTATAATTGCGTTGCTTTTAAAAAACAAGCAAAAATTATAGGAGATCTTGCCGGTGTCGGTGATCGTATAAGTATATCCGGAAAACGGTATAATTTTAAAAGTGCTTAAAGTGCTTATTGATGAATTTGAACTATCCGGAAAAGCCTATAAAAAAGAAATGAATCCGTTTAAAACGGATGACTAAAAATCTATAAAAAAACGAAAATAGACCTATCAACATCTAAATCCCCTTTCTTATGTTGATAAGTCTATTTTTAATATACAGATTATTTAAAAGCACCTATTCAAGCTCCTGCATGTTCCGGAGATGTAAAACATCTTACCTGCACATTCGGACTTGAATAAGTGCAATATAACTAAACACAACTAAATACAACTAAATACAACTATTATATATTATCTTATAATATTATATAATGCTTTTTAGCACTTATATATCAGTGCTTTTTTATTGAATCAACAGGGAAAAAGGAAGCAGCTTAATTGATCCGGAAGCTGCTTTTTAAAACGCATTTTTTTGCCTTTTCAGCGTACATAGGACGGTAAATTGTCAAGGGCTGCCCTACGGCGTATCGTTCCTTGTCCCTTGACAATTTACCTTTCCCCTATGTTATTACGCAGACAGCAAAAAAAGCTTGCGAGAGCAAAGACGGGGTTTCCGTTTGATGTCATTAGTGCTTACGAAAGGAGATGTAAAAAAATTATATAAAGTGCTTGACTTACCGCACATTGTGTGGTATAGTATATATAGATAAAGGCAATGGGAAATCCCCGAAAGTTATTAAAGAAAAGGAGCGAGTAAAAATGGAAAAGTTATCAGAACAACAAGCACAAGAAATAAGAGTCCGCATTGATTCAGCAATCGAGCCGGTACTCCGGGAATGGTGCAAAAAAACCGGTCTACAAATTGATATTTGCAACGTTGAATATGATTTCAGCTGTAGCGAGGGGAGCGGATTATCTTTCACCTTGGAACATTATATAAATATAGAAAAACTGTTAGATTCCTGCATTGAAACATACCCGAAAGAGTGGGGACAAAGTTATAAGACCGACAAAAGCTATGAAGTGATAAAAAATAAATACCATTTCATAATTGAAAGAGATTCATGGTATAAATCCCACCAATATTCAGTGTCTTGTAAATATTGGTGCAAAGAAGCGGACTACACAGAGGATGCAGAAGAATTGGCGTTCTATCTGAGCAACGATATAAACGGAGTTAAAAACATCATTTGCAACGAATTATTGGATGTAGTTATTGCTACCGCCGGCACGATAGCGGAAGAATTAGGGTACAGCTCGATTGAAAAATTAGGTTATGAAATGCTCGAAGCAGAAGGCCTTATAGAATGTTTAGACTGAAAGGAGTGAAGAAAATGAAAAAATACAGAGGAATTAAAAAAGCAGCGGGGTACACAAAAGGCCTTACCGGCTGGAACGGCCATACGCAGATTGCGTATGATCCTGACACTGACACAGTGTACAGTGAATGGATGCCAAGTGTAAACGAATGGAACGAATACCATGATCCGGACATTGTATCGTTTACAACGACCGTCCCCATGACAATGGAAGAAATAAAAGACCGGATAGAAAATGAAATTGCTGAAAAAAAGCAGTATCAAAAAGAAATGGAAGCGGAACATCAAAAGCAAATGGAATATGTAAAATATTGTGAAAAAAACGGGATTTTGTAAGAGAGGAGCAAAAAAGATGAAAAACAGAGAAATTTATATTGGAATTGAAAAGGCAGAACCCGGCGATTTTGAAAAAATCGAAGCTGCCGACCGTTTCTGGAACGATAGAAACAGAAACCTGGAAATGGTAAAAATTTCCGGGGAATGGTATCTGCTGGACGGCTGGAACGGTTGGACGTATACCGAATGTTGGAAATGTACAGACCGTGACGGGCTTCATCGTGCAGATGATGACCTGTACCAACTTACACCGGCACAAGTTGGCATTGGTGAACCCGACGAGGACGGGGACTACCCACAGTATGAGACTGTAGGCTATAAGGTTGAACCCGGATATAAATAAAAAAGGCAGGTACAGAAATAGAAAATGGAGTTCAAAGAGAAATTAAAGGTAGCAAGAAAAGAAATCAATATAACGCAAGAGGGACTTGCCAAGATGCTGGAAGTCCCCAAAAGGACCATAGAAAGTTGGGAATCAGGGGACCGGAGACCCCCTGATTATGTCCAACGGTTGATAATATCAGAAATTAAAAGAAAGAAGCCTGAATAAGGCTTCTTTCTTTATGGAACCCGGAAAAGAAAAAGACTTAAATAGAACGAAAAAATATTATTTTATATTATTTTATGCTTGCTTTTCGTTCTATTATAATATATAATAAATACATCGAAAAAATATTATTTTATATTATTTTATGCTATAAAATAATAGCAGAAAGGGAAATTATGATTATTAATGTTGCACACACGAAAGGGGGAGTAGGAAAAACAACAATAGCAGTTAATCTTGCTATCGAAATGAATTCTGATCTCTTTGATTTAGATAATCAAAATTCATCTTACAATTTTTCCTTACTCTCTGATATTTCCCGGCCAATCCATTTTTGGAAAGATCGGGAAATGCTGAAAAAAATTATTCAAGTTTATCGAGATAATCCCGATAAACATATAATCATTGACAGTGGCGGATATGACAGTAATATTAGTCGAGAAATTATATTGAATAGTAATATAATTATCACACCTATTACAGTCAGTCAAACAGAAGTGGACGGCCTGCAAAAATTCTATATAGAAAATGTAGAGATTGCCTTACAGGCTAATCCTAATATCCGACCTTTTATTCTGCTCAATAGGATAAATCATTATGATAAAAAGGATGCGGAAGATCTGATCACTTTTATTAAATCCGCCGTTCCTGATTATAAAGTTTTAAAAACATCATTAGGTGCAAGAAAAGACTATAAAAAAGCCTTTTCCGAGGGAAAGTCCGTTGTGGAATACGTCCGAATGAAATTTACTAAAAAAGAAACTCTTGAAAAACAAGAAAAAAAATATATCGGATCCGCTCCGCTTATGGAAAAAAGAAAAGTAAAAAATATTTCAGTAATCTTAAATGCAACAGAAAATGATACTTTGGACGAGCATCTTGAAAAATTGAAAGATGCAAACGGAAGAAAAATTTCACGTTCAAATTTTGTTAGATCGGCAATTTTTGAAAAAATTGCAAACGATGAAAATAAAGAAATACCGGATGAATGGTTAGAAGAACCCTTAACCGTAAAAGAAGCATCCGAAAGATTTTCTGTACCGGAAAGCACTATCAGAAGTGCTTTAACTTCAAACCGTTTTACAGAAAGAGAAACAAAAAAAATTGACGATAAAATTACTATCGTCACGGCATCCGGCATGAAAAGATTATTTAAAAACAGAGTTGTATAATACTTAAAAACAGTTATTTTATATTATTTAATAATATTATATAATGCTTTTTAGCACTGATACAGCAAAAGAATTGATGAAGCAAATAGGCTTATCTATAAAGTTACTTTAGATTCCATTATTGTTATAAGTTGCAAAGGCCATTATGAATAATGTAATATTTTTATGTTATATGAAAGAAGGTAAATTATGGAAAACTCAAATTATGACCGGGCATTAAAAAAAGAAATTATGTTTGAAGCTTACTTCGGATTAATTGCAGATTTTCTGAATTATTTTAAATCTCATAATATTAACCCGGACGATGAAAAAGAAAAAAATACGCCTATGGTCATTCTTTTTGATAAAACAAAAGAAACATTACATAACCTTATGGGTATGAAAACGATAGAAGAAGTACAGGAAGCTATCGGGCAATTTAAACTCATAAATAAATTGTTAGAGCAATTACGAGGACAAATATGAATGAAATTATAGATGAAACTACAAATGAAATCATAAATCAATATTATAAAGATTATTCACCGGTGAATAATCCGAGAGCATATCTTGTTGTCGGTCAACCGGGAGCCGGTAAAACTCAAATAGTAGAACAAATCTCTATAGGGAAAAATATTGCTTTTATCAACGGCGATTCCTACAGAAAATTTTACCCGGATTATATTAACCTTTACCAAAAATACGGAGATGAAATTATAAATATTACTAAAAAATTTTCCGGAGAAATAACGGAAAATTTAATAGAAAAACTAAGTGATAAAAAAATAAATCTGATTA
>QWBY01001132.1_pt1 | contig 16779 bp, 16 predicted proteins | sample 1972471 | NCBI WGS metagenome assembly QWBY01 (sample SAMN09866722, study PRJNA288562) | Human gut metagenome isolate term6_stool, whole genome shotgun sequencing... | reverse complement strand
AAACTCCATTTGCTGTTTCTAACGAGCTTAGCAAAAATTATAACGCTAATGTTTTTTTAAAAGAAGAAAATTTACAAAAAACAGGCGCTTATAAAATTCGCGGTGCTTATAATATGATTTCAAATTTAAGCCAAGAAGAAAAAGCAAAAGGTGTAATTGCTGCAAGTGCTGGAAATCACGCTCAAGGCGTTGCAATTAGCGCAAGAGAGTTTGGAATTCGTGCAGTTATCGTTATGCCAGAAGCAACACCTCTTTTAAAAGTAAGTGGCACAAAGGCTTTGGGTGCGGAAGTTATTTTAAAAGGTGATAACTTTGATGAAGCGTATGAATATGCAAATGAATATGCAAAAGAGTACTCTTTAACTTTTGTACACCCTTTTGATAATATTTTTGTTCAAGCAGGGCAAGGTACAACTGCTCTTGAGATGCTTGATGCGGTGCCTGATTTAGACTATATAGTAGCTCCTGTTGGTGGAGGCGGGCTAATAAGTGGAGTGGCAAGTTGCGCAAAACAAATTAACCCAAATATTAAAATAATTGCAGTTGGCGCAAAAGGTGCTCCTGCTATGTTTAATAGCTTTAAAGCTAAAAAGGTAGTAAATTCAAAAAGCGTAAAAACAATTGCCGATGGCATAAGCGTTAGAGATGCAAGTCCTATTACATTAAAACATATTTTAGAAAATGTTGATGAGTTTGTTCAAGTTGATGATGAAGAGATAGCAAATGCGATTTTATTTTTACTTGAAAGCCAAAAAATAGTTGTTGAGGGTGCTGGAGCAGTTGGAGTTGCAGCGTTAATGAGTTCTAAATTTAAATATCCTAAAAATTCAAAAATTGGCATTATTTTAAGTGGTGGAAATATCGATGTTCAAATGCTTAATATAATTATTGAAAAAGGTCTTATAAAGTCTCATAGAAAGATGACAGTTAGTGTTACACTTGTTGATAAACCTGGTGCTTTAATGGGACTTACTTTAGCTTTAAAAAGTGCAAATGCAAATATTGTTAAGATTGATTATGATAGATTCTCAACTCAGATTGATTATGGTGATGCGGTTATTACTATCACGCTTGAGACAAAAGGCAAAGCTCATCAAGATGAAGTTTGCGAAGTATTAAGCTCAAATGGATATATTTTTAAAAAGATTTTTTAAAAGGATTTTAAGATGGATTTTTTAACTTTGATGATAATTTTAGTTTTAGGTATAGTTATTTTTATACTTTTTAAACAAAACAAAAAACTAAAAAAAGTTAATGAAAAACCATCTGTTGATATTTCTACTGAGATTATAAAACTTAAAAGTGTTGGCGAACTTAATGTTTTTAAAATTTACTCAAAAGAGATAGTCACTAAGAAAAATAGCCCATTTAGTGGGCTTTGGGATAGCGTATTAGGCTGGACAATGACAAAAAAGCAAATTGCAGTTATTTTTGAGTTTGAGATAGATTTTATATATGATTTAAAAAGCAAAGATTTTAAGATAGAAAATTTAGGAAATAACGATTTTAAAGTAATTATGCCACCTTGCAAATATAAATTCTCAATAACTGATATGAAAATTTATGATGAAAAAAACTCTAAATTTATGCCTTTTTTGCTTCCTGATTCGCTAAATTCTTTATTTGGACCAAGCTTTGATGAGAATGAAAAAAACAAATTAATAGGCGAAGCAAAAGATGAGATTAAAAATATGTCCGTTCAAATAATTAATGATCTTGGAACTAAAATTCACAGCTCTGCAACTGATACGATAAAAACTTTAGCAAAAAGCTTTGGTGCTGGAAATGTAAGCTTAGAATTTACAGATAAAAATATAGAAAAAGTTGATGTTAAAGATAGCAATATAGAACTTGGAAATGAGTTAAAACAAAAATTTATCATAGATAAAAAATAACTTTTATCTATGATTATTCCTCAAGGCTTTTTAAAACATAGCCTTTTGCGTATATGCTTTTTATATCAAGATTAAATTTTCTTTTTAAATTTCCAACTAAATTTTGCACGACTATGCGAGAGTTTGGCACACTTTCATAAACTGAACTTTCTATCATTTCAAAAGTTACTAAGTTATTTAAATTTGCACAAAGTAAAAGTATGAGTTTGTGCATCATCGGAGTTAAAAAAATCTCTTCACCATTTTGATAAATTTTTTCTTTTTTTAAATTTATGCTTATTTCATTGGTTAAATTTAGTAAATTTTCCTCTTTTTGGTCTTTGTTTTTTAACATTAAAAGCAAATTATCCAAAATTGCACTAAATTTAATTGGTTTAAACAAAACAGCTGACTTTCCACCTTTAAAATTTTCTAAAAATTTAAGATAAATTTGTCTTTTTGAAGCTAAAAATATAAATTGTTGATTTGGGTGAATATACATAATCGAGCTTAAATCAATATCACCACAATCATCTAAATCAAGCACTATTAAATCAATTGCTACATTTGAGTTTAAATACGCACTTATAAAACTTTCACGATCTTGAATGTATAGATTTTTGAATAATTTAATTGATTTTTTAGCTTTTGAAATGAGTTCTTTATCTTTTGTTGCAAGCATTAAATTTAAATTTTTAAATTTATTCAAAATTTTTAATCCTTTATTTAATTTTATATATTCTACTACAATTAAGCTAACTAAAAGCTAAAAAATGAATATATAATGATGAAAATGGTTATAATTTTTTAACTTAACATCTAAGGAGAAAAAATGTCTGTAAAAATAGATGAAAAAAGGAGAAATTTTATTAAAACTGCAGGAGTTGTGGGAGCAGTTTTATCAACAAATTCTCTTTTAGCAAAAGAAAAAAATATTAAAACCATTCCAACAGCTTCAAACGTTGGAGCGTTTTATGCAGATGTCGATGAGAGTGGCAAAATTGTAAAGATTAGACCGCAAGAATCAGACAAAGATCCAAAAGTTCCATGGAGTGAGGCTTGGATAGATAGAGTTTATAGCGATACAAGAGTTAAATATCCATGTGTTAGAAAAAGCTATCTTGAAGCAAAGGGCATAAAAGCAAACTCAAAGCCTGAACTTCGTGGCAAAGAAGAGTTTATAAGAGTTAGTTGGGATGAGGCAATTAAGCTAATTTTAGATAAGCTTCAAAGCGTAAAGCCTGATGAAATTTACAATGCTAGTTATGGTGGCTGGGGACATCCAGGACTACTTCATAACTGCGCTGCAACTACGGGAAGATTTTTTAACACTGTTATTGGTGGGGCGGTTACAATGGACGGCGAGCATAGCAACGGTGCAGCTGAAAGGTAAATACTACTATAGTTGGCGACTTGGAGGTTTATTCACTTCAAACTGCTCATGAAGTTATCTTAGAAAATACACAAGTTTATGTTATGTGGGGAGCCGATATCCTAAAGTGCAATCAAATAGACTTTAAAGTTGCAAATCGTGGAAACAATCCTTATTATGACAAATATGCAAAGTCAAACATCAAATTTATAACAATCGATCCACAATATACTCCTATTGCTAAAAAACTAAATGCCCAGTGGATAAAAATACGCCCAAATACCGATGTTGCCTTAATGCTTGGTATGATGCACTATCTTTATACTTCAAATCAATATGATAAAAATTTCATTGAAAAATATACTTACGGGTTTGATAAGTTCTTGCCTTATCTGCTTGGCAAAACAGAAGATATGGTTGAGAAAACTCCATCTTGGGCAAGTAAAATCACAGGAATTGATGAAAAAGTTATCAAGTCTTTGGCTGATACTTTTGTAAAAAATAGAACATTTTTGGCTGGAAACTGGGCTATGCAAAGAGCGCAATTTGGCGAGCAAGCTGACTGGACTTTGATGGTGCTTGCTTCATTTATCGGTCAAGTTGGACTTCCTGGTGGTGGATTTGGCTTTTCTATGCACTACACAGGTGGCGGACAGGCATCAAGTGGCGTTATGTTACCTGGTGGTCTTGCTCAAGGTAAAAACAAAGTAAGAGTTAAAATTCCAGCCTCAAGAGTAAGCGATGCCATACTAAATCCTGGCAAAAAGATCAAATTTAAGGGCGAGGAGATGGTCTATCCAAACATTAAGATTTTCTATAATGTTGGTTGCAATACCTTAGGTCATCAACCAGACTCAAATACCTTAATAAAAGCTCTAAGAACGCTTGATACTGTGATAGTTCATGAGCCTTGGTGGACACCAACTGCTAAGATGGCGGATATCGTTTTGCCTTCAACTACAACACTTGAAAGAGATGATATAAGTTATGGCGGAAGCTACTCTCAAGACTATGTTTATGCTATGAAAAAGGTCATTGAGCCACTATATGAGTCGCGAAATGACTACGATGTTTTTGAAGAGATGGCAAAAATAGTAGGCGATAGAGAGTGGAGAAGATTTACAGGCGGTGGAAAGACAAAAGATGAGAGGATAAAAGACTTTTATGAAAGAAGTGATTGTCCAAACTATATGGAATTTGATGAGTTTTGGGAAAAGGGCTATGTTCATTTTGAGCCATCAGAAGATGCATATAAATATGTCCGCCATAGCGATTTTAGAAAAGATCCAGTAAATAACAGACTAAGAACTGAAACTGGAAAGATTCAAATTTACTCAGATAAATTTGCAAGTTATAAGCTTGATGATTTTAAAGGTCATCCTATTTGGCAAGAGCCAACTGAGTGGCTTGGCAATAGCAAAGCGGTTGCTAAGTTTCCATTTCATGTATTAAGCCCTCACCCAACTTACAGAATTCACTCACAGCTTGATAACTGCTTTGTAAGAAAGCTCTATAAAGTTGGCAATAGAGAGCCTGTTTTGATAAATAGCGACGATGCCCTAAAACTTGGCATAAAAGATGGCGATACTGTTGAAGTCTTTAACGATAGAGGTGCTGTGCTTGCAGGCGCTGTTGTGACTAAAGATATTATGAGTGGCGTTATATCGATACAAGAGGGTGTTTGGTATGATCCTGAAGATGAGAGCGAAAAAAGGTGCAATGCAGGGCATGTCAATGTCCTAACCACCAACACTTCAACATCATCTATGGCTCAAGCAACTGCTGTAAATAGCTCGCTTGCAAATATTAAAAAAGTCGATGTTAAACCATATAGCGGCATAAAAGCGGCTGTTGTAAAGGAGATGTTGTGAAAAAACTTTTATTTTTAGTAGCTTTAGTTACATTTGGATTTGGTAAAAATATGTGGGTTTATAACATCAAAACAGATCTTATAGACCCAAAAACAAAAGAGGTAGTAGGGCAAATTTACGAAGGAACGCCAGTAAATCTCATAGAAAACAGCGGCGAGCTCTCTTTAATAGAGGTAAATGGGGAAATTTCAAATCTTGATGAAAAAGTTTTAGTCTATAAAAATGACGATACAACGCAAATGCCACTTGTTAGCTTTTTAGATTTAAAAGAGGGCAAAGCTATAAAGGATAGTAAATTTTTGATAAAAAGTAGCGATTTGATAGATAGAGAGTATCCATCTTGGGAAGAGGTTGAGCTTATCTACTACGATACTTGTACCAACTGTCACGCAGGACATCACCCGGCTGAGCATCTAATGAATGAGTGGGATGCATATCTATCAGCTATGCAGTATTTTGCAAAGATAAATGATGAGGAAAAAGCTAGAATTTTGAGATTTTTAGAAGCTCATGCAAAAGATGGCTTTGCAAAAGAGGAAGAGTAAAATTTTTAGAGTTTAATATTTAAAAACTCTATATTCATATAACAATTAAAGCCTTAAATTTCATTATTAAATTTAAGGCTTTTTTAACTTAATTTTAAATAACTTGATATAATTACGCCTAACTTTATATAAAAAAGGAAAATTTTATGAAAAATGTTTTAAGTATAGCAGGGATTGATCCAAGCGGTGGAGCTGGATTAATAGCTGATTTAAAAGTATTTATAGCTCACGAAGTTTATGCCATGGGAGTTGCTACTTCTACAACAGCACAAAATACAAAAGGTATTTTTGCAATGGAGTTAATAAGTCCAAAAATTATAAGTGATGGTATAAAGGCAATTTTTGATGATATAGAAGTTAATGCTATAAAAATAGGCGTTGTGCCAAGTGTGGAAATTATAAAAGAGGTTGCAAAAACTTTGCGTGAGATAAAAAATCTACCTCCTGTTGTCCTTGATCCTGTTATGGCGTGTAAAAATGGCGATATTTGGCTTGAAGGAGAGGCAAAAGAATACATTGTAAAAGAGCTTTTTCCACTCGCAACTATCATAACACCTAATAAATTTGAAGCACAAGTTATACTTAAAAATGAAATTAAAACTTATGAAGATGCACTAAATTCAGCTAAAAAATTGCTTGATTTTGGAAGCAAAAGTGTTTTTTTAAAAGTTGGTGATTATGAGGGTAAATCACTTGATATTTTTTATGATGGAAAAGAGATTTTACCACTTAATACAAAAAGAATTAAAACTGATGATACTCATGGTTCAGGTTGTTCGCTATCAAGTGCGATTGCTTCAAATTTAGCCAATGGCAAAGATCTTAAAAATTCAGTAATTTGTGCTAAAAATTATGTATTTGATGCGATAGAAAAATCATTTAAAATAGGGCATGGCTTTAATCCAATAAATCATTTTTATCAGTTTTATTAATATCTTTAAAACTTATCTTTTCATCAGTTTTTGAAATTTTAGTATTTAAATTTTCATTATCTGATGAAAATTTAGTTTCATTTTCATCATTTATTTTGCAACTTTTTCCAAAAATTTCATTTAAATTTATAATCTTATCAGCTTTACAGGTTTGATTTGCAAAAATTTGAGTTAAAAAAACAGCACAAAATAACAAAATGATTTTTTTCATAAATAACCTTTAAATTTTTAAATTAGTTTATAATATAAAGCTTTATTTAATTTTTATTAAATTTAAGTGTAATATTTTATAAAAATTTTAAAATAAATAAAGCTTTAAACACATTTATTGTAAAATACCTTTTTAAATTTAAAAGGAAATTTATGCTAGAAAATATTTATACTATTTTTATAAAAAATGCTTTACTTAGCAATCCTTTTAAAACAATTTTGAATCTATTTTTGTATTTTGTAATTTTATCTTTATTTGTTGCTTCTTATTCGTATATTAAATCTTTGTTATTTTATAATGTGTATTTAAATCAAACTCACACGGTTGGATACATAAAAAATATAAATTTAAAAGATGAAAATTTTGGTGGCGATATGAGTGTAAATGATAAAATTTTTAGGATAGATAAAACCTTAGATTGGGAAAATTTAGTGGATAAAAAAGCGGAAATTTATAGCATTACTTCAAGCGCTCCAACTGGCGATATCATAAAATTTTTAAAAGTTGGTGATAAAATTTACATAAATGAAGCTTATGAAAACACAGATATTATAGGATATTTGATTATGTATTTTGTAATTATTTTTATATGTTTTTCACTTATATATTTTCCAAATAAAAAGAAATTTCGCGTATGAAAAAGAAATTTATAATATTTTTAGCTTTAATTTTTACATTAGATTTTTCTATTTCGTATTTTAGTTTTTATAAAACTCATGTTAAAAATGGGTATTTAAAAGATGCAAATTTATACTACGCTGGTGCAAAAACTTTTGGTAAATATTATGATTTTGGTGTAAAATTTCTTGATATGGATAGTCCATTTTTAGTTTTATTTCACAAGCCGATGATTTATCTTTATCAAAAAGGTATGGAAAAACTTAAATTTGACGAGCCAATAAAATCACTATGGTTTGTGGAATTTGAGGTAAATCCATATAATTACTCTACAAATGGTGGATATGGGAATTTAGCCTTTAAATACGGAAAAAACTTTGCAAAAGATTTTTTAGAAAATGTTTATTTAAACATTGAATTTATAAATAAAAACAAAGAAATTTTAAACGAATATATTAAAAATGGCTATGAAAATGAACTAACCAATTTTTTGCTTGAAAAATTTAACATTTTAGTTGGAATTTATGTGGCGGATTTACAGATGAATATTGATGGTAGAACACTTAGCAAAGATGGGCTAAATTTAGTCATAAATGATAAAAAGCTTCATCAAAAACTTATAAATTTACAAAAAATTAAAGATGAGTTTTTTGGATATTATGAAGTAAATTTTCCAAACGAATTTCACACTCTTTTTGAAAAAAATAAAAACTATCATAGTCCAAATGGACTAAAAAATAAAACCTCTTTAAAATTATCATCATATATTTTAATACATAAAATTAAAAATAATAATTTTGATTTAATCAAAGATAAAATTTACATAAAAGATATAAAAAATGCAAAAAATGAGCTAGAAAATTTAGCAAAAACAGATGATGAGAAAAAAGATTTAGAAATACTTTTAATTTTTTTTGATTTTTAAAAAACATATAAAACATCTAATTTTACAAACCTTTAAACACTTTTATAGTAAAATACATTTTTAAATTCATAAGGAAATTTATGTTAGAAAATAGTGAATTTTATAAAAGATATAAAACTAAAAAATTATATGTTGGAAATGTAGCAGTTGGAGGCGATGCTAAGATTAGCGTTCAGTCTATGACATTTTCGAAAACACATAATATAAAAGCTACACTTGAGCAAATTAATAGGCTTTATTTTGCGGGATGTGATATCGTAAGATGTGCTGTTTTAAGCGTTGAGGATGCAACTGCTTTACAAGAAATTAAAGAAAAAAGTCCGCTTCCAATAATTGCTGATATTCACTTTAACTATAAACACGCTTTAAGAGTGGCACCATTTGTTGATGCTATAAGGATAAATCCTGGAAATATCGGAGGCAAGGAGCGTATAAAAGCCGTAGTTGATGCGTGTAAGCAAAGGAATTTGCCAATTAGAATAGGTGTAAATTCAGGAAGCCTAGAAGAAGAGTTTGAAAAAAAATATGGAAGAACAGTTGATGGTATGCTAGCCTCTGCTGAATATAACTTTAAGTTATTAGAAGATTTTGATTTTAGAGATATTGCAATTTCTTTAAAAAGTAGTGATGTTTTTAATACAATGCAAGCTTATAGAAAACTTAGAAGTAAGTGCGATTATCCGTTTCATTTAGGCGTTACAGAAGCAGGAACTACTTTTCACGCAACTATAAAAAGCGCTATTGCACTTGGAGGGCTTTTGCTTGAGGGTATTGGTGATACTTTAAGAGTTAGCATTACAGGAGAGCTTGAAGAAGAGATTAAGGTTGCAAAAGCCATACTTCAAGACTCAGGCGTTCAAAGAAGTGGAGTAAATATCATAAGTTGCCCAACTTGTGGCAGACTTCAAAGTGATTTAGTTAAAGCTGTAAAAATAGTCGAGGAAAAAACAAAGCATATAAAAACACCTTTAAATATCTCAGTTATGGGATGTGTTGTAAATGCTATTGGTGAGGCAAAAGGTGCTGATGTGGCGATAGCTTTTGGCAAAGGGCAGGGCTTAGTTATGAGAAAAGGCGAAGTAGTAGCAAAGCTAAAAGAGGATAAATTAGTTGAGAGATTTTTAGAAGAAGTTGAAGACGAGGTAAAAAAACACAATGAATAATGAAGTAGATAATTTAATACCTTCAAATTTATATGATTTGGATATGGAAAGAGCGATTTTAAGCTCTATTTTATACAGTGAAGATGGTCTTAGTGAAATTTATGGGATGATAAGTGAGGATGATTTTTATCAAAAACAACATGGTGATGTTTTTAGAGCTATTTTAGATTGCGTTAATAATGACGAGCCAATAGATAGTGCATTCATTAAAAAAAGGCTTGAAAACAAATACAATGAACAAATTTACAATGAAATTTTAGCAACAAATTCTATCATTGACATAGTAAAATATGCAAAAGAATTAAAAGAAAAAAGCATAAAAAGAACACTAGTTAAAATCGCTCATAAAATACCTCAAAAAGTAAATGAAGATAGCAACTCAAAAGATATGGTTGATGAGATAAGCTCTAAATTATATGCTTTAGTTGAAAATACAGGTGGTGCTGAAATAAAAGAATCTCCACAAATAGTCCATGAGCTTTTAGAAGAGATTAAAAAGCAAAAAGAAAATGAGGGTAAAGAAATTGTCGGGCTTGATACTGGCTTTAGGTATCTAAACGAATACACAAAAGGTTTTAAAGAAGGAGAGCTTATCATTATTGCTGCTCGCCCTGGTATGGGAAAAACAGCATTTGCACTAAATGTTATACAACATACTCTTGATATTGATGAAGGAGTTGTATTTTTCTCTTTAGAAATGCCAGCAAGTCATTTGATGATGAGAATGATAAGTGCAAAAACTTCAATACCTCTTTCAAATATCTTAACTGGAAAAATGGATGATGATGAACTTAGTCGTTTTGGTGATGCATGTGATTATATGATGAGTAAAAAGCTTTTTGTTTACGATAACTCATATGTAAATATCCACCAGATACGAACCCAACTTAGAAAATTAAAATCAAAACATGAAGAGATAAGTTTGTGCGTAATTGACTACATTGGTCTTATGATGAGTAGTAGTAGTTTTACTGAAAGACATTTGCAAATTGCAGAAATTTCAAGAGGACTAAAGCTTCTTGCAAGAGAGCTTAGTATCCCTGTTATAGCACTTTCGCAACTCAATAGAGGCTTGGAAAGTAGGGCAAATAAACGACCAATGCTAAGTGATTTAAGAGAAAGTGGAGCTATAGAGCAAGATGCGGATATTATTTTATTTGTTTATAGGGGTGATCACTACGCACAAATTGAAGAAGATGAAAGAAAAGAAAAATGGCTTAATGATGGCAAGGCTATTGAAAACTATGAGCCAAAATTTCAAAAAAATGCGAACGAGGAAAAAGCTGAGATAATAGTAGGAAAAAATAGAAATGGCGCTTTAGGAACTGTGGAAGTTATGTTTCAACAAAATTACACAAGATTTATTGACGCAAGTACAAATCCAATTAGTGAAACTGAGTTTAAAATATCTGAGTAATTTAAAATTTAAATAGTAAAATTTAGATAGTAAATTTTACTATTTTTTTAATGAATTTATTTATATTTAATTGTTCAATATAGTTGATAAAAAGTTATTACTGCTATAAATTTTTTTTAGATTTAAGTTTTTCATATATTTTATTTGGTTGCAATCAAAAGCTTTAAGGCACTACAAAATTTTAAAAACATATGAATTAAAAATAAATGTAGTTATTTAGCCATCAATTTTTAAATTTAGAATACAAAGAATAAAAAATTGTAAATGGTATAAGTTAAAAGATAAAATTTTCCGGTTTTAGACCGGAAAATTTAAAGTATATTAAAGAATTTCAAATGGATTTACAGCAACATTTTCTCTATCAACTATATAAGGGATAAGTGCTGCATGTCTTGCTCTTTTTATAGCTTTTTCAACCATTTCTTGATATCTTTTTGATGTTCCTGTTAGCCTTCTTGGCATAATTTTAAATCTTTCTGATAGACAATATTTTAAAAGTTGTGTATCTTTATAGTCTATAAACTCAATTTTTGCTTCTGTATATCTGCAATATTTTCTTGCATATTTTCTTTTTTCTGCCATATTTTTTCCTTTATTAATTATATTTTAAAACGGCAACTCATCGTCGCCATCCATCCCCATATCATCAATATCAACATCTGGTATATTTTCATAACTATCATCATTGAAGTTATTTTGATCTTGTTGAAAATTTTTGTTTTGAGGTGATTGTTGTTTTTGGTAAGGATTATTGTTTGGTTTGAAATTTTGCTGACGATTGCTTTGTCCGTAACCACCACTGTTTTGTTGATAGTTGTTTTGACCATATCCACTATTTTGTTGGTGAGTATTATCTTGATTTGGTGCTCCGCCAAGCATTTGCATATTTTCAACTGTTATGCTATGTTTGCTTCTGTTTTGGCCATTTTGATCTTGCCAAGTTTCAAACATAAGTCTTCCCTCGACTAAAACTTGACTACCTTTTCTAAGATATTGGTTTGCTATCTCAGCAAGTTTTCCCCAAAAAGTAATATCTATAAAGCAAACTTCTTCTTTTTTTTCGCCATTTGCTGTGTATTTTCTGTTTGTAGCTATGCCTGTTTTTCCCAAAGCAGAGCCTGTGTTTAAATATCTAAGCTCAATATCTCTTGTAAGTCTACCTACTAATATTACTTTATTAAACATAATCTATCCTTTTACTCTTGTACTTCTTCCTCTTCTTTTTGTGAGGCTTCTATATTTTCTTCAACTCTTGGTTTTCTTGGTTTTCTTGGAGCTCTTGCAGGTGAAAACTTAATACCTTTGCTTAATTTTTCCCATGCAGCAACTTCTTTTTTATTCTCATATTTAACAGTTAAAAATCTAATAACATCTTCATTGTATCTTAAATTTCTAACAAGTTCTTCGATTAGTGATGTTGGAGCTGTGAAGTATATAACAAAATAAACTCCTCTTTCGTATTTATCGATTGTATAGGCTAGTTTTCTAGCACCCATTTCGATAACAGAAGCAACTTCGCCACCATTTTTTGTAATGATTTCTTTTACAAAATCAACTCTTTCTTTTATCTCATCTTCTGTAAGCGTTGGCTTTAAGATGAATAAAACCTCGTAATGTTTCATAAATTCTCCTTATGGTTTTATAGCTTATAGACACTTTTAAAGGCTACAAGCAAGGATTGCACTAAGCAATTTATAATTTTACTAATTATTTGCTTAAAGTTTCATTATTTCTTGGATAATATCCTTTGAAATTCCAAAAGTCCAGATAAAAGAAGATAAGTTTTATTAATATTTGTTTTTGTTTTTAGGCTATATTCTGTCTTATTCAAGGAGATAAACATCTCTTTAAATTTTTCAGTGCTAAATTGAAGTGCTAAAGTTTTTAGGTTATTTTGAATTTGAATTGGAGGCAAATATCCCAAAACCTGCCTAAAATCAATTTTGCCATTTATTTTTATAAAAGTATGTATGCTAAAAATCCTAAAGATTGATGAATAAAAATATCCTATGAGTTCACTTTCATTATAAGATCCACTTTGTGTATAGGTAAAAAAATCATCTCTAAAATCTTTTAAATTTATAATTTTTTCAAAAAGATCTTCAAAACTAACTTCACTTAGGCCAGAAACATTTTCTTTTACATTTTCTAAATTTAGCTCCAAATTTAAACTTTTAAATTTTTTAAGTTCAGCCACGCAAAGGCTTAAATTTTCATTGTGTATTTTGTAAATTTCAAGTAACGCTAGGCTGTTTGGAAAAAGTTTTAAAATTTGAGAAATTTGAGTTAAAATTTGCAAAGCTTCGTTTTGGGAATTTGGTTTAAAAACTCTTAAAAAATTTGTTCCAAAAGCTTTTAAAAAGTCATTATTTAACCTATTGCCACATTCATAAATTTCATATAAAACATAGTTATTTTCATCTTTTTTACATTTTTCAATAATCTCTTTTATCTCTTTTGTTGATGTGGTTTTGTCATTTTTAATATATATAATATTTTTATCACCAAACAGTGATGGCTCTAAAAAACTCATCGCCTCGTTAAAATTATACTCTTCAAAGTACTGCTCTAAAACATTTTCACTATTCCATAAATTTAGTAGTTGTTTGGCACAAAATGCATTTAAAAACTCATCATTTCCTCTGATTAAAAAGAAATTCGGAGCTTTTTTTGAAGCTATTAAACTATCAAATTCTCTTTTATACATCTAGTTTTTTTACCACTCTTCCATAAATTTTAGCAGATATTATATCAGCATCGGTGATTTTAACAAGTACTTTTGTAAGAACATCGCAAGTATAATTTGTGATAAAAATCCTAGCTCCTTTTAACTTATCATCAAGTCTTGCGGTTGTTATGTTTGTATTTTCATCAATATAGCAAATAAAATTTTGCCCGATATTTTCTACTGCCCATCTCGCAAATTTACGATCTATAAAATCATACGCAACTTTATCGGCTTCTCTTTCAAGTTTATTTAAGCTAATGCAGGTTTCATCAATATTTAAAAGCAAATAGTTGATTAATTTTTCATCATTTTCTAAATCAGCTTTTAAAAGTCTGTGTAAGATAAGATCGCTATAACGTCTAATTGGGCTTGTAAAATGGGTATAATCATCAAATCCAAGACCAAAATGTCCTTCTGGAAGTGGGGCGTATTCAGCTTTTTTTTGAGCTTTAATGATAAGTTTATCGACTTCTTCTCGTATTTTCATCTCATCAGCTATATTTTGTATATTTGAAACCATCTTTACTATATTTTTATCAAATTTTGCATCAATTCCAATGCTTGCTAAATCCATTAGTAAAAATTCTATTTTTTTATTATCTATTGCTGCGTGATTTCTAAAAATTCCTTTTTCTATTCTTTTGGCAGCAGCTTGATTTGCTAATAACATGCAATCTTCTATTAAATCATGGCTTGGAGTTGATGTTTCAAATCTAGTTGATTTTAAATTTCCATCTTTATCAAGTGTTATTCGAAGTTCTTTTGTGTGAAAATCAAAACCTTTTTTTAGCCTTATTTTTCTTAAATTTAAAGTTGTTTTATGCAAATTTAAAAGCATATTTAAAATATCTTTATTTTCATATTTTTTTGTTTTTAAAATTTCATCAACTTCATCGTAGTTAAATCTTACTTTTGAGTTAATTATAGCTTTAAAAAGTTCTTCTTTTATGGCGCTAAAATTTTCATCCAAAGTTATTTTAAAACAAAATGCAAGACGATCTAAATTTGGCTTTAAAGAACAGATATTTTCACTTAAATTTCTTGGCAACATCGGCACACTTTTATGTGGAAAATAGATAGAAAATCCTCTAAATTTAGCCTCTTTATCAATAGCTGAGTAGGGTGCTACATACTCGCTTACATCAGCTATTGCTACATATAAAGTTCTATTTTTACTATCAAAATAAACAGCATCATCAAAGTCTTTTGCATCAACTGGATCAATGGTGCAAAAATCTAGCTCTGTTAAATCAACTCTGTCTTTATACATTGACTTATCTACGGCATCGCCATAGCTTTTAGCTTCATCTTCGCAAGTGCTTGAAAAAGTATCGTTTTTATCATATAGTGCAAGTGAGATTTTTTCATCAACCCAAACATCATCTATACTTCCCAAAACTTCTACAATTTCATCGGTTTTATTATCTATTTTTAAAAGTGTTCCAAGACTTAGGCTTTTAAGTGATTTTTGTGTTGCTTTTAGCTTTGAAGTAAGCCCACTTTTTATATTTACACCTACAATTTCTTTGCCAACTTTTTTTGTGTAAACCACACTTGTTGCAAAAGCTGGCTCAATCATCATTAAAATTTTAGCTTTTTTTCTCGATTTTTTTGTTTTTAAAAGTTTTGCTAAAACTATATCTCCTTGCTTTGCACCTTGAATATCTTTATTTTCCACTAAAACATCACTGGTAAATTTTTTGTCAAATACACTAATATAGCCTGTTCCTTTTAGTGAAATATCTAGCTTTCCACAAATAAATCCATCATTTAAAAGGTAGTGATCTTTGTATAAATTTACAGCATTTAACATCTTTAAATTTCTAATTAACTCTTTTTGTTTTGAGTTTAACTCATTTTTTGGAATTCCTTTTAAGAGTTGTTCTAAAAATAGTTTCAAAGTCATACCTTTTTTATTAAAATTTTTATATTTTGGAACTTTTAAGTTCATTTTTAGTATAATACCCTAATTTTTTTTAAAGGAATGTTATATGGCAATAAATGTTTATTATGACAAAGATTGTGATTTAAACCTAATCAGAAGCAAAAGGGTTGCTATGATAGGTTTTGGAAGTCAAGGTCACGCCCATGCAGAAAACCTAAGAGATAGTGGAGTTCAAGTTATCGTAGGTCTTAGAGAGGGTGGCGGAAGTTGGAAAAAAGCAGAAGCAAAAGGCTTTAAGGTTATGAGTGTTGCAGATGCTACAAAAGAAGCTGATCTTATAATGATTTTAACTCCTGATGAGCTTCAATCAGATATCTTCTACTCAGAAATAAGACCAAATTTAAACGAAGGCGATACAATTGCTTTTGGTCATGGTTTTAATATACATTTTGGTCAAATAGTTCCTCCAAAAGGTGTTGATTGCGTTATGATAGCACCAAAAGCTCCTGGTCATACTGTAAGAAGTGAGTTTGTAAAAGGTGGTGGAATTCCTGATTTAATAGCAGTAAGCCAAGATGAAAGTGGTCATGCAAAAGAACTTGCATTAAGCTATGCAAGTGCGATAGGCGGAGGCAGAACTGGTATAATCGAAACAACATTTAAGGATGAAACAGAAACTGATTTATTTGGTGAACAAGCTGTACTTTGTGGTGGTTTGACTGCCCTTATCGAAGCAGGTTTTGAAGTCTTGACAGAAGCAGGCTATGCCCCAGAATTAGCTTACTTTGAAGTTCTTCACGAAATGAAATTGATCGTTGACTTGATCTACGAAGGTGGATTCAAAAAAATGCGTCAATCAATTTCAAACACTGCTGAATACGGTGACTATGTATCAGGTCCACGTGTGATTACTGAGCAAGTTAAAGAAAACATGAAAGCTGTCTTGGCAGACATCCAAAATGGTAAATTTGCAAATGACTTTGTAAATGACTATAAAGCTGGACGTCCAAAATTGACTGCTTACCGTGAACAAGCAGCGAACCTTGAAATTGAAAAAGTTGGTGCAGAATTGCGTAAAGCAATGCCATTCGTTGGTAAAAACGACGACGATGCATTCAAAATCTATAACTAATTGATAGAAATTAAGGTGAAGGCGAGTTGGGGGACTAACTCGCTTTTATAATCAATTCATCTCTCTTTTTAAGAGGATGAATTGCGATAGTATGAAATAGTCTAGG
>QWBY01001604.1_pt1 | contig 16824 bp, 14 predicted proteins | sample 1972471 | NCBI WGS metagenome assembly QWBY01 (sample SAMN09866722, study PRJNA288562) | Human gut metagenome isolate term6_stool, whole genome shotgun sequencing... | reverse complement strand
GTCGGTTAAAGTCTACGGAGTTACGGGCCTATAGCTCAGTCGGTTAGAGCGCTTCGCTGATAACGAAGAGGTCGCAAGTTCGATTCTTGCTAGGCCCACTATTTTTATTTCTTTATTTTTTGGACTTGGGGCATTAGCTCAATTGGTAGAGCGCCGCCTTTGCAAGGCGGAGGTCAGGGGTTCGATTCCCCTATGCTCCACAAAGAGCCTCCTCTTCAGCTTGGCTGGGAGGAGGTTTTTGCATGCAGCTAAAAAGTTTGGCGAGTGCTTCCTAGAAGTGATGTGGTACATTCGCACGTGCACGGTATCGTGATGATTGCACGAGTGTTGTGCACAAATTCCGACGACGGAGTATCTCTCATGAAAAACATCTTCAAATTGGGTGCGGTTTCCCTCGCCGTATCCGCTCTTCCATTCCTCTTCGCAGGGGGAATGGCAGAGGCTAACGAGTTAGATGTCGGAGGGGGGGGGAGTCCTCGAGGAAATAACTCGATCTGAATCTCAGCTCCCCACTCTTTCCCCACATCTCGACATATCTGTTCCACAACAGATTTCTATTCCTCACCAGAATGACAACGACTCTGTACCGTCCATCCCACATGTGATGGACTTTTTGGCAGAGTCTATTAATTTGGTTGGTCGTGATGTCCTCAGTAATTCAGTGAGGGACAATAATACTGCTTCTCATCACGACAAGAGCGATGCAAGTGGTAAGGACAGTAAAGGCTCATCTGACGACGAATCAGAAGCTCATGAGGAGCTACAAGCATTCCTCAAGAAAACTGCCCCTAACGCCAGAGAAAGTGCCATCGATGGAGCTGCAGTAGGCTCCCTGGCAGCCCTACCTGGCGCAGTTCTCGGTGGCGGTATTGGTGCCGCCGCCGGTTATCTGATTGCGCATATCCTTGGTAGCAGACTGCTGGCTATCCCCGTAGGCGCCTTAGCAGCTATCCCAGGCTCCCTCGTAGGTGCCTTAGCTGGAGGATTAACGGGAGGAGCGCTAGCAGGAATTCTTTCCGGAGCACTCCTGGCTATTCCCTCATTCGCATTGGGTTCGCCCATTGGCGGAATGGTAACTGCCCTCATTGGTGCACCTATAGGTGCACTCCTTGGATCTCTCCCCGGCGGTCTTATTGGAACCGGTGTAGGAATTCTCATCGGTTCTCTTATCTCTTCCGGCCTGGGTGGTCTTCTGGGCGCGACAGTAGGAGCAGTAATTCCCTGGGCACTACGCGTCGCTATCGGTAGTGTTCTCGGAGTCATCGCTCTTCACCTCCTGACAATCCCGCTGAGGCTTGGACTCGGTCTCTTGGCGCTACCTGTTGGTGCCATCGCAGCCCTAGCCCTACTGGTCATTGGTACGCCTTTGCTGGCAGCCATTGGATTCGGACTCATGTGGCTTGTCGGAGTTGGCGCTATCATCGTTCTTTGGCTCACCGCATTCGCTTTTGCCTGGCTTCTTACTCCAATTGGATTTAAGTGGGTGACGGTACTGGGCTGGGTGCTTCTGTCCCTCCTCGTACCTATCCCCTTCACCGCTGCCGCTGCAGGTTTCGGGGCCTTCGTCCTGGCGCTTCTTGCCATCCCAGGTTTCGGGCTGCTGTTTGCGATTGTCATCCTGCCGATCGGCTGGGTTGTGTATGAAGCCATGGTTTTGCTATTCGGTTTGGGATCGTGGGTATTGGCTGCAGCAAGCTCCTTGTTGGGTGTAGTTTTTCTAATCGTTGCGCTTATTGCCCTTCCGATTGCTGTGCCGTGGAGCATCTTCTTCGTGCTTGGCGCGTTTGTTGCTCTGTTCATTCCATTTATCAACCTTGTCGCCGTACCGTTCATGTTGATAATGGCGGGACTACCGTGGATTCCGCTGGCTATTGCAGCCACGTTCTTCGCCTTCGCGGCATATAACTTCATCTGGCCAATTGTTATGTTCATCCTGCCGTCGCTGCTGGGTGTCATCATCATTTCCGTTGGGTCGTTCGTCATTGTTACCACTCTGGCGATCCCCGCGGCTATTGCTGGCGCTGTTGCAGCCTTCTTCGGACTGCAACTACTTCTGTTCGGCGGTAATATCCTCGGCCACGTCATTGGTCATTCGATATTGTCTGGCCTTATTGGCCTGCTACTGACTCCCCTCCGCGCACTGCTGGGCGCTCTCCTCGCTGCTCCGCTGGGCCTGCTCGCTGCCCCACTCGGCACCATCCTTGGTGCACTAGCTGGTACTATCGCAGGTTTCTTTAGCGGTTTGCTGGCAGGTGGTGCTCTAGGAGTTATCGGCGGATTCAGCATCCCCGTAATCGGTGCAGCCCTTCTCGCTGCCATTCCCGGTTTCCTCGCCGGTCTACTCCCTGGAGCTCTCCTGGGTGCAGGTATCTTTGGATTCGTTGTTGGCGAAATCGCCGGCCTTCTTCCTGGCGTAATTTCGGGAATCATCGGAGCTGTTATCGGAGCTGTTATCGGAGCTGCCCTGGGCTCCCTGTTGGGTGTTCTCGGTGCGATTATTGGCACCCTGATTGGTGCTATTGCAGGAAGCAACTATGGAGTGATTGCGACCGTCATTATTCCAGCACTTCGCAAGAAGGCTAAGGATAACGGTATCGACCTCACTCTTGACGATCCTCAAATCCTCAAGATTGTGGCCACTATCTCCTCTGTACTTCCCTACACGAAGCGCGGGTGGACCATCGGTTTTGTCGTTGGTGTCGCCGGTGCAGTTCTTGCCGCAGTAGTGGGTGCGGGTATTGGTGCTCTCATCGGAGCTATGCCTGGCATCCTCACACTGAACCTTATCGTTGCGGGTATTGGTGCTCTCATCGGAGCTGGCATCTTTGGTGTCGGTTTTGGACTTGCTGCACTAACTGTAATGCCTGCAATTGGTGCGATTGCCGGTACCGTCGTCGGCATCATCAAGGTTCGCGAAAAGAACTCGGTAACCGTGAGCAGCCCCAAGAAGAAGGAAAAGTCCTCAAACAAGAAGGAAAAGTCCTCAAACAAGAAGGCTAGCCAGAAAGACTATGCGCTGGCTGCATAGAATCTGCAAGATTCTCAATAATGATGCAACGTTATATCAACCGTAAAAAGTGGGAATAATGTGGCATCGTTGTAAAGTGCAAAAATAAAAAAATCACGTTGGTACGCCTCTCTGGAAAGAGGGGCGTACCAATTGTATTTGTGGCATATGTTCAAGTATTGACGAGCACACTCTCAATAACATGCTCTTGTGTTGGCCTATCGTAGACAGTCAGGTCGGTTAAAGTCTACGGAGTTACGGGCCTATAGCTCAGTCGGTTAGAGCGCTTCGCTGATAACGAAGAGGTCGCAAGTTCGATTCTTGCTAGGCCCACCATTTATGTCTTAATCTTCCACAAACTTGGGGCATTAGCTCAATTGGTAGAGCGCCGCCTTTGCAAGGCGGAGGTCAGGGGTTCGATTCCCCTATGCTCCACAATTACAAAAGCGCAGGTAGTACAGAACCTGCGCTTTTCTTTATTTTGACTGGTGAAAGCATTTCTGCGGGGAGCCGGACTGTTTATCTTTATATCTGTTGTCTTTTCATCTCTATTTGATAAAATCGCTGTTTTTAGCAAATAGAGGGTGCATAGTAGGCCCCATATTTATAAAACTCACGATTCCGATAAATAAGGATGCTCGTAGAGTGAGCCTATTTTATAAAAATCATGGTTTCTATAAAATAGGGTGCTTCTTGAAGAAAAGGTGTGGAGAACAGAGAATGAGGTCCAGAGGCTGTGGACAATGCTGCCAAGAGTCGCTCGATACCACTTCTTAGGGACGCTACTCGTGGAGGAAATTCACTCTACAAACGAAATTGAGAACGTCCAATCAAGCAGGCAGGAAGTGGCTGAAGCACTGGATACAGCTACACACAACGATAACTCCACCCCACCTAAGCGTTTTCATGAAATGGTGAGCACCTTTAAGCTGCTCATTCAAAAAGATGACAGCCAAGACTCCGAGTTTCCCCAGACGCTGGAAGGTCTGCGCGCACTTTACGATCAACTACTTGGTGCCGAGGTCACGAAAGACAACTAACCAGATGGAGAGCTCTTTCGTGCAGGCCCGGTATATATCACAGATGGATCAAACTCAGCGGTCCATAAAGGTGTGTACGGAGAGGACGAAATTAAGAGCCGCCTGAGCGTGATGCTTGATGCCAGCACCGATGACAGCAGACCTTGGCTCGTCAGCGCCTTCATGGCCCATTTCATGGTTGAACACACCCACCCGTTCTATGACGGTAATGGACGGTTCGGTCGTTTTCTACTGGCTCTCAAGCTGCGCCAGGTCCTATCGGCACCAACGGCTCTGTCCTTGTCTGCACAAGTTAGGAAGCAGAAGGATAAATATTACAAAGCCTTTGCTCATGTAGAGAACCCACTGAACAGAGGCGAAGCGACGTTTTTGTTAACGATATGCTCGCTATGCTCCTAGCCGCACAGAATGATTTGGAGGAGCAGTTACGTGTCCGGTGGCGGAGCCTCAGAAGCCTGGAAGAGCGTATAGACACCCTCAAGAAGACCGAGAAGGATCTTGGTGATTACCAGATTGCGACCCTGTTTATGTTGGGACAAGTGCTTCTGTTTGGACCCAGGAATGGTGTCACGCTCGACGAAGTTGCCGATTTCCTCGAACGGTCGAAACAAACTGTACGCTCAGTGTTGAAATCCCTCACTGACAAAGGCCTCATCGAGGCAGTAAACAAACGTCCGTTGGTGTTCACACTTACGGAACAAGGAGAAAAACTACTCGATCTCAGGAAGCTGTTATAACGGTAGCTAAAGCCACACAAACTTAGGTAATACTAACTATTACGCGGGTCTGAGGTAGCATGGCAGGTAATCTCCGTTAAATGGTTCTGAAACCTAGCCCAGACTTGGGCCAAGTGATTGGTTTGGGGTGGTGGATTCAGGCCTCGGAGGCTCGTCATTTTTCTGCCCAAACGATGACCAGCAGAAAGAAACATTCAGGTCAGCGCAGCTTTTGTGCCCCCGTGAAGGCGCGTGTGTGGGGGCGAAGGTTGGACGCGAGAACCACATGAAAAGCGAGAACTCACGTGACCCCTACCGCTATCGCCTTCACCCTCACACTCCTAGCCGGCCTGGCCACCGGCATCGGCTCCGCCATTGCGTTCTTCGCTAAACGCACCAACGCCACATTCCTTGCGGTGTCTCTCGGTTTCTCCGCCGGCGTCATGATCTACGTCTCCTTCGTAGAAATCATGCCCACAGCGCGGGATGCCATCGTGAAGGACCACTCCCCTACTTGGGCATCCTGGGTGACAGCGGCCGGTTTCTTCGCCGGGATCCTCATCATTGCGCTGCTGGATAAAGCCGTGCCGGAGAACACTAACCCGCACGAGGTACACAAGCCAGAAGACTACGACAACCAGAAGAACAAGAAACTCATGCGGACCGGCCTCATGACCGCCGCAGCCCTTGCCATTCACAACTTCCCGGAAGGCTTCGCCACATTCCTTTCCGGACTGCAAGACCCCTCCCTTGCTATCCCCGTGGCGGTAGCTATCGCCATCCATAACATCCCCGAAGGTATCGCCGTCTCGGTCCCCGTTTACTACGCTACCGGCTCCCGCAAGAAAGGCTTTTGGCTCTCCTTTGCGTCGGGGTTGTCGGAGCCGCTAGGGGCGCTCATTGGCTGGCTGGTGCTCCGAAACTTCTTGACTGACACCGTTTTTGGCGTAGTGTTTGCGGCAGTAGCTGGCATTATGGTGTTTATTTCATTCGACGAGCTACTCCCCACCGCGGAGGAATACGGGGAGCACCACCACGCCATTTACGGTCTTATCGCTGGCATGGCGGTAATGGCGCTGTCGTTACTGCTTTTCCTGTAGGTCTGCCGTTTATCCTCCATTATCTCTGTTCGTGTTCTATTTAGCAGTAGGCCACAGGGCAGTCGGATTGCTACAACCTCCGCACACTACCCTGTGTCCCATGAAGATCAAGGTTTCAAGTGCAGTGGCGTGCTCTGCCCTGCTAACAGCAGTCACATTCTCCCTCGTATCCCCGCTACCAGCGGGCCATGCGGAAACTGCGCCGCTAGCGTCCCGCTTCACCATGGCGGTCTTTCCCGACACCCAGTATGAGTCCGCCGGTAGTTTTCCAGCCGGCGATCACTTCATGACAAAGTACGGCAGCGAACCTTACAAAGTTCAAACCGCATGGCTGGCGAAGAACAAAAAGGCCTTTGGTCTGAAGTTCGCTGTCCACCTAGGCGACGTTGTTGATAATTCCATTCAGGAAGGCCAGTGGAAGGCCGCGGACGTCGCCATGCGCACCTTGGAGCAAGCTGGAATCCCCTACTCGGTGGCACCAGGAAATCACGATATGGGGCCCATCCCAGTAGTGGGAGGTTCAGCGAATAAAATCGCGGAAGAAGCCGGCTACTATGCGAACGATGGCGCGCAGAAAATCCATTTCCCGCGTGAGATTGAGGTAAAGACAAACCCATCTCTCCTTGATGGGAAAATGCCGCAGAACTATCCTCTGTTCTCCACCTGGTTCTCTGTGGACCGTGCTCGCCGTAATCCGACGTTCCGGGAGCGTTTTGTCGAACTCAATAACGAGTCCGAGTACCATATCTTCACTGCTGAAGGGCACAGTTTTCTTGTTCTGGCACTGGCATACCAGGCCAGTGATCGTGTTCTCCAGTGGGCCCAAAGAGTCATTGACCAGCACCCCAGCTTGCCTGTCATCTTGACCACTCATGAGATTCTGAAACCTGAGGGTAACCAGGTCCGTTTAACGGGAACGTATGGCCAGCACCTGTGGGATGACTTCATCAGAAAAAATGACCAAATATTTTTGACGCTCAGCGGCCACAATGCTGGTTCAGGGACGATCGTTACCCGCAACGATAAGGGCCATGCCGTTATCCACATATTGCAGGATTACCAGGAGTATTACGACGGTGGGAATGGCCTCCTTGGGCTTCTCCAGTTTGATTTCACCCATAACACCATCGAAATGCTGGCGGCATCCCCCTTTGTGGCGGCCAAGAAACCTTCCCTGTTGACGAGTAAAGATGTCCTCTACTACAACAATCCGCAAGATTCCTTCGTGAAGCATCTCAACTTTGCTCAACGCTTTGCTGGTTTCACCAGATTTGCGGCGGATCCGCGGGAATCCAACGACCCCGACTATCTGGGCATTGCGCGGGAAAGTCTGCACCGTCAGCAACCTTCAATGAAGCCAACGGTGACCCCTTTTAAAGCGGAAAAGTCCGCCTACTTTGAGGTGGCGACCTACTATCTTCCGGTCAGCATTCCCCCAGTTAAGAAGCAATAATCGCCAACCAGTGCATTCCCCCAACAATTGTGGACCAACGAGCCGAATAGCGGGATAACCGGGGCGAATAGTTGGCCATAATAAGGGTCAAGAAAAATCGCGCGTGCACGTCGTGCTTAATCAACCACGACGTGCACGCGCAACTATGAGTAAAGCTGTAATCCGCGGTACCAGCTGTACTAGCTCTACTAGCGCTTACTCCGGCTCAGGATTATTGCTTGTTGTACTTTACTTCCAGCTCTTTTTTCTTATTGTTCAGCAGCTCCAGGACCAGGGGAGCAACGTACTGGATGGCGAGGTAAGCACCGGTGGCCTTTTTCCAGTTACCGAACACTGGAATGAGTGGCGCCACTTTCTTGACCACGGATACAGCTTGCTTAATATTCATGCCTTAAGCGTGCCATACCAGCTCAAACTTTGCACCACCAATCTGCGAAAATTCACCAACAGATGGTGAGAATCCCATAAACCTGGCACGATGGGATACATGAGCAAAGCAACCGCACAAGCGACCCTGCACACCAACAAGGGCGATATTGTTATCGAGCTCTTCGGTAACCACGCCCCCAAGACCGTGAAGAACTTCATCGGCCTGGCCGACGGCTCCGCCGACTACACCACCCCCAACGCCAAAGGCGGCAAGGAAGGCCCGTTCTACGACGGCGCCATCTTCCACCGCATCATTGACGGCTTCATGATCCAGGGCGGCGACCCCACCGGCACCGGCACCGGCGGCCCCGGCTACCGCTTCGAGGACGAGTTCACCACCGAACTCACCTTCGACCGCCCCTACCTGCTTGCCATGGCCAACGCCGGCCCGGGCACCAACGGTTCCCAGTTCTTCATCACCGTCGCCCCCACCCCGTGGCTCAACATGCACCACACCATCTTCGGTGAGGTTGTCGACGCTGACTCCCAGGCCGTCGTGGACGCCCTGGCTAAGGTTCCCACCGACATGCGGGATCGTCCGCTGGAGGACGTCGTCATCGAATCCATCGACGTCGTCGAACTCTAACCACAAACTCCACACAGGGGATATACATATGACAGCCACGCGGCGGGCCGATTTCGCCTCCACCTTCAAGAAGTCGCCCGCTACGTGGCTGCTTGTTATCGTCAATGTCGCCCTCTATCTAGTTGTTTCCGTCCAGGGCGGCACATTCCTCAACACCTCCGTCACTTCCCCCCTGCTCAATGACACCGTGCTGGTGCCCTACGCGCTGGGGTTTGGCCAATACTGGCGGCTTCTGAGCAGCGGGTTCATGCACTTTGGCCTGCTGCACATTGTCTTTAACATGTACGCCCTGTGGGTGCTGGGGCGGGACGTGGAAGGGGCGTTGGGGTCGCTCCGCTTCACCGCCCTCTACCTGCTGTCGCTACTGGCCGGCTCCGCCACTGTGGTGTGGTTTTCCAGCCCCGAGTCCGCTACCGCCGGCGCGTCCGGTGCCATCTTCGGTCTGCTAGGTGCGGAGCTGGTGGTGGTGATGGCGTTGAAGGCGAAACTGTCCGGCATCATCACTGTCATCATGCTGAATGTGGTGATTGGCATTACCCAGCCGGGTATCTCCATCCAGGCGCACCTGGGTGGTTTCGTGGTGGGCTTCCTAGTGGCGGGGGCGTTCATTTTCGTGCCGATGTGGGTGGCGAAGTCTCGGCGGCGCCGCAATAAGGCGGGCGGCGTGATGCTGCACCCGGAGACGGGGGAGGAGCTGCCCGTCTATGTGACGGAGAAGCAAGTGAATGCGTGGGGTTGGGGGGCTACCGCGGTGGTGGCGGTGCTGGTGATTATTGCGCTGGTATTTGGGGTGGAGAACATGCAGGCGCTGGTGAACCACGCGACGCAAATGGCTCCGTCGGTGGGGGCGTAAGCGGGCGGCTAGCGGACGCAGTGGGGTGACGGTGCCGGAAAGCAACAGCGGCGCTGAAATGTTAGTTGTTGAGGTTGCGGATGCCGGCTTCTTCGAGGTCGGCGACAATACGGTGGGGGTTGACGCCAATATCGCCCCAGGTGACGACCTCGAGGGTATCGCGTTGGCGGTTCTCCATAGCGGGGAGAGGTAGGGGGAGAGTGTGGTGCTGATCGTACTCGGTGCGGAGGTCAGCCCAGTCCTCGACGCGGGCGATGTCAAAGGTGAGCATGGGGAAACGTTGGATGATGCCGCTGGGGCGGTCGATACGGAAGCCGTGGATGGAGTAGAGGGGGTAGACGTGGTCGCGGAAGGTGCGACGCACGTGTAGGTCGGTGTCAGTGATGACGAGGCGGGGGCGGCGGATGAGGCCGGCGAGTCCACTGCAGATGACGATGAAGGCGGCGAGGATGAGGAGAATCTGTCCGCCGATGCTCACGTTGGGCATGAAGGAGAGGGCGAAAAGGATGGCGCCGATGATGATGCCTACGATGCGCCAGGTAATGTTCGGCGACCATGCATACCGGATGGGGTTATCGGATGGCATCAACACATTTCTCCACAGGGTTATCCACATTGTGGATGAATTACAGAGGTGTAATTCACAGAATAATTATTCTTAGCTGTCGTACCAGCAATCATAATACAAATCTAAGAGGAAAATAGATTGGACTACGCACACATGTCTTTATCCACAGCCTGTGGATTCTGTGGATAACTTTCTAAAGCGGGAGAGTGGCACCCGCACCCACACAAAAATCCCCGATGCGCAAAGCATCGGGGATTATCACGTTACGCAATCGCTCGAGCAGCTATCGATACGGTCGAAACCGACACGGACAAACTGCCACAAGCAGATGGCAGCGAGCTAACGCCACCGCAACGTCATTAGAAGACCGATCACCATCAGGCCAAAGGCAATCGCGTAGTTCCAGGCACCCAGAGTATCCACAAACGGGATAATGCCACGGCCGGCCACCAGGTAGTACATGATGATCCAGGCAAGGCCAAGCACCAGGCAGATACCCATAACAACGAGCCACACGATCGGGGTGGTCGCCTGCTTCACCTTCACGGGAGTACGGCTCACACCCTCAGAAAGGTCAGTCTTCGTCACTTTCGACTTAGGCATAATGTCCTTTCACGGCCACCGCACTTTGCGATGGATTACCCTCCTAATCTACCAACGCACAGCTAAAAGGGCACATTTCGCTTACACAACTGCATAACCCAGCCCGTAAACTAACACCCATGAGCACCGAGCCAGCATCCTCTCCTGCCTCCAGCCAACCTGGTGTCGTCAGCACCAACCCCGCTGACAACACCGCCATGCACCCCGATGTCAACGCCAACCCGGGGTTCTGGCAGCTCCTCATCCTGGGCTTCCAACACGTCCTTGCCTGCTACGCCGGTGCCGTCGCCGTCCCTCTCTTCGTGGGATCCGCACTGGTCCAGGCCGGAAAAATGGACCCCAGCTACATCCCGCACCTCATCACCGCGGACCTCCTCGTCGCCGGCATCGCCACCATCGTGCAATCCATCGGCGTCTGGCGCTTCGGTGTCCGCCTCCCTCTCATTCAAGGCTGCACCTTTTCCGCCGCCATCCCCATGGTCACCATCGGCAGCCAATACGGTCTGGGCGCCATCTACGGTGCCGTCGTCTGCTCGGGACTCTTTATCATCCTCTTCGCGCCGTTGTTCTCCCGCCTCCTGCGCTTCTTCCCACCCCTGGTGACGGGTACCGTCCTCCTCATCATCGGCCTCACGCTCATGCCGGTGGCGGCAGACTGGGTAGGCGGCTCCTCTGCCGCAAAAGCCAACGGCAGCTTTGGATCTGGACTCAATATCGGTATCGCCATGGGCGTACTGCTGCTTATCCTCATCATCGAACGCTTCGGGCCCGGCTGGCTGGCCCGCATCTCCGTCCTCGTCGGCATGCTCGCAGGCTTCCTCGTGTGCATCCCCCTGGGCATGGTGAACTTTGACGGCATCGAGAAAGCCAACTGGGTGGGCGTCACCCGCCCCCTGGCCTTTGGCCTGCAATTCCAGCCGGCGGCCATCATTGCCATGTGTATCGTCTCCCTCGTCACCATGGTGGAAGCCACCGGTGACGTGCTGGCCATCGGTGAAGCCACCCAAACCCCCATCACCACGCGGCGCATCGCCGACGCCCTCCGCGCCGACGGTTTTGCCACCATGCTGGGCGGCTTTATGAACACCTTCCAGTACACGGCCTTCGCCCAGAACATTGGCGTGCTCAGCATTACTGGGGTGAAGAGCCGCTATGTGACGGCATCGGCTGGCGGCATCCTCATTGTGCTGGGCCTGCTGCCCAAGGCAGCGGAAGTTATTGCTGCCATTCCTGCCCCCGTGCTGGGCGGCGCCGGGATCGCCCTCTTCGGTACCGTTGCCGCGAGCGGTGTCCGCACCTTGTCCAAGGTGACGTTTACCAACACCAATATTTGGGTGGTGGCCGTGCCCACTGCCCTGGCACTACTGCCCGCCGTCTCCCCCACCTTGTTCTCCACTATGCCGGCTGCCCTGCAGACGTTCCTCTCCTCCGGCATCTGCATTGGTGCGGTGGCTGCTATTATCCTCAACCTGCTGTTCAATACGGGCCATAATGCGCCGACGGAGCAGGCCGGCAAGCCTGCCGCGCATGATGCGCCGCGTGGTGGCGAGTTCGGTGTGGAGGATGCGAACGATGACGGGAAGGGTGACGACCCGCACCAGCTGCACGAGGACATGTCATCAGACGCATAACACGCACGCCTCAACACGAAGGCCACGACATGCGGGCGGATAACACGAACGCCCCACCACGAACGCATAAAAAACTGGGTGGACTGCTTGTGCAGTCCACCCAGTCTGTATTTCCTTGTCGTCTGAGGAAAAGATGCGGGGTGCTACCGTCCAGTGCTAGTGGCGTTGGGAGGAGTAGATCCGCGAGGCGCAGCTTTAGGCGTTGCCCTTCTTCTTCTGCTGAGCACGGTAGATACCGTAGCCGATGCCACCGACAGCAGCGAGGCAGACAATCACGATGAGGGCGATGCCCCAGCCGGGCATGCCTTCGTCGGTGCTGGTGGTGCTGGCATCAACACTGGAGTCCGTATCCTCACGGATGAGGCCGTCGGATCCGACGGTGCTGCCAGCAGAGTTGCTCTTGGAGGCCTTGCCGTCAGTGCCCTTCACTTCAGAGCCCTTGTTGGCACCGTTGTTGGACTTGTTCTCGCCAGCCTTGTTGTCGGCAACGGTGGCTCCGTTAGCGCCGGGAGCAGCCTTCACGGTTGCGAGGGTGGCTTCAAGGTTTCCGCCGCCCTTAGCAACAGCCAGGCAGTTCATGTGGAAGGTCTTCTCGCCAAGGAGGGGGTGCTTGACGTGGTTGTCCATGACAATCCAGTTTTCCGGATTGTTGCGCTGGCCGGCGGGGCCTTCGATGACCTGGTGCAGGGTGGGGAGTTCGCCAGCCTTAGTGGCCTTGAAGGTGACCTGGAAGGTCGGCGGGTACCAGACGGTATCCTTGCCGTTGACGGCGACGTTCATGTTGGAGAAGACGAGGCGGTTACCACCAACCAGGCTCATCTTGGCCGGGCCGGTGAGGGCCTTGCCGTTGTTGAGCATCTTGGCGGTGACGAAGGCACTCGGGTCGTTGATGGCCCAGCGAACGGCGATGTTCTGCATTTCGATAACATCGGCGCCCTGTTGCTTTCCGATAATGGTGTCAGGGCGGTAGTCGACGGTAATGGTGTACTCGTCGCCAACCTTGACGTCGTCGGGGGTGGTGATGGTGACGTGGTCGCCATCACGGACCATGTCAGCGTTAAAGTCGAGGGGAACGCCATTGGAGTGGCAGTCCTGAGCAATAGGCTTAGTTACTTCGGCGGCCTCAGCGCTAGCTGCGGTGAGGGGAGCGAGGCAGAATCCGAGGCCAGCGGCAGCACCGAGGGCGACGATGCGCTTAGCGAATGAGGTTTGAGTGTTCATAGTTTGGATCCTAACACCCGATATTTGCTTCTATCAGGGTGTTTCCATGAACTATGGGCTGTACGAAATTTCAAGCGGATAAATGGCAACTTCAAAGGCCATTAATCGATTCCGAAAAAAAGTTTAAAAAGTTGCACTTTTGCCGAAAGTGTTAAGCAAATCTTCTCTCAGTGAACAAAAACCCAGCTAGGAAGAGTGCCAATTTACACCCACACGCGCGAAGCCGACGCCCCCAAGTCCACCTCGGTCGATGACATAGTGTAAAGATTGTTGCCATCGGCGGAATCGGACCCGTCACAACACGTTAAATCCAACAAACGCGACACCCAATAAATGTCGTGTAACGCAATCCCCAAGTTATGGCACACAATGCGCTGCTCCGCCGCTGTCCGTCCCGAATGCTCACCCCGCACCACCGAGGCAACCTCCACCGGATCCGCAATATTCTGGCCTCCAGCCCACCCCTTAATCCCCTCCACGTCATCCACAAACACCAGGTCAAACACCGGAGTTAGATTATTAAAGCCCACCTTAAAAATAGGGATGACGGTAGTGCCAGGCGCAAACCAACCCGGCTCACACTGGTCGCCATCGAAGTGGCTGGCAGCGCTCACTACCACATCCTTCTCCCCCACCAACTCACGCATATCGGCCACCGACCGCATCCGCACATTGGGGAACTCACCAAACCGCTCCGCGAACCGCTCATACTGATCCTTATATTCCAGCACCGTCACCTCGAACAAGCGCTCCGGGCGGGCCTCTGCCAACACATGCAGACACGCCGCCGCCGTATTGCCCAAGCTCACCATGCCCACGCGCTGCACGTCGGTGAACTCCCCGTGTAGCGGGTGAGCATTGCCGAAGAGCAGCGCACTATGGGCCGCCACCGCCCCCGTCCGCCAAGCAGTAATCCACGTGCCGTCTACCAGCGCCTGCAACGTCCCCGTCGCCAGCTCCGCCACCATAATCTGCGCCGCCACCCCGTGCCGGACGCCCCACCTGCACCACCACGGACCAGGCGAGTAGGCTGGAAGACGTCAACCCACACACCCCGCGAGCGCAGAGAAAGGACAGGACACGGAATGATCTCCGCGGACAACCTGGCCAGCTACCAGGACGACTTCGCCGCCAGCCCCATCAACCGGCTGATGCAAAACGCCGTCACCGAATCCCCCATCAAGAAAGTCGCGATGGACCGCACCATCGTCGTCGGCATCGACAAGACCGTCAGCCACCGCCTTGATGACTGGAAGGCCACCAACCAAAAGAAGTCCGGCCGCTGCTGGCTCTTCTCCGGCCTCAACTCCCTGCGCTACGCAGCCGCCACCCAACTCAACGTCAAAGACTTCGAGTTCTCCCAGAACTGGATGCTCTTCTGGGACAAGCTGGAGAAATCCAATTACTTCCTGGAATCCATGATCGACCTGGCGGACGCCGATGCCGACGACCGCACCGTCCACCACCTGCTCTCCGACCCGATCGGTGACGGCGGCCAGTGGAACATGTTCGTCGCCCTCGTGAAGAAGTACGGTGTTGTGCCGAAGAGCGCCATGCCGGAAACCGAATCCTCCAGCTGCACCGCCTCCCTCAACGAGACGTTACAGACGCTGCTCCGCCAAGGCGCCCACGACCTGCGCGACCTCATCGCCTCCGAGGGTGGCAAGGCAGCCGCCGACCCGCAGAAGGTGGACGCCGCGAAGCAGAACATCCTCAGCACCATCTACCGGGTGCTTGCCATCCACCTGGGCACCCCACCCACCGACTTCGAGTGGGAGTGGCAGGACAAGGACAAGAACTTCACCCGCGCCGGGCGCATGACCCCGCTGGAGTTCGCCGAAAAGTACATCACTGTGGACCTGGACGACTACGTGTGCGTCGTCAACGACCCGCGCCCCACCAGCGAATACGGCAAAACCTACACGGTGGACCGGCTGGGCAACGTGGTGGGCGGCACCCCCGTCACCTACCTCAACGCCCCCATCGACGTGCTGAAGACAGCCGTCAAGGAGACCATCGTTGACGGCGAGCCGGTGTGGTTCGGCTGCGACACCAACAAGCAGTCCAGCCGCGACCTCGGCATTTGGGACGCCCACCTGTACGACTACGAGGGCGCCTACAGCCTGGACCTCACCCTCGACAAGGCCAGCCGTCTGATCTACGGCGACAGCCTGATGACCCATGCCATGGTGTTCGTGGGTGTGGATGTGGACGATGACGGCAACGCCCGCCGCTTCCGGGTGGAAAACAGCTGGGGCGAGGACATCGCCGACAAGGGCTTCTTCACCATGAGCGCCTCCTGGTTCGACGAGTACGTGTTCGAAATCGCCATCCACAAGGACCGCCTGCCCGCCGGCCTGCGGGCAGTGGTGGACGCCGGCGAGGAGCCTATTGTGCTGCCCGCCTGGGACCCGATGGGCGCCCTGGCCTAACGTCGCCATCTGCATGAGCCCCTCAAACGAGCTCGCTACCCAAGCTCTCTACCCAAACTCACTACACAACCAGTGCGGCAGCCCTCCGCAAGAGGCTGCCGCACTGCTGTGTTGTATGGGGTTATCTAAAGAAAAGAATCCCTTTCTGGTAGGAGGGGTGTAGCGTGCACGCTCAGGGGAAAGCCAGGAAGGCGTGCCCCTGAGCTGTGCGCGGCAGCGGGGTGAGTTATCCGCGCACGCCGTAGGGGATGGTCCAGGTGACGGGGGCGATGGACTCTCCGGCCTTGCGGGCCTGCAGTTCTTGGTTATAGAGGTTCACTACGGTGTCTGCGGACTTCCAGTGGCCGAAGAGGGTGGGGTGAATTGGCATGTTGATCTCGGGCGCACCGGCCGTCACGATGTACCGCTGGAAAGGAGCACCGCAGGAGGAGGTGTTGAAGTCGATGTACTGGGAGGGATTGTAGAAGATGACGCCGGCTTTCCTCGCAGCCAGCTGCATCTGGTGGTTGAGCTCCTCCACGAACTCGCGGAAAAACACTATGTCACCCTTGGGAACAATCTTCTCGGCCGGGCATCCGTCGAAGTTCTTGGGGAACGGCGAGTAGTAGCCCATGGCGATGATGATGGCGTCGCTGGCGGCGCGGGCCTTAATGTCCTTGAGCATGTAGTAGATAGCGGGGGATAGGACCCGGGCGCGTCCCATCATAGATGGGGCTAGGTAGGGTGAACAGGCGTCGCCCTTCTTCCAGCGCTTGGCGCACTTAGTCATGAGTTCGGCGGCGGTATCCAGGTAGGTGTCGTTGCCGCCGAGAGAGGCGACAACGAGCGTGGTGTTCTTGTTGATGGCGAGGCGCTGGGCGGCCTTCGGGATTTTACCGACGAAGGTGGAGCCAGTATGCCAGTATTCTTCGATGGCGGCGCCGGCGCAGGAGGCGTCACGCACGGGCAGGCTGGTCTTTTGTCCTACTACCTGTGCGAATCCGAATTCGTTGTGCATGCAGGGGTCGCCGGGGACAGTGCTGGGGAGCCAGGCGGTGACGGTGTGGCTGTCTCCGATGTTGACGAAGTTGGGGCCCTTGTGGGGGATGCCGCCGTAGTTGATGACGGTGTAGGGCGCGGGGGTGGAGTCGTTGAAGTCGGATCCTTTGGCGGGGTAGTTGTATTTGCCGCCCAGGGGAAAGCCGG
>QWBY01001119.1_pt1 | contig 16881 bp, 8 predicted proteins | sample 1972471 | NCBI WGS metagenome assembly QWBY01 (sample SAMN09866722, study PRJNA288562) | Human gut metagenome isolate term6_stool, whole genome shotgun sequencing... | reverse complement strand
TTTTAATGTTTGGTCTGTTACGCCGTCTGCTAGTTTTGTTCCGTCTTTCCAAGCAATGTCAGCTACTGGTGTATCTTTCCATACTACGATGTCTTGTGGATCTATTCCACCTGCTTCTTTGATTTTTTCTGCTGTATTCTTATTATAAACTGCATAGAAGGTTTCTGCTGTAACTGGATCTGTTGCAGTTTTATCAGCGAGTTTCGGATTCCAGGCGGTAGATGTTCTTACATCGTCTTCTTTAACAGTTACTTTTGGATCTTCTACAGCATTGAACTTAGTTGCTAGTTCAGAATCATTCCATTTAACATCGTTTCTTACAGCGAGGTATTTGTATCTTTTGCCATTTTCAAATTTACCTTCCAGTGCTGTTTTACCAGCTTCTGCTTTTTCGTGTGCGTCGAATGTTAATCTCACGTAGTCAGAAGGAAGAGGATCATTTTCTTTTCCATCCGGTACTTCAATTACTTTTGGCTTATGAGTTAATGTAACTACTGTAGGGTCGTTTGAACTTGCTTGATTTATTGTGTAGTCATATTTCTTTTCATTTGTACCGTCTGTAAATACAAATTGTTGATTTGTATTTCCATAAGCTTCAAATGGAATAGTTGCTGTTTTATTTAACTCACTAATGATTAGCCTACCACTTGTTGTTATATTTTGATTGTTTTCTCTAATGTTTAAATTCTTAGTTTCTTTTGGTAATTGTAGCTCAAATGTTCTTCTACCATTTAAGAAATTAATCTTAATGCCTTTTCCGGCTGTGTCGCTTGGAAGATCTTCCGATTTAAGTGGATTACCAAATATATCTTGATATTTTACTTCTACTTTTGTACTTGGTATCTCAGTTAGAGTTATAGTAAATGTTACTACACCCTCTAAGCCAGTGTTCGATGGTATATTCGGAACAATTCTAACATCAACATTGTCGTTAAAATCGGTCTTTATTCTACCCGCTTTAACTGTTCCATCTTGTGGCCATTGAACTGTTGTTGTTTGTTCTTTTGCGTTTGTTTTGTTAAAATGCAGTACCGGATTTTCTTTTAAAGGAATCCAGTTCTCTCCATCTTTTGTATATTCAAACACAAGTCCGAATCCATTAGGTAATGTATCTTCCCAAGATATATCAGAAGCTCCATTAAAACCTTTTGTATTTATTACAACTTTTACATTGTAGTCATGCATCGGATCCGTATAGTTCGGATCTCCTGATCCTAATGCCCTCATAAATGTATTTGCAACATTTTTTGCAAATGACTTTGATTTTCTAGATTGTAGTTGTTCTCTTTTTTGAGGTTTTGCAAATAAGCTTGCATCAAAATTAAAAACCTCTTTATCTCCTATTACTTCACCTGTCAATTCATCTGTAAGAGTGTTTTCACTCGATTGATTGATGGATTCAAAATCGCTTCCTATCGCTTGCAATGGTGTCACCATTGTTGTTATAAGCATAAAGATTGATAGTAATAAGGAAATTACTTTTTTATTGTTCATTTCTCCTCCTTGATAAATTCTGCATTACGAGAATAATTCTCGTAATGCAGGTCATTTATTCTCTTTTAATTTAATACTTCCAAACTTAATGGATTAGTAGTGTATTCTTTTCCGCCTTCAGTCTTGCTTGCTGATATTACAAGAACCTCTGATGCTTTGAGCTCATATAGAGTAGTTGTTGGTTGACCATTTTCAACTGTATATATGTCAAGCACTTCGTATTCTCCAGCCGCTTGAGCTGTCCCTTTTGCTCGTGCAACTTCAACTCCTTGTTCATTAAGAACTTTAATAACTATTTCTGCTCCTGCTTTATCAGCAAGTGCTTCAATAAAGTCATCTCCGGCATGTGGTTGAATTATTGCAACATACATTTGATATGTTTTATTATATGTTGCCTCAACAGGTTTTTGGTTACCAAATCTGTCTTTTGCGATTATCCACATCTTAGGCATGTCTTCTCTTCTTGGAATTTGGTTCAAATACTTTATTGCAGTTGTTTTGTTAGAGAATGTCTTCTTGAAGTTTCCTTCTGCGCCTTGTACGTCTCCAAATTCAATTGTTACTTCTTGACCATCCGGTACTTCGTCTAATTGTGCTGTAATGTCGATGAATCTTCTAAATGGATCGTCTTCTTTTGCAACCGCATCAGTTACTTCCGGTGCTTTTAAGTCAAGTTTTACATACTCTATATTTTCCGGTCTGTGGTTTGCAGTTGCTTTTGAAGGAGCTTCTTCAATTGCCGGCACATCAATTGTTTTGTTATTGTCTTTAGGGTCTGTGATTTCTTTTCTAGTTGAATAGTTTGGCAATGCGTATCCGTCAATTGCTCCATTAGCTTTTTCTTCTTCCGTGTAAATGGCATCCGGATTTTTTTCATAAGAAACTATCCTTACGATATCTCCATCCTTAACAGGTTCTATACCACTGCCCGTAGCAGGATTTTCATCCAATTCTATCGTCGTTTTAACGTTATCGAAATTTGTACCGGTTTTATCAGCATCAGTTAAAACTTTTTCGCCAACTTTTACCCATTGTCCTTTTGTTGGGTCATTTTGGTCAGGAACCCATTTTTCTGCAACATATTTTGTGCCTACGGTTACTTTGTCAAGTGTCTTTTCAGGAATTACAAATTCAATCTTAGGTTTATCTTCAGGGTTTACCTTTGCGGTTTGCTTCATTTCGCTAACTTTTTCTGAAGTTCTGATACCTATAATCACCGCATATCCAGGTTCCCCTATTGAATAGTCTTCCCCTTGTTTTTTTGCATACCATGCATTAATTGTATTTCCACCAGTACCGGTAAGGTCTAATCCATTTATAACCAGACGATTTCTTTCGGTCTTTTCATCAGGAGCTTTAAACTTTTTAATCTCTGCTGTGATTCCACTCTCTGTTGTTGTAATTTCTTTAGTAGTAGGATCAATTGTCAGTTCAAATTCCTTATATTGTTGTGGTTTATTTTCTTCTTTTTTAAGAGCCAATTTTATCTTAACTTTAGCAATGTCTTTAAATTCTTTTTCTGTATAGTTATCGCTTGGCCATTCCAGAGCTACTACTTGATCAGTAGTCCTTATAGGTTCTACAAATTTTGGTACAGGTATTTCAACAGGACTATTTGTCATGATTATGTCATAGCCACTAACTTCATTTTTCCCTGTTTTAACAATAGATTTTCTTGATGTTGCCATAGTGAAAGCATCAACACCTTCTTGAGGATTTTGCTTTTTAAATGTTACTGTTTGTGTCTTAGCTAATGCATAACCATAAGCATCTCTGTTTGTTTCATTTTTGTGTAAATTCTTTGGTGCGTTTTCATCTAATGAAACTCCGCCGGCTTTTAGATATACTTGAATTCCTAGAGTTCCCCATGTTCTATCGTTAAATTCAGGTATGCCGAATTGTTTATAAGCATTTTCTTTTCCATCCTGAACTACAACTGCAACGTATGATTTTCTTCTGCCTAGCTTATCAAATCCCGGAAGTGTCCATTTTAATGCTTCTTTAGTGGTGTGATTCCATGTCTTAAATATCTCATTATCAATATTTCCAGCCGGCTCTTGCGGCACGAGATCCGTGATTGGTTCATAGTTTGCATTGGCAGCTGCTGTAGGCTCTCCATATCCTGTGACAGCAGTTCTCGTAAGAAGACTTATCTTTAAATCTTTTTGCTTATCTGCTTCAACTTCGCCTTCGTACTTTCCATAATCTCCATATTGTATGTTATTCTTATCTATTTGATCTTCAGGCTTTGCACTAGTTCTGTCAATCTTTCTATACCTTGGGTGAACAGTTACATCAAAAAATTCTCTATATACAGCATATAAATGGATTTCGTTGATTTTATCAAAAACTTCATCATTTGTTTTTAAAAGCTTTCCGTCAACTTTAAAGTCATTCGGAGTAAATACAAATTTAAACCCATTCGGCAATACTGCGTAACTGTTATTTTTCATCATGTGGGTTAAGTCTTCAGCACTTTTAACTGTATTTTTAACAGTATTACCTATCTTCAGCTTACCGGAAATCAGGCCGGCTATTCTTTCGTTGTAATCAATTGGGTCTCCGGCGTTAAACTTATCATTTTGTCTTGCAAACATGAGAGCTTCTTTGTCACTACTTTGGCTGTTTTTTACAATTTCAATGTCGTCACTGTTTGGTGCCCACCAACCGACAAATGAACTGTTTGGCTTAATAAATTCTTTCAAGAGCGGATCTGCAGCTTCTACATCTTTTTCTCTATATGTGTATGGTGCTTCCGGCATTCCTGTCTTTACAAAAATGTCATTATTTTGTCTGTATTTATTAATACTTGCACTTGTTAATCCGTCAAGGTTGTCAAAGTTATTGTCAATGTCGCTTTGAGTAATAGGAACTCTCTTGATTATATAGTTACCACTAGCATCCTTTACGCCTGAGTGAAGAACTATTGAAAGTCCACCATAAACTGCGTAAACCGTTCTGGTTTTGTCGATAGGCGAGTCTTTATCGAATACATAAACATCTCTTTTTGCATTCGCTTTTTGTTCCGGAGTTAATAGGTCGTATTTTTTTTGTTCTTCGTCGACTTTTTTCCAATCTTTAACGTCTCTAATAATCTTGTCTTGTTTTCCGTCGCTATCTACACTATTATACAAATCATAATATTGTTCTTCTGCAGAAACTGTTCTGCCATCAATGTTTTTATCTTCAAGCTTAACTGTTGTCCAACCGATAAGTTTTTTGCCTGACGGAACATTGATTTCGTCTGTTTCCGGCATTGAACGCTTAAAGAGTCTTTCGTTTTCAGACTTAATAATATCTTCTGTTAATTGCTTCTTAAGTTTAACTTTTTCATCTGTTGATAAATAATCATAGTAGCTCTTTATATAACCATCAATGTCAGCATCTTTTGCGGTAAGGTCATATGGTCTATTATCGTGATCAAGGTAGCTTGGCATTTCTCTTTCAATTCTTTTGTAGCCTTCTTCGCCTGGTTTTCCTTGCTCTACAAAGACTTTTACCTTTTTAACTTGCTCTTTTTCTTCACTTGTTTGCGGGTCAGTAACTTTTTCAGTTTCAACCCTAAGATTGTCCGTTTCGAAACCGGATGCTTTGTATTTATTATTTTTTACTGCTTTATAAAGTAATTTTGCTGAATCATTAGGATCCGAGTATTCTGTAATCGTATACTTAAATTCTTTATTAAGTGGAGCAATCTTTTCTATTGTTCCGAAATTTCCTAAAACAGATGTTTGTCCATTTAAATCAAACTTAAATTTAGCTTGAACTTGTTCCTTAACACTGTCGGAATGGAAAATTGAAGTCTTGGCGTCTCTGTTAGTTACGAGTATTTGACCGTCCTTTTCATTTGATAAATTCGGCATTTGAAACTTCTCGTATTCTCTAACAAAGTTTTTACCGTTTTCATCTTTTTGTGCGCGTCCTCCATTATTAGGTTTATCAGTATCATATTCGAAAGCTTTAAAAAGTTTTCCGTCGACATATCTTGCATCGGTGTATACGTTTTCATTGTAATATTTTTGTAGTGCATCATCCTCAAGCTTTGAAAAGTCATCAGGATCTTTATCTGAGCCTTTTGCGGCAATCATCTGTTGTGTAACATCTGTTTCATCATCGGTCGATGTTTCGTTAGCTACAATATTTACTTCTGCACCTTCAAAGTAGCTGTGTCCTGTGATTTTTGGGCTATCCGTAAATATTTCGTCAACATTAGCCCTTAAAGATGTGCCAACCAATACCCCACCTGTACTTGCTGCCGAGTTTCTATAATACAGAGGTTTGTGTGATACTTCTTTCTTAGAAATGTCAACTATTTTTTTTGTGTTGAAGAAAACTTTTACAGCCCCTGTATTATTAGAACCGTTTACTGCCCTTACTACAAACATTTCACCTTTTTTTAATTTTATGTTAAATGGAACAGTCCATTCAGCATTTCTTTTGTCTGTGTAATTTATAGTGTTGATAAAATCTATATTTCTATCTTCTGTTCCAACAATAATTTGTACAGCTGTACGATTGACTCTATTGCTATCAAACTTCAAAGTAACTTTATCGCCTCTTTTAAGTTCGATATCCGAATCAGCTTTCCATTCATAAAGACTTGTACCATCTTCATCTGGTCTTATAACTTGTGTTTCAAAATTATAAGACCCAATGCCTTTTTCTTTAATTGTAGAATATAGACGTTCTCTATCTACGTAAAGTCTTATAACTGTTATTACCCCTTGGTTTGATGATGCTAAAGCCCCATTCAAGATTGCGACACTTGTATCGCTTTTTGCTACCACATATTGATTTCCTGTATTATCTTGTGATCTTGGGAAAGCTCCGTTTATCACTTGTAATATATTTAATCCATTTTGTGTTGAAATTTGACTTTTTGTGAACGGTGCACTCGTATTCATATTTGGTTCAAATGTGCCATTATCACCTCTGCCAGGGTAGAATTTTCCATTCTGATTAAGCGTAAATACAACTCCGGCAATACCTTTTTGCTCCTGAATCAAACCATAAAAACTCGAATCCATTGAGAGTCTAAGCCCATACCATTTATTCATATCTCCCAGAGCAGCTTGTCTAAGTCTATAGAAGATGTCGATGTAGCCCTTCTCCAGATTATAATTTACCGTGGATACAGTTGAATGAATCTTATTGTCACCTAGATCTCCAACATCGTACATCCCATAAAGGTCTTTAGCTACTGTCATATCTTCATTCTTTTTTATAGGGATAACAGTTGCATTTGTATATTGCATATATGTGTCAAGCTTAGCATCCACTCTTTTATATATTCTCTTGTATTTGCTGTCAGTTAGTCTTGCTTGTACTAAAACATCTTCTTTAAGATTGTCTACTGATGCTCCGTCTATCAAAACTAAATCCAGTGGAAAATAACAGTCATCACTGCCTTGATGCATATTAAATGCGTAGACATTTTTTCCTCCAGCTAAATCCCAACCTAAAGGACTTCCACCTTGTTTAAATTCATTAAAAGACTTCTTTATATTTTCCATATCTGTTCTATCATGGTCTCCGTATGCTCCCGGACCGGTAGTTAATCCTGTCATTTCGTCATTAGTATCAATCATTTTTACAAAATCTTCAGGAAATTTAACTAGCAAGTTTTTCCATACGTTCGCAGTATCTACACGAAAAGTAGTTAGAAGTCTGACAACTTCTCTTCCATCTGGTCTGGTGTATCTCCCAACATATCTAATATTAAATGTTTTTACCGGATCGTTTGGTGTTGGAATTAAAACATTCGTTTGTGAAAGTCCCCAATAGTCAGACGTTTTTTCAAGGTCTTTTATAAATGTTTCTGACCAGTCTGTAGTCTTAGTTACTTCTTTTTTAACCTTTTGCCCACTACCGTTATCTACTTCTTCAACCGTAGTGTACGTTTCCGCAAAAACTCCCACCGGTACCATCGCAATAACCATTACTGCGGCTAATACCCATGCGAGTGTTCGCGTTACAAAATTTTTCTTATAATTTTGCATCTCTTTCTCCTTTCTTATTAAAAAAAAGTTATATATTTGACTTTGTTTTTAGTGAAAAGTCTAACACTTAAGAATCCAAAGTGCCACCCCTGATTCTTTTTTACCCATTTTCATAATAAAAAAACGAGTCGTGCCACCAACTCGCTTGAATAATTGCTCGACAATAGGATTTCGGAGTATCCCTTAGTCTTATTACTCTATTTTGCTTTTCACACACTTTTAGTTTTTCTGACAGTTATGGGTCGAACTTTTAATGTGGTCAAAAAAAGAAGCATATGAAATTAGCCGGAATTTTCAGGATTATAACACGAGTTCTTCCCGTGCGGGTGGCACACATAATCCATATTTCCCGTTACGTTTATGATACCATTTTCGGGTATGATTGTCAAGGCGAATTTATATTTTTTTGTAATTTTATTGAAATGTAATATGGGTGTAATATAAATAAAGATTTGGGGAATAGTTTTATTTGGGGTCTATTTTGCGACCTGCTTGCAAACTTCAATTATTTGATTGCTCGGAGTGCAAATAAGCACACCTGCGCAATCAAAAATCGAATTTACGGCGCATCTCATCAAAATATCCACTCAAATAAGGTGATTGTAAGTGTGAAGTATATTATATATGCGATAAACGACTGAGATTGTATGATGTTGCAAACACAGGACGTAGCGGCGACCAGTTTTTTTTATCCATCGAACAGAAATCTTTGATTTCGTCGTGAGATGAGATAAAAAGGTGTATCGCCGCAAATAGGGGTGAGGTTTTTTGGGGAGATATTTTATGGACAGAGCGGGGTTTGTGGGGTGGAGAGTTGGTATAGGATTTTAGATGAGATATTTATATATTTTAATTTTTATATCTTCTATTTTATATATATTCTATTTTTTATATATTCATCGTTGGCTGTATGTTGTTATAACAACGAAATCAAATATGCGGTGAGAGTTGGGGGTGAGATGTGTATTTGTTGTTTGGTTCGATATTTTATTGGCACAGCGTTGTTGGTGGTGATGTAAATTGTATGGACATGATATATGGCGGCGGGATTCATAGAACCCGCCGTTACGGATGCGTACACATGCATATACAATTGTAAAAATTTATCATTGTGGTACGTATTTTTGCGTTGTATTTTTTGGGTTCTATATTTTATGGACACAGCGTTGTTGGTGAGGGTATATATTCCATATACACAAAAATGGGCGGTACCCTTCCCGTGCTCAAAAACGAAATTAAAGATTTCTTTTTCGCACGGTTGGGCACAGGCGGTATTTATGGCCCGCCGTTACAGATGACACAGGTGTTTGTGGCGAAGATATGTGTATAAATTGCATTGGGTTTTGGGCGAGATATTTTATCGACACAACGTTGTTGGTGAAGATACATATTTCATTTGCACAAAAATGGGCGGCGGGATGTAACCCGCCGTTACGGATGACACTAGCGTTTATTGCGAAGATAGATGGATAAATGGTAAAGGGGTTATGGGGAGATATTTTATGAACAGAGCGGGGTTTGTGGGGGTGTAAATTTTACGGGCTTGATATATGGCGGCGGGATTCACAGAACCCGCCGTTACAGATGCGTACACATGCATATACAATTAAAGAGTATATACATAATTTAAAATACACAATAAGAACCGGTTTTGCCTGTTCAAATAGTCAATACAAAAAAATTTGCGAGGAATTTTCGATGAGAAACGGTTAGATAGAGTGTTTTTGGAGTGAGACGTACCTGCAAGTACATCGCAACGACGAAAACACGAGATCAAGCGTTTATCGCAAAATAGACCGCAAATAGACCACAAAAAAAGAACCGGTAATACCGGTTCAGATATCATGCGGATTTTGGAAAAAGAATGTGATTGTTCATATTATTCCGTTACGCATTTTGTCGATTGCTCTTGTTTTCAAGTAAAAAACACGAGTTTGCGAGATGGATTTAATTTCCGAGATTTGTTTTGCGGTTTTTTCGGAGAAATAAAAGAGTTCGATTATTTCCCGCTCGTCATTATCGAGAGTTTTCAAGAGTTGTTCGACGAGTATTTTTTGTTCTTTCTCGACATATGGGTCGTAGCCGCACGGTTCGATGTCGACGTCGCCGTGCATTCTTCTTTTTTCGTATTTTTGTTTGTTTCTGAAAAATGTTCTGAGTCGCACTTTCAAGAACCAGGGGAGTTTTGCTCCGTCTTCTTCATCGAATTCTTTCAGTGCACGAAGTATTTCTTCTTTGCCGTCTTCAATCAAGTCCTCATAGAGATGAGGGTAGTTTGCATAAAGCTTGATATTTGAAATTATTAACGGCATAAATTGGTTGATTATTTGTTCATCTTTTTCAAAGATCATTTGTCTTCTCCTTATTCTTTTATTTGAAATTATGCATGTGGCAAAGGTTTTCCGGTTTCGCTATTCTATTTCAAATATTATTATATCATATGCATTTTGATTTCGCAATAGTTTTTTAATATTTTTTTAATAAAAATTCGCCGTGTCACGAAGGTCAGATGGCACGGCGAGTTTTTATTTTTAGTTTTGTTCTTCAACAAGTATTGTTTTTGTTGTTTCGATTACTTCTGCTTTTGAAAGTTTTGTGAACGGTTTGTCTTTTACTGTGAAGACGCCTGTTTCAATGATTTCCTTTGATGCTTCTTTTACGTTTTCAGCGGAAATGTCTTCTTTCATGTTTGCAATGCTTACAGATTTTCTATCGCTGTCTGCATTTTTGAATGTCATTTGAAGTCTTTTCATTTTATCACCTCCTTTCCGGTAATTTTTGTTTTAGGGTTTGTCATTTTCGGTCATTAAGCGTTCACAAGGCTCGTGAATTCAACTTTTATGACGTCGGAGTTGTCACCCTTCATGAGTTTTGCAACAGCTTGTCCCGCTTTGAGTAGGTTTTCGTTTGTTGCACCGTTTGAAATGTTTTGGAATGTACGAGATTTCTTCTTTTCCTTTCCGTCAATCATTTCTTTTTGTTCGATGGTAAGTTTAATCATTTTATCCCCTCCTTTCTTTTGGATTTGTAATTGGCTTTCACCCCTTACATAGATATATATCCTGAGAAAGGTCTTTTTAGGATTTTATTTGAAAATTTTTTGAGGGAGGGGGTGGAGGGGTATGGATGTGTACAAATGCATATAAAATTGTAAAAGTAATAAAATTTTATGAATGGGAAGGTAATAATTTATGTATAGATACGCACACACCGCACGTAGCGGCGACCAGTTTTTTTATACATCGAACAGAAATCTTTGATTTCGTCGTGAGATGAGATAAAAAGGTGTATCGCCGCCAACAGGTGTGAGGAATGGTGAAGATATTTTATTGGCACAACGTTGTTGGTGGGGTTGTATATTGTACGCACATGATATATGGCGGCAGGACACACAGTGCCTGCCGTTACGAATGCGTACAAATGCATATACAATTGTAAAAGCAATATAATTTTATGAATGTGAAAGTGATGATTTATGTATAAACATGCATACGCCGTCAAAACGGATGATGGGTAGAGGAAATATACAGAATGTCTACATAATTTTTTTGTGAAATAATATAAAAAAACACCGCAAATGCGATGTCATTTTTAGTTAATATATAGGAAGACTTTGATTTTATTTTGAATCACCATGACGCAGCCACCACGAAATCGGGTTGTTGGTAATGTAGTCATATGTTTTGTCATAATCGTCATCATCCGTTATTATGTGATCATAATAATTTTTTTGCAGGAGTTTATGTTTATACGGTGGTATTTTTCTTTGCTTTACTAGATAGCCGTATTTTTTTGTAAGTCGAATTTTAAAAGAGGCAACTATATCACCAAGAGGTATATTATTATCGGAAATATTTGTAATAAGCAGGTGAATATGGTCCGGCATCATGACAGCATTATCGAATTCAATTCCCGGATATTCTTTCAAGATTTCATCAATTGTTTCTGTGAATATTTTTTTAATTTCAGGAATTATCGGAACGAATCCATTTTCCGATATTTTTCCGAATGCATGATACCGCTTGTATGTACATATTGTTACAAAGTATGAATAATGGCTTCCGTAATCAAACGATTGAAGTCGCATGTGGGTTCTATGTGTCATATGTGTCCCTCCTTTGTATATTTTATTGTATCATTTTATTTTATCGATATCAACGACGGGGTATTATATTTTATGTTGGGGGTATTTGGAGACATATTGTATATGCACAACGTTGTTGGTGGGGTTGTATATTGTACGCATATGATATATGGCGGCAGGACACACAGTGCCTGCCGTTACGGATGCGTATAAATACATATACAATTGTAAAAGCAGAATATTTTTATGAATGTGAAAGTGATGATTTATGTATAAACATGTACACGCCGTACGTAGCGGCGACCAGTTTTTTTATCCATCGAACAGAAATCTTTGATTTCGTCGTGAGATGAGATAAAAAGGTGTATCGCCGCCAAGAGGGATGAGGTTTTTGGTGAGATATTTTATTGGCACAACGTTGTTGGTGGGGTTGTATATTGTACGAACGACATATATGGCGGCAGGACACACAGTGCCTGCCGTTACGGATGCGTACAAATGCATATACAATTGTAAAAGCAGAATATTTTTATGAATGTGAAAGTGATGATTTATGTATAAATATGTACACGCCGTACGTAGCGGCGACCAGTTTTTTTGCGGGTGAGGTAGAAATCTTTGATTTCGTAACCGAACGCGTAAAAAAGTGTATCGCCGCAAATAGGTGTGAGGAATGGTGAAGATATTTTATTGGCACAACGTTGTTGGTGGGGGTGTAAATTGTACGAACGACATATATGGCGGCAGGACACACAGTGCCTGCCGTTACGGATGCGAACACATGCATATACAATTCTAAAAATATATACAAAATTTCAAATAACCAAAAAAGAACCGGCATTTACCGGCTCCCACATAAGCACCATAATTTGCGAGGATATTTTGATGAGAAACGGTTAGATAGAGTGTTTTTGGAGTGAGGCATATTGATAAATATGTCGCAACGACGAAAACACGGAATCAACCGTTTATCGCGAAAAGGCCCGCAAATTAGACCGCAAATTTAGATGAAGTCTGGGATTTCTCCCTTCGCTTCCGCCACTTCCGCCGGCGGTGCATCATCCGGCACGTTTTTCATGTCGAGGAATTTTGTATTTTCGCCTTTGTAGACGAGTTTGATGCTACCGGTAGGTCCGTTTCTATGTTTTGCGATGATGACTTCGCCGGTGCCTCGATCTTCGGAGTCTTTGTTGTAGTATTCGTCTCTATAGAGGAACATTACAACGTCGGCGTCCTGTTCGATTGCTCCGGATTCTCTAAGGTCCGACAAGATCGGTCGGTGGTCGCTTCTCATTTCCGGTGCACGGGAGAGCTGTGAAAGTGCGATAAGCGGTATGTTAAGTTCTTTTGCAAGCCCTTTTAATCCTCTTGATATTTTCGAAATTTCTTGTTGTCTATTCTCGATTTTTCCTCCAGCTTCCATGAGTTGAAGGTAGTCGATTAAGACGAGGTCGATTCCATCCTGTTGCAGTGCAAGTCTTCTTAGTTTTGCACGAATATCCGTGATTGAGACTCCGGATGTGTCGTCGATGAAGAGGTTTTTCGATGAGAATTCATTAGCACTCACGCTGATTCTTTTCCAGTCGTCCATGTCGAGGTCGCCTTTCAAGAGTTTGGTGAGGTCGATGTTTGCGAGTTGTGAGTAGATTCTCATTGCAAGTTGCTCTTTACTCATTTCGAGCGAGAATATTACAACGGTTTTCCCTTCTTTTGCCGCAGCAACCGCAAAGTTTACCATGATTGCAGATTTACCCATTGAAGGTCTTGCTGCAAGAAGTATGAGGTCGGATTTTTGAAAGCCCGAAAGCATTGCGTCGAGGTCTTCAAATCCGGTTGAAAGTCCGGAGATGCCTCCCTTAAGTTTCGAGCGTGTCACAAGTTCTTCGGCTGTGTTTTTAAGTATGAAGTTTATTCTTTCCGGGTCATTTTGTATTGAGTGAAGCCCGATGTCGAGGATTCTTTCTTCTGTTTCGCTTATGATGGATTTTATATCTGTGTCAGCTTTGAGTGCTTGTGCACGTGTTTCCGTCGCAACATCATACAGTCTTCTAAACAGAAATTTGTTGTGAACCAGTGTTGCAACTTCTTTTGTGTTGTCACCGGAGATGTAGTTGTTTGCGATGTTTACAATGTTATTAACTCCACCGGCTTTGTCAAGATTGCCCGATGTCATAAGGCAGTCGACAAGGTTTACACGATTTATCCCCTGACCTCTGGAGTTTAGAGAAATCATTGCATCAAAAATAATCCGATGAGCACTGTAGTAGAATTCATCGGATGAGCGAACTATTTCAAGAGCTGTATCGACGCTTCTCGCATCTTGTATCATGTTGCCGAGAAGTGTCACTTCGGCGTCAAGCGACGCCGGCAATGTCAACTCAGTTTGCATCTAGACCACCACTTCTATTTTAACATTTGCCTCAACACTGCCGTATAGTTTGATTTTTACGTCATATATTCCGGCTTCTTTGATTGCTTTTTTCAAGTCAATTTTTCTTTTATCGATTTCAATGCCTTTTTCTTCACTGATTTTGTTTGCAATGTCGATATTTGTTACAGAACCGAAAAGTTTGCCCGTCGAACCGCCTTTAAAGTGGAGCTTTATAACTTCTTTTTCAAGATTTTTCTTCATTTCTTCCGCTTCCAATGTGTTTTGTTCGTCAAGTTCTTTCAAACGTTTTTGTTCTTCTTCCCATTCTTTCATATTTTCTTTGCTTGCTTCTATTGCTAAATTTTTCGGGAGAAGTGAATTTCTTGCAAAACCCGGTTTTACTTCTTTTATTTCTCCCTTTTTGCCAACATTTTTAACGTCTTCTAATAATATAACTTTCACTTAATTCTCCTTTTCATAATTGTCAATTGCATTTTTCAGGCTTTCCTTCGACTTTTCCAAATCAAGTGCGAGTCTTGCCCCCGCTTGTGCAAGGTGACCACCGCCGCCAAGTGATTCTGCAATGAGTTGTACGTTTATATCTCCGATGCTTCTTGCACTCAGGTGTGTTTCATTTTCTCCAATATTGGCCAATACAAAACTTGCCTTGACCCCGTCAATTGTGAGTAAGTCGTCCGCAACTTGTGCCGCCGTAAGGATTGCACTAGGTGAATTTCCTACGGTTGCAATCGCATATTTTTGATCGTATATTTCCGTTGTTTCAATTGCTTTTGCTTTATTTATAAATGTGTTGTAGTCATCTCTAAAGAGCAATTTTACTTCTTCAGGGTCAGCACCCATTCTAACAAGAAGTCCTGCCGCTTCAAATGTTCTTATGCCGGTTTGCACGGTGAAGTTTTTCGTGTCGAGCATTATCCCCGCCATGAGTGCACTCGATTCGAAGTGAGATAATTTTTTATCTTCTATTATATATTGAAGAATTTCACTTACGAGTTCACTCGCACTGGACGCGTGCGGTTCGAGATAGGTAAGTGATGGATTTTTTATAAATTCATCAGCCCTTCTGTGGTGATCGATAACAACAACATTGTCAGCCGTTTCAGAAAGTTCCATGCTTGGGCTTAGACTCGGCTTGTGATGGTCGGTCAAGATAAGAAGATCGCCCTTTTTATAATTTTTCAGAGCTTCCTCGGGTGTCACAATTGATTTATAAATATCCGGCGACTCTTCTTTCATCAAATCGAGTATATTTGAAATTGCAACCGTATCATTTCCAAGTATGAGGGAAGCACTTTTTCCCATAAGTTGAACCACAGCCATCATTCCGACAGCACTTCCGATTGCATCCATGTCCGGATTTTTATGGCCGGAAATATAGATATTATTGGCCTCTTTTATAAGTTCCTTTAGAGCATAGCCGATAACTCTTGCCTTGACTTTTGTTCGCTTTTGAACCGCTTTTGTCTTGCCGCCGAAGTAATCATATCCGTTTTCAAGAACCACAACAGCTTGGTCGCCACCGCGTCCAAGAGCGATGTCAAGTGCACTTCTGGCCTTGCCATATTTTTGAAGAGGTGTCTCTCCTATGTCCGACACTCCTATTGAAAGGGTAACCGGAATGGTATTTCCGACTTCAATCTCTCTTACCTTGTCTAGAATGTCAAACTTTTTATTTTTTATTTTATTGAAATTTTCACGATCAAGTCCGATTAAAAATTTATCCGGTTCATACTTTCTCACAAAGCCGTTGTGTTCACTGAAATAATTCGTGATGCCGGTGTCTATTACGGATTGTATTTTCGCACGATATGACTCGTCGCCAAGGCCTTTGACTTCATCGAGATTATCCACGAAAAGATAAAGAGCAACAAGGCCTTCCTTTGTGTACAGTTTTTTTAGATTATTATACTCAGTTATATCCGACATATATAGGACATATCTTTCGACTTCACCATTTCTTAAAATCTTGTCGGTGTAGCCCTTGTACATCCTGTCTTTGAATGTGAAAGTGAAATCGTCCTGCTCCTTTTCAAACTCGGAAATATTTATTGCCGGAATCATTTCATTTATCTTTGCATTTCTCGGAATCTCGCCTAAAATTTTTGAAAATGGTTCATTTTGCCATGTAATCACGCCGTTTGAATTGAGCATAGCCATCGGATATGGCATATTAAAAATCGCATGAGCGGTTACACTTTTGAGTTCCTCTTCTTCACGTCTTTCCGAAGTGGTTTCTTCTTCAACTCTCTCCTCGTGCAAATTCACATCACGTGAAATCAAATAAGCGAGAGCCAAAAGAGCGAGTCCTCCGAAAATAGGCTGATAAATAAATGCCGGAATCAGAACTATTATCATTAAAATCACATACGGATATGTGGTTTTAAAATATCTCAATATCCAATTTCTTAAAGCTAATAAAAAATCTTTCATATAGCCTCCTTAAAGAGTATAAAATCCATATATGATTATTATACAACAAATGATTTATCTATTCAACTTAAGAAGAGTGGGGGTTTATTTGCGGTTATTTTCGCGATAAACACTTGATTCAATATTTCAGTCGTTGCGACATATTTACCAATATGTCTCACTCCTAAAATATTTCATCTAAGTGTTTCTCATCGAAAATCCCTCGCAAATAACGGTGAGGATAAGTTTTCGAAATTGGTAAAGGGTGCAATGAGGAGAGGAAAGAGAGAAAATTTTGTCAAATGGTTTTAGGCTTGAGAGCGATATTTTATAAGGTCAGCATTGTTGGTTAGTGCTGTTAATTATATAGGCATGATATATGTATAAACATATACACGCCGAACGTAGCGGCGACCAGTTTTTTTACGGGTGAGGTAGAAATCTTCGATTTCGTAACCGAACGCGTAAAAAGGTGTATCGCCGCCATTAGGGATGAGGTTTTT